>Ga0209515_10009988_pt1 | contig 10683 bp, 7 predicted proteins | sample Subgroupgradi54m_FD_187454 | JGI IMG/M metagenome (GOLD analysis project Ga0209515, IMG submission 187454) | Subsurface groundwater microbial communities from S. Glens Falls, New York, USA - GMW60B uncontaminated upgradient, 5.4 m (SPAdes)... ...
TTAAAATTGCATCCTTGAATATTGAGTTGTTACAACTCATTTTTCAACAAGTTAAATACACAGGACAAATGTAAGATATCACTTTAATTTTGTCAAATCTAATTATTGGTGAAAAAACAAACGGAATGCAGTCCCTTTTCCCATTTCGCTTTCAACTTCAATCTTTCCGCGATTTTGCTCGACCAAAGTTTTTAAAGAAACCAGGGGAGAGGCATAAAAATTCATGCCTGCCCTTTGTTTTTCGGGAAAATGACGCTGATTTTAGTGCCGACGCCGACTTTCGACTTAACGTCAATCCGTGCGCCGTGCTTCTGAACAATCCCGTGAACAATCGAAAGCCCAAGCCCGGTTCCTTTGCCGACGTCTTTTGTCGTAAAAAACGGATCAAAAATTTTTGGGATCACCTCAGGTGAGATTCCGGTGCCGTTGTCTTCGACTTCAGCCGAAATTTCGGTTTCATTCTCTTCCGTCCGGATCTGAATCGTCCGCTCACCAATTCGTTCCAGAACGGCATCCCGCGCATTTAAAATCAAATTGGTAAACACCTGTGCGAGCTCATTCGCATTTCCGTGAACGGCGGCGCTTGCTTTTAAATCCGTTTCGATTTTGATGTTTTCCTGATCAAATTGATATTTCAAAAATGAAATGGTATTTTCAATCACATCATTGACGGACACTATTTCGCGGAGTTCTTCCTCAGGTGACTTTCTCGAATATTTCATCAGTTTCTGAACAATCACGCGGCAGCGCTCGGCCGCTTCTTCGATCAATTCCAAACTTTCTTTCGTCTCCAAATTCAAGTTGTCCGCCAAAAGCATTTGCGCGTTCGTCAAAATCGCGGCGAGCGGATTATTGATTTCGTGCGCCACGCCGCCCGCCAATGTTCCGATCGTCGCTAGTTTCTCCGCCTGAATGAGCTGCGCCTGAGCGTCCTGAAGCTGTTTCGTGCGCTCTTTTACTTGTTTATCAAGCTCTTCATTCCACTTGCGCAAATTCGCCTGCATCGCAATCAACCGAAGCGAATTTGAAATTGCAATCGCGGCACTTCCCCGAATGTCCGAGAGAAACCGGATTTCCGCGCTAGCATATTCTTTTAAATTTGCTTTTTGTCCGAGATTGATTGCACCGATCAACCGCTCGTCCAAGACAATCGGCGCGCAGACTTTCGCGTTGGCGTCACGGAAATAATGGTGCGCTTCCAAACGAACCGATTCCAGGCGCGGGTCGATATCCACCAAATCAGAAATCATCACCGATCCGTATGAACCCAAAAATGAAAAGAAATTCTCATTCTTTTGGCAATCCACTTTGAGCACCTTTCCTTCACTGGTGAACACCAGGCATTCGCTCTTCCCTTCATCCCATAAAAGTAAATTCGCATCCTCCGGATAAAGCGTGCGGCGGATCGTCTGCAAAATGTGGTTTGCCAAATCCTCCAAATTTTTCAAATGAATCAATTCGTCTGTGAATTGTTTAAAGACTTGGTTCAAATTCCACCGGCGGCGCTCAAACCATTGATCGATGTACGGCTGGACAAATCTCACGTAGGGCACAAACGCGACCATAAAACAAAAAACGAGAAACGCAAAACCGCCCGTCGGAAGCGTCACAAACCAATCGTGCAGAAAATAGGAAATCACGGCAATCGGTGCCAAAAACGTCAGCGACGTCGCAAGCCAAAGGAATGTTTTGTGAATGACGGTTTGGATATCCATCATTTTGTATTTCACGATCGCGTACGCAATGATCGAAATCCAGAAGAAAACGGACAGATAGCCGAATGGATAAATTCCAAATCCGGTTAACTTGGGCAGATAATCAACCGTTCCCGTGAAGGCAAAGCAAAACGCGAGAATCACAGCCTTGATCTGGCTTTTTTGGACATTGGGAATGGGATGTTTTAAACGATGTGCAAAATTAAAAAAAGCGGCGAAAAAATAAACGGCGAATAAAACAAAAAATGCGGCGCCTAAGATGCCGTATCTCGGGTAAAAGCCCCAGAAGAAGCGCTGCGTGTAAGTGGCGACGTGGTTCGTCGTGAACGCAAGAATGTAAAATAAAAACGAAGCGGCGTACCCAAACACAACAAATCTTTTTTGTTTCTCCCAGAAGTCAAGCCACACGACTGAAAAAAAGTAAATGCTGGAAGCGATTCCGATCACGCCCAAAAAAGTGTAATGCCGGTAAATTTGGACGGCCAAACCCGGATTCGTGATGGAATAAATCAGGCTGAAACCGCTCAGCCAAACAAAAATAAAAAGACAGAGAATGAAAAATGAGAAATTTGCCCGCGAGGCTCTATTTTGTTTGAGAATAAAAATACCGGTCGCGAGAACCAAAATTCCCACCACCATCACGGGAACGGCGTATGGATTAAACACGTAAAGGCCGGGTTCCAAGAAAGCATTCATTGGCTAAACACTCATTTTAATGGAAGAACGTTTCACAAATCCGTGATCACGGTACCACTTCACCGCTTTCTCGAGCGTTTTCTCAAACGGGGTTGTCCGGTACGACAATTCTCTCACGGCCTTTGAATGATCACAGCGAAGCGAAAACTTGCAAAACCTCACGCCTTCCAGCGCAAGAAGCGGCTTGTGCGGAAACCATTGCGCCGTCCACTCATCCGCGTACACAAACGGAAGAAGCAAGGAAAAAGGAATCCGTAAAAAAGGAGAACGGATTCCCGTTATTTTTTCGAGAATTTTAAAAATGTCTCTCATCGAATAATGTTCCCGGTTGCAGAGAATGTAGCGTTCTCCCATTTTCCCTTTCTCGCACGCGGCGATGTGTCCTTCGGCCACATCATCGACATCCGCCACCGACCAAATTGTGTGAAAATAACCGGGATAAATGCGGTTCAGGAATTTCAAGATCGGTTCTCCCGATGGCGTTGGTTTATGGTCCCCCGCGCCAAAGCTCATCCCGGGATTCACGACAACTGCCGGAAATCCTTTTTTCGCTTCCTCGAGAACAATGGATTCTGCTTTGTATTTGGTTCTTGCGTAATGGCTCGAGCGCTGCAAATCGCTGAAAGGCGTTGATTCGTCAGACAAGCCGTCCTGTTCATCTTTCCCGACCGTAATGATGGAGCTCGTATAAATGAACCGTTTCACATTCGCTTCTTTCGCGCAGGCAATCATGTTGCGAGTGCCCTGAATATTGATTTTATAAATGGGCGCGATTTTCTTTTTCCACCACGGATAAAATTGATAGCGGGACGCGGTGTGATAAACAATTTCAGAACCGTGCACGGCATTCCTCACACTCTCAAGATGATACAGGTCCCCGTAAACCATTTCGACGGGAAGCCCTTCCAAGTTTCTGAGGTCACTCTTTTTCCGGACGAGCACTTTCACGTCATTTCCTCTTTTTAAAAGAGCTTTCACGAGTGCAGATCCGATGAAACCGGCTCCTCCGGTCACCAATGTCTTCGCCAAATGGCCTCCTTTACCAAAATATCAGCGGACAGCACCTTTGCCGGAAAATTCCGAAGGCGTAAAAACGGACATGATTTCATCCATCATTTTTTTGTAATTGCCGTCATATCTTGACAAATCATAGCAGCCGATCGGATGTTCCAAAATATTGACAAGGCATTTGTTGCAATACGTGCAAGGTCTGTCGGGGCGGTTTTTTCCCTGCTCAAACATTTTGGGTAAATCCGGATTTGCGATGAGAGAGCGTGTGATGGTCACGCCGTCACACAGGTGTCCGTCAATCACTTGACGGATAAAGGATGCCGTTTGAAACCCTCCGGTGCACAAAACCGGAATGCGGACGGTGTCTTTGATTCGTTTGGAATCGCTCAAATTGATTCCTTCTATTTTTCCTTTCTTGATCCGATTCCACAAAAGTAAAAAAAGCGGCCGCAAAAGTGAGAAGCGGAACATGAGATAATTTCGGAATGCCGACTTTCCCCACGAAAGCATGGACCCGTACGTGTGTGAAAGTTCCTCGAGCGGAAAGTCCCCTGCGGGGCTCAAGGGATGAGGGAAAAAACTTCCGGTTGAAACGTGAATCGCATCGACGCCTTCGCGTTCAAGCCATTTGCAAATTTGAATCGTTTCATCGATCATATTTCCCCGCTTGTGCCAGAAAAAAACGGCATTGTTGTAATCCGTTCCGTTGATTTTGACTTGAAGATGGAAATCGCGGCCCACTTTTTTTCGGATCGCGCGGATGATATCCAATAAAAAACGCGCGCGGTTTTCAAGCGAGCCGCCATATTCATCCTGCCGGTCGTTGATTCCGGAACTTAAAAACTGCGTGATCAAATAGCCGTGACACGCATGGAGTTCAATGCCGTCGATTCCGGCTTCTTGGGTTCTCCGTGCGCCATCCGCAAATTGCCGGATGACTTCTTCGATTTGCCGGCGCGTCATCGACTGGCACGACAATCCATGAACCGCTTCGGTTTGATTGGTTGAGCTTAAGGGTTTTCTTCCGATATTTTCAATGCCGCCGATATCGCGCTGCCGCCCGCAATGGCTCAATTGCAGAATATATTTACAATGATGCCGGTGAACTTGTTTTGCGAGTTCCTTCCAAAACGGGATGCTCGCATCGGAATGAATCGTGGCAAAATTCGGAAGAATACGGCCTTCAATGCTGACCGGAACAAAGGAGGAAATAATGGCGCCCGCGCCGCCCTTCGCAAATTTTAATTCCCAATTGATTCTTGCCTGCGTCCCCGACCCGTCGTACTGATCGAGCCTTCCGGAAACGCTGGACCTGAAAATTCGGTTTTTAACGGTAAGATTTCGGAACTTGAGTGGCGTGAAAATAATGTCGCGGGACATTGTGTATGGGTTTCACATGTAAATGATCAGCGTTTCACACGCTCACGAATGGTTTCAAATTCCTGCTCGCCGAGCAATTTGTCGCCCCAGAAAAAAGGCGCCAAGCCAAATCCGTGTTTGTGGGCCATCGCTAAGATTTCACTCATTTTCTCTTTGGTGATATTCCCTTTTCCGCAGCTGAAACTTTCATATTTTTTTTCAAGATCAAGCAAAATGGCTTCCGCAAAACAGCCGTACAGAATTTTTTTAGTCGGCAAACCGTAATCAAAAGACGCTTCAATCTTGAAGTCAGACGGCAGCGACGCCAAGCCGCCCGAGAAAATCAAAAGATCGTTCCGGTCTTTCGCGAGATACGCAATATTTTTCGGATAACCGATGTCGCAAATGACAGCGCCGGATTTAAAGTTCGACGGATCCATAAACGATTGCGTCGCACTCGCCGCCGCAATCACGATATCCGCATCCGCGATGGACATATTCACATCTGAGCCAATGTCGACCGTCGCTTTTCCGAGCCGCTCAATATTTCCCTGCTCCACCCGCAGCCGCTCGATATTCCGGGCGAGGAGCGTTACATGTTTTACTTTCTCCGCTAAAACGCGCGCGCACGCACTTCCGATATCGCCTGAGCCGCCAACAACCACCAGTTTCGCTGTCGAAATGTCCATCCCCATCCGCTCACAGCCCTTCAAAATTCCTTCCACCGTAAGCGCCGCTGTAAACGTATTTCCGGTCGTCACGGGAACCGAAACCAATTTCGGAATTTCGCGGCCGAATCTTTCTCCGGCAATGGAGGTGAACCCGCCGAGCGTCACCACACCCACCCGGTACGATTCTGCGACGCGGATGGCTTCAATGACGCGGTTAAAAACTGCTTCCAAATTGATTTCAAGCATTTCCGGGATGATCGGGCAGACAATAAAGTGCCCGTACGATTTATTTCCATTGGTTGAGGCCACGGGTGCAATGTCACACGCTTTGTGCGGCGGCGTCATGTCAAAAAGTTTTCCCAGGAATTCGCGCGACGGCATTTTCATATCGGGATTGAGCGAGTGAAGATAGCGAAGCATGTGCTGATAGTTGTAAGGATGACCCACCACCGCGTAACCGGATAAATTTCTCGCGGGCAAATTCGCGCGGTAAAAATCTTCCCTGACTTCGCGTTCAATGAATTTGAGCATTTCTTCAAAATTGCGGGATACTTTGTCTTTCAAAATATTTCCAACCAAATGTTCCAGAAACGGAATTCCCGTTTCAAGTTTCAGGGAAAGTTCGATCACGGACTCGTGTTTATCTCCCACCACTTTCCATTTTCCCTCAAAAACATGAAGGTCCCCATCAATTGCTTTAAATGAAATGGTACACTGCCGCCTGTCAATCACATTCCGCTCAGCCCAGCGGATCGGAAATCCGTCAATTTCCACATGCCACTTCATGAGCGCCGTATTTTTATTGCTTTCAAGAAGTTTGCTCTCTTTTACATTGGGCATAAAATTCTGGAAGTCTCTCATGCGCAAGAGCTTAGCGAAAACGCGGCTTCGCGGTGCGGGGATTTCTTTGTGGAGTTTGATTTGGATAGAGGCTTTGCGGTTCCGCTTCATGGTTTCTTTTGTTAAGTGATGATAGAGATTAAACTTACCAATTATTATAACTATCGGCGATCTTCCAAAATTTTAAAGAGATTAATTGATAAAATGCCGATAAATGATATTCAAACCGGTAGACGTCATATAAGAATGAAGCGGAAGTGAGAGTTATCTTAGCTCAAACAGAGCCACCGTCAATAAGAAAGGTTGGCAAATAAAGCTTGTGCGCGCTTCCATTTTTATATAAAATGTTTAGCAGTAATCACTTATGAATAAAGAGACAAATCGGAAGTTAATTTTACTGGTAGATGATGATGCTTCCATCGGAGAAGCCATTTCAGAATTCCTAAAGGAAAGCTGCTTTGATGTCATCGTCGAAACGGATGCCGAGAAAGCCGTTCGTCTTGCCCGCCATTTACTCGTTGATCTCTTGATCCTGGATCTTCAGATGCCGAAATTGGATGGTCTTGAAGTTTTGCGGCTTCTCCGGGAGCAGCAGCCGAAATTGAAGGTGATTGTCCTGACCGGCCGGATGGCTGAATTTGAACCAAGATTGAAAAATATTAAAATTGACCGCATCATGGCAAAGCCGCCGGACACCAAACAACTTTTGGAAGTCATTGACGAATTAACGGAAACCATTGCTTTCGAGCCTGAATTTTCGGAAGGAACACTCGTTCCAAAAACAAAAATTTTGATTGTGGATGACGAGCAGGAATATTGTGAAATCGTGAGTGACTTTTTACGCACCTATCCGAAAGCAAAATTTGAAGTGGAGTGCGCCCTCTCCGGGCTTGAAGGGCTTGAAAAAGCAAGTTTCTTTGAGCCGGATTTTTTGTTGATGGACTGGAAGATGCCGCACATGCGCGGCAATGAATTTTTAAGCAAAATTGCCAACATCGAAGATTGGGCGCCCAAACAAATTTTTGTGATCAGCGGCAGTGCCTTAACCGCGGATGACCGAAAAATTTTACCGCCCGGGGCGGTTTTCTTTCAAAAACCGTTTGATATGGAACAGCTCTGCGATTTGATCTCCAAACGCTGCCTCGATCTGGGTTTGGTGGAGTAGCCGTTAAACCACTTTTTCAAAAAGATCTTTCACGTAGATTGTCCTGCGCGTACCCGTAGAATCCTGAACCATTTTGATGATGCGCTCTCCATCACCGTCATAAATGAACGTCGTGTTTTTTCCGTCTTTTTGAATGGAGATGGGTCTGTTTTCGGCATCCCAAATAATGTTTCGGCCCGCACCCGTTAACATATTCCCCGTTTCATCATAATTGTAAGCGTTAAAACCATCGTGCGTCAGCGCGTGCGGATGAACGCTTGTGTATTGTTGAGAGACACCGTTCTTTTGGGTAAGATTGCCAATGGCATTAAAGTCAAACGATTGCCCGTCGCCTGAACGGAGCCGATTCAAATCATCATAAACATATGATTTATCCCAGCCGTGCGCGCTGTCGTAGATGCGTCTGATGTTCCCAGCTAAATCATATTCATAATTTTGATCGACATGTCCGGGAACAAAAATGCGCACAAGCCGCTTGTTGTCACTTCGGTAGGAATAATCATTCGTAAGGGAATTGGTTAAATTGATTCTTGTTTCTTTGTTGTAAGCCGTGTATTCAACACCCGTAGCAAAACCTGAAATTGTTTCGGGGAGAGCTTGATCATTATAAGCGTATTGAATGGTACGGTTATTAGGATAAATAATGGTTTTGATTCGGTCCATGGCGTCATAGGTCCATTCAATTGTAAATGGATTCGAAAAACCAACGACGCCTTTTATTTCTCTTATCACCCGGCCTTCATTGTCATAATGCCATCTCGTCTCCCCGGAAGGATCAATCATCCGCGTACGCTTCCCCTTGCCATTTGAAACATCTAGCTCATCATAAACATAAGTGGCATCAATTTCTGTTGTATTAGAATAATTTTTCGATGCCATCCGGTTCATTTGGTCGTACTGATAAAGGATATAAATCCCGCGAGCATTGTCTTTCCGTATTAAGTTGCCGTTGTCATCATAATGAAACGTTATTGCTCCCAAGTCGGGATCACTTTCGTTTGTTTTCCTGCCCAAACTATCATAACCGTAATTCCACACGTTGCCGCTGTGGTCTTGAATACGGGTGACATGATCAAACACGTTGTATTGATATTGAGTCGTGTAAGCGTCAGAACCGTTCCGCTCAACCACCTGTTTGATCCGATTCCTGGAATCATGGGTGACGTCTCTAAAGCGGCCGTTCTCATCCCGAATCGTGGTTGTCCAACCCGAATAAGTATTTTCAATATAACCGCCATCCGGCGATGTGACGCGCCTTAACCGATCCAACAAATCGTATTCATATTGAATCGCGGGACCTGGATTTCCATATCCCGGAAAAGTTGAGGTAAGCAGGTTCCCGCGGTAATCGTAGGTTTTTGAAGAGTAAATAGTTTGTCCATTTTCACCGTCCGAGATATTTTGGACAACTTGACGAAACCCATCATAAGATTCCTTGCTGTAATACACTTGCGCAGTTCCGTATTCTTTTGTCTCGCGCGTTTCTTTGTAATTATTTCCCGGACTTCCTAAATTATATGTATAAGAAACACTTCCAAAAATAGAATTCGAATCATTCGGCCCAATGACTTTTCCCAAACGGCCAAACCCGTCGTATTCATAGGTTGTAACATTTCCATTAAAGTCTGTTTTGGTTCTCGCTTGGCCAAAACCGCCGCCGCTCTCCCATGAAGTTTGATGCGTAACCAAAGAATACGGGTAATCTGTTTGAGTCAAAAAAGAATGGTAGTTATTATCGTAATGAAAATATGTGACATAGCCATTCCCGTCCGTATGAGAGATCCGGTTTCCATAACTGTCATAGCTAAAATATTCATTCACATATCGGCTTTCAGTGCTGAAATATCTCAGAACATGAGTAATGTCTCCAACAAAAGGCTGCATGGATTCACCATCATATCGATAGTCAACGGTTTTAGTGCTTGATCCCATGGTCTCCGTTTCTTGATAGGGGAAACTAACAAGCCATGCGCCGGTATTCGGGATAAAACTTTTTTGAATCACAATGTCCGGATCGCCTGAATTTGCACTCATGGTTTCCTGTGTTGCGTTTCCATAATTGTCATAAACAAAACTATTCGTCACTTGTTTCTCTGCCTCTGAGCGCGTAGTGCTTTGAAGCGGATTGTCGTAGGGTTGTGCCGTATTGTTCGGATAGATATTCGTAATCGTAAGTCCGTTCGATTTTTGAACGTGATCAACAAATCCTAATCGAGGCCGGTCCTGCAAAAAATAAGTATTGGTGACAATCCCGCCTGCATCCGTCTCGCGGACATGCCCGAACCCTTGAAATTCACGCTCAATACGATCGTAGCGCGGCGTATCGTAAGTGTATGTGAAAGTTCTGGCCGGTGAAAAATTGTCGCGCTCTTCCACTTGCGTGAGAATCGGAAATCGATACGGGACAACGTTTCCCGTAAATGGATATGAATTCCCATACGTAAACGTGGTAACTTTTCCAAATTCATCACGCACACTTAGAAGAATTCCTGCCATAAAAAAAGGAAGCGTGTTATTCAATATGTATTTGGTTGGATAGGCACCCGGAGGATAAGTCGTCGGATCTCCTTCATAAAAAATATCGATTTGGCCGTCGTTATTAAAATCAAATACGGGATTTCGGTAGTCGATGGACCAAGTGATAAATTCGATTCCGAGATCGGTCACCGGGCCAAAGATATAAGAATTTCCCACATAATTTGGCTGAGGCTGGCCCAATGAATACTTATATCGCCTGAGCGGATGAGGGGTGCCATTCGGAATGCTGACCACTGACAACAAATCCAAATAGCCGTCGTTATTTAAATCAACCACCTTACAATATGAATTTGAAAATGAAAAAATCTCGGTCATATCGCTGGGAAATTGGATTGTATGAACGGTTAGCTCAACACTTCCGAGCCCGGTTCCCAAAACAAACGCCCCGGTTCTCACATAATTTCCACCGCCATTATTTACAATGTTTAAATATAAAAAATCGGGAAAACCATCACGATTAATATCAATGGGCCGCGTCAGCGGATTTCCCATGATGTTGAAACGCGGCGCCTGAGTGATCGAAACCGAAGGGCAGGTTTGAGAATCGTCCCATCCGTTTCCATTGCTGAGCGAATAGGTGCACCAAAGACTATACCTCTAAGCAATAGGAATACGAATATTTTGGTACAAAATGACTTTATAAAACGGGGCGTGGATACGATAAAGTATCCGTGCGAAACTTTCTGAG
>Ga0209515_10009989_pt1 | contig 10681 bp, 12 predicted proteins | sample Subgroupgradi54m_FD_187454 | JGI IMG/M metagenome (GOLD analysis project Ga0209515, IMG submission 187454) | Subsurface groundwater microbial communities from S. Glens Falls, New York, USA - GMW60B uncontaminated upgradient, 5.4 m (SPAdes)... ...
AGGACCGAACTGCAGGGCAGGGCCGACTGGGCGGACAACTCAAAAATTTCCCAAAAGGCCATAGAGCGGGGCTTTAGGCAGATCGGGACCCTCGGTTCAGGGAACCATTATCTCGAGATCCAATTAGTCAAACCCGAGAATATCTTCAATGAGTCTTTGGCGAAGAAATGGGGGCTCTTTCCGAACCAGATTGTGGTAATGTTTCATTGCGGTTCGAGAGGCTTCGGCCATCAGGTAGCGACGGATTATCTTATGCTCTTTTTATCCGTAATGGAAAGCAAATACGGGATAAAGATTCTCGACCGCGAGCTTGCCTGCGCGCCGTTTCTTTCCCCTGAGGGTCAGGCCTACTATAAGGCGATGGGCTGCGGGGTGAACATGAGCTTTGCAAACAGACAGGTGATTCTGCATCGCATAAGGGAGGTCTTCTCCGAGGTCTTCAAAAGAAGTCCGGAAGAACTCGGGCTCCATATGGTCTTCGATATCTCCCATAACCGCGGAACTCTTGAAAAGCATGAAGTGGACGGGAAAGTGAAAGAGTTGATCGTCCACAGAAAGGGGGCGACAGGGTGTTACTATCCCGGAAGACCGGAAATCCCTGAGATCTACAGAGAGGACGGCTCCCCGGTGATTATCGGAGGTTCGATGGAAACCGGGAGCTATTTGCTGGTTGGCGGCAGCCGCGCAAAGGAGACCTTCTGTTCTACCGCTCACGGAAGCGGCAGGACGATGAGCAGGACAAGGGCCAAGAAATTGGTAAGAGGACAGGAATTGCTAAAAGAACTCGAAGAAAGAGGGATCTATGCCAAATCCGTCAGTTATGCGGGAGTTGCAGAGGAGGCCGGGTTTGCCTATAAAGATATTGATGATGTTGTCGAAGCCACGACTTTGGCGGGTATCTCCTTCCCTGTGGTGAAACTTGTTCCATTGGGCAACGTGAAGGGCTAACAAAATGTCATACAGATTTCTCGAAGAGACAGCGATTGCAGACGTAGCCTTTGAGGCCGAGGGAAAGACGCTAAAGGAGCTATTTGAATCGTCCGCCATGGCTGTGACCGGCACTATGGTGAAAAATGCAGAAGGGATGAAAGGGACCGAAACAGGAAGATTTGAAATTGAAGCCGAGAACGTCGAGATGCTCTTGTTCCATTTCCTTCAGGAATTACTTTTTTTAAAAGACGCCCTACTGCTGCTTTTCAACAAATATGACCTCGATATCACACAGGACGGAGACAGATGGCGTCTGAGCGGACGCGCCCGAGGGGAACGAATCGATCCAGCCAAACATGAGCTCATTGTCGACGTTAAGGCGGTGTCGCTGCATAACTATCTGGTAGAAGAAACCTCGGAGGGGTGGCGGGCAGATGTAATTCTTGATATATAGTGGGGGTATACTCTTTTCCGAACTGGATGGAGGTAAGCATTTTTTTTTCGAGACGGCCGGGAGGCTCGGATTTTATTCCGAAGAGTTGAAGGAGAAGTCATCAAGCAGGGGACGCTCCATCTTTCATATTTGATGGTAGTTTGCCATGGCCTTATTCATCGGTTATGATTTGACTGTGGATGGAATCCTGCATAAGAGAATGCTGTATGTGAGACAACAAGACCAAGGGAGTTTATTTTTTCGCGTGATGCCTATCGTATTTTTTCGAACCACCTTTCTCGCACTGCTCTTATCTCTTTCGCTAATTTCGCTAAGCTCGGCGGATATGCAGGATATAAATAAAAAACCCTCAGCGTTTGTTCCCATCCTCCTCTATCACCGCTTCGGTCCAACCGTCGCCGACAGCATGACCGTGACCACAAATGCATTCGAAACTCATTTGAAATACATAAGCGAAAAAGGTTACGTCGTTATACGGCTTAGACAGCTCGTAGACTACTATCTCATAAAGACACAATCCATATCTCCTCGTACCGTAGTAATCACGGTGGACGACGGCCATCGTTCAGTCTATACGGAGATGTTTCCCCTGATAAAGAAATACCAGGTCCCGGTGACCCTTTTTATCTATCCTTCGGCCATTTCTAATGCGCCCTATGCAATGACATGGGATCAGCTCAGGGAAATGAAGGAATCGGGGCTGGTCGACTTCCAATCCCATACCTATTGGCACCCAAACTTCAAAAAGGAGAGAAAGAGGCTTTCGCCGTCCGAGTATGAAAAATTTGTCGACATGCAGTTACTTAAATCCAAAACAAAAATCGAGAAGGAACTTGGCGTAACAATTGATATGCTCGCATGGCCCTTCGGTATATATGACAAGGAGCTTATCGTCAAGGCGGCCCGAGCGGGATATATAGCCGCATTCACGATGGTCCGGAATAAGACGGGCCCTGGCGAAAATGTTATGGCCCTCCCTCGATATCTCATAACCGCTTCAACCTCAGGCAAGGCCTTTGGGAAGATACTGGACGACCCGCCTCTTTGAGGCTTCCGCCTTGCTCAGGCAGTCATTTTATTACAGTGAAAGGCAATAATGATCATTAGACAGCTCCATAGACATATCATGACCCTCATAGCCTCAATTGTCATTCTCCTGTCGCCGATAGAAGCACCGGCTTATATGAGCGGAGTGGTCGTTGATTCCATGACCGGAAGGCCTGTCCAAAACGCGCTTGTCACGGTAAACGACGACGTTACAAAGAGCGATGAAAGGGGGACGTTCTTTGTCCGCGCAACGGGGTCGCGGGTCGGAGTCCGGGCATATGGATATCGTCGGACGGAACAGGTGGTCACGGTCCCCTCAGCAGCGGCACCCCTTCAGATACGGCTTACACCATTTGTGCCGAAGGCGCTCTACCTCTCGTTCTTCGGGATCGGCAGCCGTGCCCTTCGTGAGCCGGCGCTGAAACTCGTTGAACAGACGGAGCTCAACGCCGTTGTGATAGATGTGAAAGGGGACAGGGGAAAAATATCCTACAAAAGCTCGGTCCCGCTTGCCTCGGAAATCGGGGCACAAAACGTGATAACCGTGAAAGATATAAAAATGCTGATGGCCTTACTTAAGGGAAAGGGTATCTATACTATAGCGCGGATCGTTGCCTTTAAGGACAATTCTCTTGCCTATGCCAAACCTCATTTGGCGGTGAAGACGGCTTCCGGGCAGATATGGCACGACAGGGAAGGGCTTGGATGGGTGGATCCCTTCAGGAAAGAGGTCTGGCGATATAATATCGATATCGCGATGGAGGCCGCTCAATATGGGTTTGACGAGATACAGTTTGACTATGTGAGGTTTCCTGATGCTGCCGGCCTTGGGTTTTCGATGTCCAACACGCAGGAAAACAGGGTCAAAGCAATAGCGGGCTTTTTGGAAGAAGCTAGAAAGAGGCTTGTTACCTACAACGTTTTTCTTGCAGCTGATATTTTCGGATATGTATGTTGGAACCTCGATGATACGAAGATCGGTCAAAGGCTTGAAGACCTCGCGCCTGTCCTTGACTATGTGTCTCCAATGCTCTACCCTTCGGGGTTTCATTTAGGGATACCAGGGTACCGTAACCCCGTGGCCCATCCTTACGAGATCGTCTATCTCTCCCTTCAGAGGGCGGGACGCCGCGCCGGACTTTCTCCAGTCAGGTTCAGGCCGTGGCTTCAGGCTTTCAGGGACTATGCCTTCGACAGGAGGCGCTTTACCGGTGCGGAGATACGAAGTCAGATTAATGCTGCCGAGAGATTCGGTTCCGACGGATGGATGCTCTGGAACCCCGAGAACGTTTACTCAGGCGAAGGCCTGAAAAAAAAGTGATTTCTGGTGTATAATGCGAACAAAGTTTTTATATGCAGTCCCGAACCCGTAAGATACAGCCTTATTTTAGGAGTTTGATATCCCTTCTTGTATTGCTGATCCTCATCCTCCCTGAAGCCCCGGCCCTGTCCGCAGATAGTGATGCCATGCGCCGGATCACCCCTCCCAGACTTCACAAACGGCAGCTCGAACCGATCGGCCGTATTGTCGGAAAAGAGATACAGTCAGGGAGGATACCGGGAGCCGTAGTTCTCATCGGCAATCGGCAGAAGGTACTTTACCGCAGGGCCTTCGGCTTTCGGTCGTTAGTGCCCGAAAGGCTGACGATGAAGGCAGATACAATTTTTGACCTCGCTTCGCTCACCAAGGTCGTTGCGACTACCACGGCGATCATGCAGCTCGTTGAAAAGGGTGAGATCAGCCTCGATGAAGCCGCGGCTGCATACTGGCATGAATTCGGGGCAGAGGGTAAAGGGTCGATCACTGTAAGACAGTTGCTGACCCATAATTCTGGGCTGAAGCCCGACCTCAGTCTAAGCCCCCCATGGTCGGGTTATGAGGGGGCATTGCAGATGATCATCTCAGAAAGGCCGGTCTCCCCGCCGGGGACGCGTTTCCTTTACAGCGACATAAACTTCGAGGTTCTTGGTGAACTCGTCCACCGCATCTCCGGCCTCCCCCTGGACGAATATTGCAAGAAAAATATCTTCGAGCCCCTTGGGATGAAGGATACTCTTTTTAAGCCCTCTAAGCCGCTTTGCAGCCGCATCGCGCCCACACAGCATAATTACGGCAAGGAAGACCGGATGTCCTGCGGAGAGGTCCATGATCCGAGCGCCTATTTAATGGGCGGCCTAGCCGGTCACGCCGGGCTTTTCTCGACCGCCGATGACCTTTCAACATTTGCGCAGATGCTCCTAAATAAAGGTACTCTCGATGGCGTAGAAATACTGAGCCCTTCTATGGTCGATATGATGACCATGCCCCAGTCTCCTTTGGGGAAAGAAGTCCAGCGCGGCCTCGGATGGGAAATAGGACCACCCTTTTACTCAAACCGTGATCGCCTTCAGGCATTCGGTTCCTATGGGCACCGGGGCTTTACAGGGACCGAGATAAGGATCGATTCAGTTACCGGAACATATGTCATCATCCTGACCAACAGGGTTCATCCCTATGGCAGGGGAGACGCAAAACAGATACGAAGACAGATCGCCGATCTGATTGCACGATCGTTGGGGCCCCTTTCCCCGGAGCAGATCCTGCCGGCAAATAGCCACCTTATGGAAAGTGACGCAAAAAAAATCAGCGCTCAGGATCGAAAGTTAGGTGTGCGAACAGGGATCGACGTGCTTAGCGAAGAGCAGTTCGCTCCCCTTGCCGGATTTAGGGTGGGACTGATAACTAACAATACGGGTCTCGATTCAGCCGGCAGGCGTACCGCGGACCTTTTGTTCCATGCGTCGAACCCGGAGCTTCTCGCCCTTTTCAGTCCGGAGCATGGTCTTTCAGGTAAGATGGATGAGACTGTCCCGTTCTCAACAGAGCATGCCACAGGATTGCCGGTCTACAGTCTTTACGGCGATATGAAGCGGCCGACGGAAGAAATGCTCGATGGAATCGATGCGCTCGTCTTCGATGTCCAGGACTCGGGGGTCCGCTTCTACACCTATATCACCACGATGGGCTATGCGATGGAGGCCGCGGCACGCAAGGGGATCGCATTTTATGTCCTTGACAGGCCTAACCCGATCACCGCATCGAAAGTGCAGGGACCAGTCCTCGACAGCGATCTGAGGTCTTTTACCGGCTATTTCCCGCTGCCCGTGCGCCACGGGATGACCGTCGGCGAGCTTGCTCAGATGTTCAATGTCGAAAACAGAATTGGAGCAGACCTGCATGTCGTGAAAATGCGCGGATACAGGCGGACAGACTGGTTCGATGAAACAGGTCTTGTATGGGTGAACCCCTCGCCCAATCTGAGGAGCCTCACGGAGGCCGTGCTTTATCCCGGAACTGCCCTTATCGAGGGAGCAAACGTGAGTGTCGGTCGCGGCACAGAGGCACCCTTTGAACTCATAGGGGCACCTTGGGTTCATTCAAAAAGGCTTGCCGCATTCCTCAAGAGCCGCAGGATCAGCGGCGTTACGTTTGTCCCCTCTGACTTCATTCCTCAAAATAGCAGTTTTTCCCATCAGTCCTGCCATGGGGTCAGAATAATCCTGCAAGACCGTGATACTCTTGACGCGACAGTCCTTGGAATAGAAATAGCCAGTGCTCTTCACAGGCTCTATCCGGCTAAGTTTCAGCTTGATAAAATACTAGGATTGGTCGGCTCAAAAGATGTTATCCGTGCGATAAAAAAGGGCACCGACCCTCGTCACATAGCTCTGAAGTGGCAGGCCAGGCTTGAGGAGTTCGGCAGACTTCGCTCGAAATACCTTCTTTATTGATCATTCGGATCGGGGAAGTAGTAAGCATTTTCCTTTTTCAAGTAGTAACGGTAGAAATTTTACCTAGATTCCTTAAGCAGAACTCCTTTCCCTTCCCATTGGAGTAACCTCCTACAGCGCTTCGGTTTTTCTTTCTCTGTTTGCTGCAAATAAGTCCGGCATCCAAGGTTGCCGAACTAAAGTGAGGTAAACAATTGAAATGAGGAGGTTCTCATGACAAAGAATACGAAATCAATTTATCTTTTTTCCCTTATGCCCTCCCATTTACTTTTGCAATATTTCTGATATCCTTTTTCTATATATCTCCGGATCTATAAATGCCTTACAAGGATGGTGCGATGTATAGCGAATTCAGCGTTATTCCGGCAGGTTCGGGAATCGGCATAGACACCGGTCTGTTCTTCACTTTTCCCGAAAAAGTGCGAAGATGATGGAATCTCCGCGGGGCAAACTCCTCATCGCGGTGTGTAGTTCAGGTAATGCTCTTGCCAATTCAGTCCTAAAGAGTTATAAAGAATCTTTCCCCCTTGGTGGTGACTCCGAAGAACCCTTTTTCCTGCCCGGAATCGATTTTCGCTTCAGTGATTCCGAGACATGCGTTAGGCTTAATAGAGACGTAAGTGGTTGTGATGTCTATCTTTTTCAGGGGTTGTACGATCCTGAATCGGGCGGCGGTGTGGACAGAAATCTCATGTCTCTCTTTGCGGCCATAAGGGCTTTTCGTGAGTGGGGATCTCGCCACGTGACAGTAATAGTCCCCTATTTCGCATACGCCCGGCAGGATAGACCGAGCAGGTCCAGGCGTGAGCCGACTACAGCGAGACTGGTTTCGGACCTGATGATCGAGTGCGGAATTGATAGAGTCATCACCGTACATCCGCACGTCCCAATTCATGCTTTGTTCGGAAAAATACCCGTGCATAGCATCGAAACAACCGATCTCTTCACTGAAGAGTTCAGCGCCTTTAAGGGACGCAAAGATGTGGTGGCCGTTGCGCCTGATGGAGGTGCCTTGAAGTTTGTCTCCCGGTTCGGTCGTGCGTTAGGCATAAGAACTGCCGTGGCACTAAAGGAGCGCTCCTCCGATGGATCAGTCGCCTCAGAACTGGTTGGAGAAATGAAAGGTAAGACGATAGCCGTCGTTCTTGATGATATGATCAGCAGCGGCGGAACTATATATGAAGTGGTCCGAAAGCTTGCCGAGATGGCGATCCCTCAGATAATGGTTGGTGCTACCCACAACTTGTGCATGGAGAGTGCTCGGGCCCGCCTGACGGAGTTGAATGCAAATTACAACCTAAAAAAGGTGGTCGTCACGGACAGCATCACACAGCCAGGCTCTTTCCTGCCCCTGCCCTTTCTCAAGGTGAAGACCCTGGCGAATATCATTGCCAAAATAATTAATCGGGTTCATTATGAATACCCTGTCGATGAAATACGTAATGCTGTGGATAACTGAGTAAGAAAAAACAGCCTCGCCCGAAGTCACCATCCCCATTGTTGGATACTGAGGGACATTTTTTTGACTGGGCTCATGTCACCCCTGTTTAGGTATGATAGAATTCCTTTATGGGAGATACCGGATTAATAGTCTCGGGCGGCATTCTCATATACAGGCTATATGATGTCGCCTGGGATATAGATCTGGCTAAGGTCGAAGAGAAAGTAAGGGAGTATAAGCGCCAGAGCATCGACAGAAAACGCTTCAGCAAGGCCTTTGAATTCGCAAACCCGCCGCTTTCTCTTAAACTTAACACATTTGAAAAGAACCTTCATGGAAAACAATACCTAGTCAACACCTATGCAAAGGCGTATGACTACGGGGTCCTGAGCATCATATTCGAGATACCGGCCAAAGAGATTGAGATAAGAGATTTCGAGGTCCTGGCAAGTAACATTGAGGATTCCTTCAAAGAAGACTTCCCGAGAGAGCTCGATCGTCTTATCGACGATCTCGGCAATGCTCTTCATCAGCCCAACCGAAGCAGGTTTGAAGAAGACTACATCGTGTATTACCTCAAACAACTGGGTCCTGAAGTAACAGCACGTGATTTTCCTAAGGTCTGCGACATCGGAAGTCTTCTTCTTTACGAGGAAGGGGAAAGTCCCCCCAGCAAGGCAACAAAAGAGGAACTGCTTTCTTTCAGCTTCTCGTATTCGGACAATGACCTCACAGTTTTAAGCTGGGACAAGGCCCTTGTCATCGAGCCCAGCGGGAGCATGGACATTCCTGACCTTCTTGAGTTTGCCAACGCACAGCTTCTTGAACTCAGGGTCTATGACGATATGGTTGACAGGGAACTTGACATCATAAACGATCGTATTATTACGGAGGCTTCTCCGGCCATATGGAAGATCAAACGCTACGAAAAACTGGCTTCGAGGGCAATGCGCACTGTTACAGACCTCACAGGCATCACGGAAAAGATCGACAATTCCCTCAAGGTGACCGAGGATGTCTACTATGCAAGAATTTATTCAGCTGCCTTGGGCCTCTTTAAGGTGAAGCAGTGGGAGACGAGCATAGAAAGAAAAATAAACATTGCATCCAGGGTCTACGACATGCTCTACAGGGAGATATCGTACAGGAGAACAGAGCTGCTCGAATTCATCATAGTCATTTTGATCGGCGTAGAGATAGTCTTATTTCTTATGCTTAAATTGTAAGGGAAAGGAACCATACTTCTTTGAGTAAAGTTCTCGCAGAGTGGAAAAATTGAGAATAAGGGTGAGTCGGAAAGCCGCTGAAGACATTATACGCCATGCAATGAAGGGGTATGAGATTACCTACAAAAGGGAGGTTGGCGGGCATCTCTTCGGATATGGGGAGGGTAAAGTGTTTTATGTGGGCAAGGTGGTTCCATACAATGCGGCGCGCGGCAGCCGAACATCTTGGTGTGTCGATCCTTACTCCTTCGCTAGAAAGGGCCTCAGGCTTGAAACCAGACGGCTTAAATGGATAGGTGCATATCACAGCCATGTCGAAATTAGGGGAACGGCCAGTACGGGGCAGTCTAGGGAGGACACGTTTGCTCAGATATTCTCTGAACATGCGGTCGAAATCATCATAAGGGTCACGAATACAGGATGAATTCCCCGAAGGTCTGCCTCTCTCTTGTTGCCGATCGGGACGGCCAAGTACATTACTTTGACCTCTGCGGATATATTAAGGATGCAGCCGGGAAGATCAGAAGGGTTAGGGTAGAGACCGCAGGTAAGTCAGTGAGCAGATGACAAGCCTTTCATTTGCACGTACATTGAAGCATGAAACGATAGTTTTTTCACTCTGATTTGTCTTTCCTTTTGCTAGCTGCAAAATCGCCAGCTATAAGATGCATGAGAGTTTCCGTGTCTTTTGAGGATAAATCAAATTTAAAACAGGCCTCTTGAGTCAATTTTAACAGGCTTTCTTTAGGGCGCTCGCTATGCTCATTTGATATCCATTCGATTGCTTTTCTGAATTGTTCACCCTCTGGAATAATACTCATATACGCTCCGTCCTTTCTTCGAAATGGCAGCATAAGTGGTGGCCTTTTCTTCTTCTGATTTATTTTATCAAAGTTAGAGGATCTATAAATAATTTTTATTGCAAACTGTAGCAAGCACGTAAACTGTTCGTATAAAATGGTCTCCTTTATGGTCGCGAGCTAGCGGTGGTCCGCTATATCACCTCACCTCCTTGCCAAGACCTATGTAGTAGACCCGGGGCTTTGTCCCATACTCTTCCTTGAGCACGGCGACCCTTTCTGTCATTATGATCTTTGCGATAGGGTCATTCGGATTCATGATATTACCTACAAGTCTGGCGCCAAAAGGACATGCGTCGGCACAGGCGGTCTTCATGCCTTTGGTTATCCTGTGAGAGCAGAAATTGCATTTTTCGGCCGCTCCGTATACAGGATGGAAGAACCTCACGCCATAGGGACATGCCATAATGCAGTAACCACAGCCGATACACCACTTTCTGTCGACAAGGACGACCCCGTCCTCTGTCTGGTAGGTGGCGCCTACCGGGCAGACCTGCACACAGGGCGGGTTTTCGCACTGGTTGCAGAGGTTTGGGAACAAAGTATGCCTTGTCTATATCTTCTTTTCTTATGTCCTGATATCTCCCGAGACCGAGGTCGATCTTCGAGATCGTAAAGCCGTCCCTCGCGCCAAGCGGCGTATCGGCAAAGAGTTTTCCATCTTTTAGGAGGACATATCTTTCGACCCATGCGCGGGTAACAGGCGCATCGTAAGGCGTTTCATTTTCGAGCTTGCAGGTCCTCACGCACATGCCGCAGCCCACACACTTATATGTGTCAACGACGAATACCCATCTTACGCTGGATTTCGAGCCGCTTGCCGCTGCGAATATCTTTTCAGGTTCTATTATCCTAAAGGCAGCAAAAAAGGGATCGCGAGTCCGGCTATCCCTTTAATCGCATTTTTTAGTAAATTCCGGCGCGAAATCATTTCAATCCCTCCTGTGGCTTT
>Ga0209515_10009990_pt1 | contig 10681 bp, 12 predicted proteins | sample Subgroupgradi54m_FD_187454 | JGI IMG/M metagenome (GOLD analysis project Ga0209515, IMG submission 187454) | Subsurface groundwater microbial communities from S. Glens Falls, New York, USA - GMW60B uncontaminated upgradient, 5.4 m (SPAdes)... ...
TCCTGAACGTCTACGAGGAGACGACGGCCCAAGGGCGCAAGGTGTGGCGGCACGCCGCCACCCAGCCCGACGACGCGCTGCACGCCCAGCTCTTCGGGTGGCTCGCGTGGAAAGTGCTCACGGCGGACCTGCGGTTCTACTGAGTGACGGTTCACAGGGCTGCTGGCGTAGAAGCTCTCGGTGGAAACAGACAACTACAAGGCAGGCCGTCCCGGATGGGAGACACCGTGAGCGGCATCACCGCACACCTCCGCGCAAGCTCGGCCCACTGAGCTCGACGAAGCGGCCGACCTCGCGGATCCGGTCAGCGAGGCGCTCGCCGTAACGCGTCTTGAAGCCCGGATTCTTGACGCCCTTCGGTTCCTCGAAGTCGTTCGCGGGCATGTTCGTCGTGATGACAGTTCTCAGCTTCGCCGCGTACCTGGTGTTCACCAAGCCGTCGACGAGCGACAGGAGCTTCCCCTTCACGTCCATGTACTCGCCGCCCAGCTCGTCCATGACGAGCAACGGGCACTGCTCCAGCGGATTCATCTCCTCGTTGCTGTACACGTCCACCCGCATCAGGTGAGCGGCGTCGATGAAGCGCGATCCGTCGACCTCCGCGGCCAGCCACGCCGCTGCCGTGGTCTTCCCCACACCACGCCTGCCCGAGACCACCAGGATCGTGCGGTCGCTGGCCAGCCAATCCCGGGCGCTCGCCACGGGCCCACTCGCGAAGAGCGCACCCGAGAGCACCGCGTCGACGTCCTTCGCGGGCACGCCTCGCTCCAGCAGCCCTTCGCGCCGGCGCTTCAACACCGCCGCCGCTTCTTCCCGCAGACGCTGCGCTTCCTCGACTTGGACCTTGGCCGCGTAGGCCGGATCCTCGGTCATCCGCCGGTCGTGCTCGCGTAGTTTCTGAGCCCACGGCGACTCGGCGATCAGGTCCGCGATGTCCTTGCCCTTGCCCTTGCCCTTGTCCTCGCCGTTCTTGCCGTCGTCGCCCATGGTCAGAAATCCTCCACGATGCCGTTGCCGTACGCTTCGTTGCCAGTCACCCGTACGTAGCCCTGGTGGGCCTTCGGTGACGCTCGGGCGTCCTGGTCGGAGGCCAGCGTGTTCCAGCCGGCCAGGACCGCGCCGAGGTCCACATCGCCGTCGCGCCAGGTCTGCGCCGCGCGCCGAAGAGCGCGGCGCATGACCTCGTCGACCCCGCCGGCGCCAGCGTGGCTGCGATCGAGCAGCTTCTTGGCCTTGCTCGCCTCTGCGCCAGTCCACGAGTAGTCGCGGCCATACCGGTCGGCGAACCAGGCGCAGAAGGCCAAGCGTAGCGCCGTTACGGGTGAGCCTTCCGGCGCGGGGTGCTCGGTGCCCGGCAAGAGCGGCACCTGCACGGCGCCCTTGGATCGCGCGCCCGCGCGCGGAGACGCTGACTTCTCGGTTTCGGAGTTGGGCTTCGGAGGGGAGCTGGACTTGGGAGGGGGAGTAGCGTCCGGGAGTCCGGATCCCAGAGAAACAAGACCACTACCACTACCACTACCACGATCGGTGGCGGCACCGGTCTCGCCACCCGTCTCGATACCCGTCTCGCCACCCGTCTCGATACCCGTCTCGCCACCCGTCTCGATACCGGTCTCGCCACCGGTCTCGATACCCGTCTCCCCACCCGTCTCGCCACCCGTCTCGCCACCGGTCTCGCCACCCGTGGACCCACCGGTACGGCCACGACTCGATTCACGGGTGACCATGTCATTCAACCGCACGGAACCAAACGTCTCTTCCCACGCTTGCGTGACGACGTCCTTGGGCTGAGGTGGAAGCGCTTCGCGCAGCGACTCGATGTGCGCGTACTTGAGCGGCGACTCGGGAAGCGCACGCCACCGGCGCCACCACGAGCGCAGCACATGCTGATTCGGCCGGTGGCCGATCTTCGGCACGCTTCGCACCCGAAGCACACGATGCATGCGGTCGTACTGTGCGAAGCCCGGCATGCCCCTGTCGAGCTTCGCCCACAGCTCAGCCAGTTGCTCGTTGGTGATGTCGAGCTCGTCGGCCAAGGTGCACATGCTGATCTTCGAGCAGCCGGGCACGCCTTCGTTGTGGCGGCCCGTGACCAGATGGGCCGCAAGCCCACGCACGTCGAGAGGCAGGTGGCGCAGCTCGTCCCAAAACCGGGGAACGATGACGCCCGTGTATTCCTCACGCTCGCTCATCTACGTATCCTTCCAAGGCAATGATCGGCGGCGCGCTTCTTCGAGCGGTGGGGTCGCAGGCCCAACCTTGCGCACCACCGTGACGATGGCCAATGTGCCCGCACACCACGGGTCGGCGCCCACGGCGCCGCACGGCAGCTCGACTGCCGGGCGCCAGCCCTCGGCCTCAGCCTGGGCGAGTTCGTCGAGCACGACGCGCCGGAACTCGAACGCGCTCACGGTGTCACCCTACTGAACGTGAGCGCCCATACCCAGGGGTTGGACTTCCAAGACCCTCGTTCGCCGTTGATGTCGTTCCACACCGTCGAGAACCACTGCACAGGACCGGCTGGCACTCGGTACCAGGGCTGCGCTGGGCAGCCTTCTGCGATGGCATCGTCCTCGCTGATGTCCTGCAGCCTTTGGGCGCGGACCTCGATCAGCTCCAGCGTGAGGCGCGACGCCCAGCGCGGCATATGGATGGACGGGCGCCAGGTGCGCCGGCCGTCATCGACGAACGCGAAGCCCTGCGGCGCCGCGGCGCGAAGCGGCACGGGCGCGCCGCCCGCCGCGTAGCGCACCCACTCCTGAGTCCCTCGCACGGCGTCGCGAGACAGGCCCCACGTCTCGCGCACCCACAGCCGGTCACCGAGCACGCCATAGGGACAGCGGATCCAGTCCGGCCCCTGTCGATCGTCCGGGCTCCACCAGCACCAATGCGGCCCACCATTGTAGGCATCGAAGTACGGGAACTCGCGCGACGTCGGATGACGGTTCGCACTTGGCACGTACTCGCTGGGCTGCGGCTTCATGACCCGCCGCGTTTGGAACTTTCGACCATCCAAGATGGCTCGGACCATTGACGAGCAGAGAAGGATCGGCCGCTCACGCATCGGTCGACGCTCTCGGCTCGATCCGTACCTTGACGGCATACTCGTGCGCACCGCCGCGCTCTTGCTCGCAGCGCCAGGCCACGCGTGGGTCGCGGTCGTCAATGGCGAGCAGCTCGGCGAGCTGGTCGCGAACGGCCTTGGCGCTGCGGGCGAGGTTGTCGTCGTCGAGTACCCGGGGCGCGATGCGCGTCATAGTGACCGCGCACGGCAGCGTGGGCGGCGCGAGGCGCATGGTCGGCGCCGGCAAGCCCCAGCGCGCGACCGCCTTCGGCTTGGCTGTCTTCTTCTTCGGCTTCACGACCTGGAGGTAGACGGTGGCGCCCGCGTCGATCACCGCCGCGGTCACGGCAGCGCGCTGTTCCTTCGCCCGTCGCGCCTTCGCATGGAAGTGCTCGCGCAGGTTGGCCTCGCTCTCGAGGCGGACCGGCACCACGAACTCGATCGCCCACATCGCTACGAGACCCTCTCGCCCAAGGCGCTCGCCAAGGCGCTCGGGGGTCGCTCGTCAAAAAGCGGCAACTGCGGCCGCGCGCCGCCATGCCCTGGCCTCGCGCTGGCGCGCCGCACGGCTGGCCCCGCGACGAAGCGGTCGCCACTTGTGACGTAGTCCGCCCATCGTGGGTACCCGAGCGACCGCACCGCGTCCTCGGGCCCCTGGATGCGACGCTCCGGATCCGTGGGGTCGCGCCACGCGACGTACTCGTCCGGCCAGTGGAAGGTCGACACGGCGACCCTGCTGGCGGGCGTCACCGCCGCGAGCGCACGGTCGACGAGGCTCGCACCGCTGCCCTCACGATCCCCGACGACACGGACCTGCTCGATCCCGTACGCCGCCAGCTGGTCGAGCATCGGCACGGTCGCGCCGGCGACCGCCAGCGCGATGAAAGAATGCGCCTGGCCGCGAATCTGGTGGGCGATCGAGGCGAGCGCGTCGATCTCGCCCTCCATGACCACCGCGGTGTCGGCGTAGCTGGCGCCGTCCACGAACTCGAGCCCGAGGGACGTCCGGTAGTAGTGCAGCCCGTAGAAGCCGCGGAACCCACCCACTTCGGCCTCGAAAGGGTCATCGACGAAGAACGCCGCCTCCATCCCGACCAACGGCGCACGCAGCTTGAACCGTCGCACGGAGCCGGGCTCGTCGTGCAGCGGCACGACCAGGTAGCCCGCGAAGCCGAAGCCATCGGCGGCCAGGAAACCGAAGTATTGGCGGAAAAACCGATGCTCCTCGGACGCGGCTCCGAAGCGGTCGATCACGCGGGCCTCGCTGGGGAAAACGCCGAGGAGCTGGTTGGAGGTGATCGCCGGCCAGATGCCATGCGGATCGGCTTCCGTCGGCACGCCGCCCCTGTCGTCCAGGTCGATGGCGACTTCGTTCGACGCGGCCTCACCCAGACGCCGACCAAGCAGGTACTCGACCGCCGGCCGGGCCCAGGCGTAGTCGCGGCAGGTCTCCATCGGGTACGCCGCGATCGCCTCGAACAGCTCGTCGCAGAAGAACCGGCAGAGCCGATTCTTCAGGGCCTGCTCGATCTCGTGGTCCCGAAGCCGTTCGTAGACCGCCTCGGTGATGCCCTGGAGCCCGAAGCGCCGGCGCAATATCAAGAGTGCGTCGGCCATGCTCGGCGCCACGGCGTTACGCAACTCGGCAACGAGTGCGAGCGGGTCGAAGAACGTCCGGTGGCAGCCGAAGCACTTGGCCATGCCCTGCTGCGGCGCGACCACGAAGGAGGCCCCTGGGTGGCGGTGCAGCGGGCAGCGGCCCTTGATGTGGACTCCCGAGCGCGCAAAGCCTGCCCCGGGCGCGAGCTCGCGCAGGATGGCCAGCCACTCGGCCATCGTGAGGTCCGTCCAGACCTCGCGAAGCCTCGAGAACACTACCGGGTCGCCAGACTGCTTGGACTTGCGCGCCACGCCTCGTCTCCACGACTACAAAAAAAGCGGTACGCCTTGGGCCCCAGGAGGGGGGAGCCCAAGGCCCAAGGCGTCCCGCGGTTTACGTGCTCACGATCACATCGGGGGCGCGGCGGTGCGCACGGACGCCCGCGCCGGCCGAGGCGCCTCCGCCGACACCTCGCCCTCGCGGTCCTCGAACCGCCCGCTCGCCGTGCTAGCGCTGAATGCCGCCTCGGTCGCCGCGGCCGTCTCAGCGGCCGCCGCCACACGCACGTACCACTCGGCGATGAACTGCTTGCGGTTGGCGCTGAACAACTCGGAGAGCGCCTGGGCGAGACGCACGACCTCGGGCGGGTTGTCCTTGCTCGTCGCCTCGACCTTGAAGACGAAGTAGAGGCCCTGGTCGCCCTTGCCCCTCTCCGTCGAGAGCAGATAGCTCTGCTTCCACGGGTAGGGGTGCATCTTGGCCAGCTTCACGAGGTCGGTCCCCGCCGAGCGCGAGGTAATGCCGAAGCTGAGGAGGTAGACCTGGCTGAGGTCCGCCGCCAGCGCCGCCACCACAATCTGGTTCCGGCACTTCGTCTTGACCTGCTCACCACGGCCTGCGTTCTGCAGACCAAAGGGCAGATGCTCACACTCCGAGCAGAGGCCGAAGCGGTCGCCCAGCTTGGCGTCGGGCGCGCCGCATTCCGGCGCTCGCTGCCCCTTGATGAACATGATGTTCTCCACATGGAAGTGGAGAGGAATGAAGGCGAACGACTTGTCCAGCAGGGCGCCAGCCGTCGTGAACATGTCGCCGGGGCGCGCCGACTCCGGCTTCGCCGCCAGCTCCGTCGTCGGCTGCGCCATGTTGACCCGGACCACCGACCACGGAGTGACCATCTCTTCCATGCCCGGCTTGACCGGCGAGGCCAGCGCGAGCAGGTCCTTCACCTTGGCCTTCATCTCCTCCGAGAAGCTCGGGTCGTACGCCAGCTCGGCAAGCGCCTCGAACTTCTGCCTGACCTGAAGACCGCGAGCCTTGAGCTCTTCTTGGGAGGCGATGGCGATGCTCGCGTCCTTGAGCACCGCCAGCGCCGTCTTCGGCATCACCTCGGCGACAACAGGCGTGCCCGGCCGTTCCGCAGCCGCCGGCGACGCCGCAGCCCCCTTGCCTTCCTTCCAGTTCCTATCACTCATCCTCGCGCCTCCCAGCTTTCCGTTATTGATCCGGTTGCACCCAGATGCAACACATCTTAGTTAATTGACTAGGTATGAATGTTTGCGCGAATGGTCGCTGCGTCTGTCAATCGCCGACAGGCTTTCCCGAGTAACGTCCCGTGACCGAAGGCACCCACGTTCACCACCGCCTGAGGTCGCGCTCGGCCACAAGGCCTGTGTGGCGGGATCGTCCGCCCACTAGGATTCGGACATGGCCCCCTCGATGAACCGCAGCGCTTCCCTCTACTACGCGGAGATCGCCAAGACCCCGCCGGTCATCGACGCCCTGGAGGAGAGGCGACTCATCGAGAGGTGGCAGCGCCATCGCGATCTCCGGGCGCGAGACACCCTCGTGAAGTGCCACCTCCGCTTCGTCGTCACGGTCGCCCGCAAGCACTCGAAGGACGCCGACCGGCTGCCCGACCTCATCGCCGCCGGCAACCTCGGCCTTCTGAAGGCGCTCGACCGCTTCGACCTCGATCGAACCCCCCAGACCCGCTTCCTGACCTACGCGGGGTGGTGGATCCACAAGGAGGTGGCCGATGAGGACTACGCGACGTCGAGCCTCGTGTACGTCCCGCCCCACCGGAAGAAGGCCCAGCGCCGGCAAGCGCGGGCGTTCCGGAAGGCCCTCCACGAGCACGGGCCGGAGGCTCCGTGCGTTCAGTCCATGGACCCCGGGACGCCAGAGGGCATGGCGTTCCCGCTGGACGGCTTCGACGCCGAGCCCGACTTCGATGAGGTCGACCCCGCTGACGGCGACTTCGAGACCCACAGCACGAACTCGCTGCTTCGTCGCGCCATCGGCGAGCTACCCATGCGGGAGCAGACCGTCTTGAACCTTCACTTCGGCCTCAAGGACGACCCCCGCAGCCTCGCCCAGATCGCCGCCATCCTGGAGATTCACCCCGAGCGCGTGCGTCAGATCAAGGTCAGCGGGATGGAGCGGCTGCGAGCCGCCCTCGAGGACCACGCCCTCATGACGGCCCACGACCCCTACTGAGCCGCCGCGTACCCCGCCACCACCGCCTCGTCGATGTAGCCCTTCAGCCACGCCAGCACGACCGCCTCCGAGCAGCCGGGTTCGCGGAGCTTCACCTCGAGCTGGTCGCGGGAGATGCTCGCACGGGCGACGAGCTGGCCTCCTTCCAGCGCGACGAAGACGACGTCGTTGGACAGGAGGTCCACCCGCATCGCGGCCACCGGCAGCGCCCCCTTCTTCGCTAGCACCTGCACGACCGTGAAGTCGATCGGCGAGAACGCCCACACGCCGTGGTGCTTGAGCGCGCCGTACAGGCCGAGCGGGTCGATGGGCGCCTGACCCACGAGCGCCCAGACGACCTCATCGGTCAGGAGGTCGAGTCGGCGGAGCCTCCGCAGGTTCTCCAGCACCCTGGGCGTGGTCGCCGCAGCGACTCCCAGCGCGACGGCACCCCACTGGCACTCGTCTTCCTCGTCAGCGAACTCGGCGAGCGAGACCAGCTTGCTCACGACAGCGTGTCCCGCACGCCGAGGAACCACTCGAGGCTGTCGACCTGCGCCTTCGTCCTCACTCGGCCCGCCTCGCCCAGTTGGGGACGCTGCAGCCGCTGGAGCAGGGCGCCGAGCTGCTCGATGAGGGCGGCCTTCGGCCTCACGTCGAACGACTTTCCCTGGTACACGCTTCGGGCCAGCGCGACCTGCTCCTCGTCGTACTCGGGGACGTCCCGCAACGGCCTTTGCTCCCGGTTCGGCCGGATGCCCAGCTCGGCCTTGTGCCGGTCAGCCTCCTGCTTGACGTCGGCCACCGAGACCTTCTTGCCGCTGCGCTGCTTCTCCTCGATGTCCTCGAGCATCGACTTCTGCCGCGTGGGCGGCAGCGCGACCATTTCCCGCGCGTGCGTCGTGCTGATCACACCCTTCTCGAGCGCCTCCTTCACCTCGGGTGCGGTACTCCGGAGCAGGGACAAGCGCTGGCTCACGTAGGGCTCCGACACGCCGAGCTTCCTGGCGAGCTGCGCCTGGTTGCACCGGTACGTGGCCATGTAGTCCTGCATCGCCTGCGCTTCCTCGATGGGATCCGGGTCCTCGCGCTGCAGGTTCTCGATGAGGTTCAGGATCGAGTTCTCCTGCGTGTTGCCCTTGACGAGCTTCACCTCCACCTGTGCCCAGCTCGCCGGCGTACGCTTCCGAGCCACCTTCTTCCCATCGGATCCTGGGACCGGCGTCCAGTTCGGGTCGCAGAGCATCCCGATCCCGCGATACCGCCGCTCGCCGATCACGAGAAAGTACTTCCGCCTTCCATCCGTCTTGGAAGGCCCGCCCTCGCGCACCACCATCGGCTGGATAAGCCCGTTCTCGTCGAGGCTTGCGGCCATCCGATCGATGTTCTTGAGGTTCTTGCGGCTGTTGAAGTCAGGCCCAATCACAATGTCCTCGTACGGCACGAGGACGCGGCTGATCTCTTTCGGCACGGTTCCCTTCCCTTCTCTGTGGTAGCGCTTCCCTACGCGTCGACCAGGAGCTCGAGCAGCACATCGATCTGTGCCTGGAGCTGCATGGCTTCTTCTTCATCGCGCGCGCGCGCGAGCCTGTCCTTGAGTCGGCGAATCAGATGGACCACCGCGCTCCCGGACACCGCGGTCTCCCGGTCCGTCCCCCCCGAGAGCGTGAGCAGCGAGGACACCGCCGACTGGACGGGCGCGAGGCCCGGCCGCTTCAGCACCGCGAAGGAAAGGATCTGTGAGACGAGAGACACGAACGCGAGCAGCCGCTCGCGCGTGAGGTATCGCGCCTTTCTCGGCAACGACCCCACGAAGTCGTCGAGCACTTCACGTGCAGACACGGTTAGTTCTCCTGGTGCTGGGCGAGCACTCGCTGGCGATCGATGCGACGGAACGCGATGGCCTCGATGTCCACGCCCTCGAGCAGCCGCCCGACCGCGAAATAGAACTCGACGGCGACGTCGTGAATGGGTCGGTAGGGATCGTTCTGCACCGCCAGCCAGAGCGAGCGCACGGCGTGCTGCCGGTCGGCCACGTCATCATTGGTCCGCTCTCCGCAGTTCCTCGCCATCAGGGCACCTCGAACGGTTCAGTGCCGCACCCGGGGCACGTGGGCACGTTCACGTCCTCGGCAGACGCGAGCTCCCTCCCGCAGCGCGGGCATGCCGGCGCCGTCGCCGATGCCTCCTTCTCCTGCCTCTGCTCGACGTCGACTCCGTACTTTTCCAAGGCGACTCCTTTCCGAAGGAAAGGCTCACCGACGGCGCCCACCCGTGAGCGCCGCCGGCGAACCCCACACGAGGGATTACCGGAGCGAGACCCGCTGCTTCTGCTCGACCGCCGTGCCCTTGATCACGGTGAAGTCCCGCGGCGCGGCCGGATCGGTGTTGAGGTACTTCTCCGCCTCGACCGCACTCTTGAACTCCTTCACGCCTCCGACCACGATGTAGACCTTGCGCGAGGCCCGCTTCTCCTTCTCCTCGACCACCGAAGCCACCGCGCCCGTGACCGTGGGCGGCTTGGCGGCAGCGCCGTTCGTGGCCTTCGTGTCCTTCACCTGCGTCTCCTGCGTCGTCATCGCTCGTCTCTCTCCTCGGTCTCGGGTCTACGACTGCGCCCCGCGGCAATATCGCCAGACGGAGCACCACTTCTCGGAACACCACCAGTTCGACGGGTCGGTCATCGGAAACCGCCCCGCCGCGATCGACAGCGCCACGCCCTCGAGCACCGCGACGCCGTGCTGCACGTCGGCGTCCGTCAACACCTCCGAGAGCGCCTCGTACCGGGGACGCGGCACCTTCGCGCGCCCCTTGACCACCTGATCCACCTGGATGTCGGCCACGTGCTCGACCCCGGCGTAGAGCATGAACTGCAGGTCGTTCTTGATGTCGCCTTCGGACCACTTGTCGGTCACGACCTTGAGATCGTGAAGGCGAAGCGGCCGTGACACCTTAGGCATCTCGGTCGCGTCGAACTTTCCCTTCTTGTTGGTCCTGGCGACCTTCCTGGCGTCCGCGGCCACCTTCGCGCGGATCTCCTGGTACTCCGCCTCCGAGCGCACCTGCACCTGCACCGAATCGATGCGGCCCAGGACGGGCAGCCGGACCTTGCCGTCGCGCGTCTTGACGATCTTCGAGAAGGTCTTCTCGACCGCCACCGGCGTCGCCTCGTGGGCCGCGTCCCGCCAGTAGACCTTCGCGCATTCGATCCCCGTGTCCTTGACCTGAGCCTCGCTCAGGCCTTCCCAGTCCCCGACGCGGCCCTTCTTTGCCTCGAACTCCGTCGCGAAGGTGTCGGTAGCGAGCTCCACCGGGGGCAGGACCCCCGTCTCGAGCTTCGCGGTCAGCACGACATCGGCGGCCTTGTGAATCGTCACGCCCTGAAACAGGCGCGCCGGGGTTACCTGCGGCACCTTGTCGATGTACTTGAGCTCCCAGGAATGTGGGCACTTGAGGTGCATCTTCCCCGCCGACACCGAGAGGTAGCCCTGCGGCAAGATGTCGGTAAGCTCAAGCTCCATCTCGTGGGGAACCGTGATCGG
>Ga0209515_10009991_pt1 | contig 10678 bp, 8 predicted proteins | sample Subgroupgradi54m_FD_187454 | JGI IMG/M metagenome (GOLD analysis project Ga0209515, IMG submission 187454) | Subsurface groundwater microbial communities from S. Glens Falls, New York, USA - GMW60B uncontaminated upgradient, 5.4 m (SPAdes)... ...
AAGGCTGCAGTACACCCGCCAATGAACATAACCGCAACCAACATTGTCGCCACAAGGGACGCTGTAACAGTGACAGTTTCAAGTGTGACAGTTTCAGATGTTATGACCACACGGATCGCTGCAACAGTGACAGTTTCAAGTGTGACAGTTTCAGATGTAGCGCTTCTTGTCATGCCACGCAGTCCCGGCGACAACATGCCAGTTGGACTAGTCATTTGGCAAGAGAAGCCGCAATCGTTCATTGGCAATGATGGCTGCTTGACACCCTCATCGCGGTCTTGTTTAGTGCAATGAGTCATCGCAGCGAACCGACGAGTCATCGCAGCGAACCAAGGAAAGAGGGACGTCATGGCCGAGACGGTACATCTCAAGTTGACGGCGAATGGGAAGGTGATCGAGGGCGAGAGCACGCAGGTCAGCCTCGATCGTGGAAAGACCATCGAGTGTGTGTTCTTCCAGGAGGGCGTCAAGACGTCCCGTGAAGCCGGGTCGGCGAAGGCGCTGGGCCGTCGCGAGCACGCTCCCATCTTGACCCGCAAGCGCATCTGCCAGGCGACGCCGCTTCTGCTCAAGGCCTTGACCGAGAACACCGAACTCGAGGCCGAGTTCAAGTTCTTCCGTCCGAGCCCGGCCGGCGACGGCACGACCGAGCAGTTCTACACCATCACGCTCAAGCAAGCCCGCGTGTCGAACTACAGGCTCACGTCGCCCGACGTGCTGTCGCCTGCCGCCACGGCTGAGCCTCCCCTCGAGGAAGTCGAGTTCGTGTTCGGGCATATCGTGTGGACCTGGATGCCCAACGGTCTGCAGCACGAGGACAGCTGGGCCTCGGGCAAGTAGTTTCCGCGGTCGCCATGAACGGTCGCGGCCTCCTGTCACGCCTCGGAGATCCCGAGAAGCGAAATGGCGGCGATGCCACTGATGCGATCGTTCACCACTTGCGACAACTCCTCAACACGCGACGCGGGGACGCGCCCACGGCGCCCCACTATGGCGTTCCGGACTTCTCCGACGTCGTTCACTCCTTTCCCGGTGCGGTGGCTGTCCTCCAGCGGGCCATTCGGGACACCATCGTGGAATTCGAGCCGCGTGTGAAGCACGTCCAGGTGCGCCACGTGCCACACGACGACGGGCTGCTCCTGCGCTTCGAGATCACGGCGCGCCTTTCCGAAGGAAACCGTCCCCTCAAGCTGCAGACGCGCCTGACCGCGGGCGGCCGAATCGACGTCGACTGATGTTCGCGAAGTACTACCAGGGCGAGCTGCTCTACCTCCGTGAGCTGGGCCGGCGCTTCGGCCTCGCCCACCCCGACGTCGCGGGCTTTCTGGCCGAGCGCGGCAGCGACCCTGACGTCGAACGGCTCCTCGAGGGCTTCGCGTTTCTCACCGCGCAGATCCGGGAGCGCGTCGAGGACGCGGTCCCCGAGATCGCGGTGGCGCTCACCGAGCTGCTCCTGCCCCACTACGCGCGCACCCTGCCCGCGGCGACCATCGTCGAGTTCGCGGCGGTTCCCGGCGCGGTCCGGGGGCGCCAGCGGATCTCTCGCGGGTCCGAGCTCGCGGCGGTACCCGTCGACGGCACGTCGTGCCGCTTCCGGACCACGATGGACGTCGACCTCCTGCCCCTGACGGTCGCCGACCTGACCCTGGACCGCGCCACGTCCGCCCGACCCGAGCTGCGCCTGAGCTTCAAGTTCCAGAGCCCCGGGCACGCCGCCGTCTTTCATTCCGACGGGCTCCGCCTGCACGTCCACGGCGAACCGCCCCTGGCCTCGTCGCTCTACCTCTGGTTCGCGCGCCACCTGCAGGAAGCCGCGATCGAGGACAGCGCCGGCCAGCGGATCTCGCTCGGCCCGCGGCCGCTGGGCTTTCCTGGCTTCGCGGAGTCGGCGGCCCTCTTGCCCTGGCCACGGTTCGCGCCGCCCGGTTATCGGCTCCTCCAGGAGTACTTCATTCTGCCGGCGAAGCTACTCTTCCTCGACGTTCTCGGCCTCGAGCGCGGCTCTGCCATCGAGGGCGAGCGCTTCGATCTCGTGTTCACCTTCGACCGCCCACCCGAGCTGCCCGCGCGTCCCACGCGCGACACGCTGCGCCTCGGCTGCACGCCGGCGGTGAACCTGTTCACCACCTCCGCCGACCCTGTGAGACTGGACGTCCCCGGCCGCGAGCACCTCCTGCGCGCGGCCGAGGTACCGCCCTCGCACATGGAGGTCTATTCGGTCGATGCGGTCGTCGGCGCCAAGGCCGGACGCCGCGAGCGCTCGAGCTACGCCCCGTTCTTCTCCTTCGCGCACGCCGCGGGCCCCGATCCGGCGCCCTACTTCTCGCTGCGCCGGCGCCGCTCGGAGCTCGACGACGCGCTCGACACTTACCTGTCGATCCTGACGCCCCGCAACGTTGCCCCCGGCGAGGACGAGGAGGTCCTGTCGATCGACCTCACGTGCACCAACCGCGGCTTGCCCGCGAGGCTGCGCGCCGGCGATGTATCGGTCCCGACGTCGCAGTCGCCGACCACCGCGAAGTTTCGCAACATCAGCGGGGTGACTAGGCCCGTGAGACCGCCGCTCGGATCCGAGCTCCACTGGCGCCTGCTCTCGCACATGGCCATGAACCAGCGCTCGATCGCCCGGACTGACGCGCTGCGCGCCCTCTTAGCCCTCTACAACTTCGTGGCCGAGGCCGACGAACAGACGGGTCTCGCCAACCGGCTGCGCATCGAAGCGATCCGAGGCGTCACGGCCACGCCGGCGCGCCGGATCCTCGACGGGGCCCTGGTCCGTGGCGCGCGGCTCGACCTGGAGCTCGACGAGCGGGGCTTTGCCAGCCGTGGCGACGCTTTCCTCTTCGGCGCCGTGCTGGACGAGCTGTTCGCCCAACACGTGACCCTCAACTCATTCAGCGAGCTGGGCGTCACGCTTCAACCCTCTCAAGCGAAGATGGCATGGACAGCCCGAAGCGGTCACCGCGCGCTGGTCTAGCCGACGCGGACGAGGCCCTGGCGTCGCTGACCGAGGCGGCTCACCACGGCTTCGTCCCGCTCGTGGCCCTGCTCGAACGGCTCGCGCCCGAGGCTGTGCGTCCTGGGGAGGATGGACCTCCAGCCCGGGAGGCCGTGCAGTTCCACCACGATCCGCGACTCATCTTCCACACCGCCGACGTGAGCCAGATCCAGCGCGCCCGCCCTTCCGTCGGCGCGTTCGAGGACGTCGAGCATAAGGCCGCGTTCGACATCACCACGACCTTCCTCGGCTTGAGCGGGGTCGTGAGTCCCCTCCCGGCGCACATGGCCGAGACGGTCGCGCTCGAGGATCCCGAGCGGGGCACGCTCGCCGGGTTTCTCGACGTCTTTCACCACCGGCTCCTGTCGCTCCTCTATCGCTTGCTGGTCAAGTACGACTATCCCCGCGAGTACCTAGCCGGAGCGGAGGACGCCTGGTCCGAGCGCGTGCTGGCGCTCGCCGGTGTCCCGCCCATCCAAAACCTCGATACCCTGCCCCGCTGGCGGCTTCTGCGCCTCGCCCCGCTCCTCTTCAGCCACGGGCGCAACGCCCGCACCCTCGAGCTGGCGCTCACCGACGTGATCGGGCCAGAATTGCCGGGCGCCACCTTCACCATCGAAGAATTCGTCGGCGCGTGGGTCGCGCTCGAGGACCAGCACCTCGTCAGGTTGGGCGCGGCCAACAGTTCACTCGGTAAAGACTTCCTCCTCGGGACCAAGCTGTTCGACCGGGGCGGGAAGTTCAAGATCACCGTCGGTCCACTCAGTCAGGAAGACGCCAACCGCCTTCGTCCCGCCGGCGACCTCTTCGCCGTCTTGCGCGAGGTTGTGGGCCTCGTCAACCTCGATCCCCTGACCTACGACTTGGAGCTGGTGCTGGACGTCGGCGCCGCTCCGCCGCTCGCGCTCTCGCGGACGGGCACCACCCGCCTCGGTCTCGACAGCTGGCTCGGCAGCTGCAAAGAGCAGGAGACGAAGATCGTGATCGAGGTGGAGGGATGACGCGGCCGAGGACCTGCACTCGCCCACCCCCAAAAGCCCACGGAAGGCCCGTCGTGACGGTCGCGGGCGTTCGTCCGAACCGTCTAGCGTGATGACCCACTCCCCAAGAGGTGCCGCCATTCGAGTCGAGCCCAGAGCCCTTGTTCGCCGCCTCACTCCGACCGCCACGCGGCTCCTCGACATGGCCGCGGGGCGCGCGGTCCAGGGCGGCTTCTACGAGATTGTCGTGGAGCACGTCCTTTCCGCCATGCTCGACGCCGAGGACGGCGACGTGGCCCGGATTCTCTCCAACGCGCAGCGCGATCGCCACGCGCTGCGCACGGCGGTCGAGCGCACGCTCGCCCGCATGCGCACCGGCAACGCGGGCCGCCCCCGCTTTGCCGATGCGCTGTTCGAGTGGTTCGAGAACGCCTGGCTCATCGCTTCCGTCGAACACGGCGCCACCCAGCTCCGGACCGGAGTACTCCTGCTCGAGCTCGCTAATCGCCCGGGCCGCTACTTGGCCGAGGCCTATCCCGAGCTGGATGCCCTGCGGGCCGAGGAGCTGCGGCGCGGCTTCGCGGATCTGGTCGCCTTGTCTCCCGAGGCCGTCGAGGCCGTGCCCACATCCTTGCGTCACGCTCCCGCGAGCGGGGGTGCGGGTGGTGAGGCGCTGGGCCGCTTCACCACCTCCTTCACGGAGAAAGCCCGGCGCGGCGAGCTCGACCGCATCTTCGGTCGGGATCGCGAAATCAGGCAGCTGATCGACATCCTCGTCCGGCGCCGCAAGAACAACCCGATCATCGTCGGCGACCCCGGCGTCGGCAAGACCGCCCTGGTCGAGGGACTGGCCCAGGCCATCGCCTTGGGCCAGGTGCCCGAGGACCTCGCCCAAGTAGATCTGCTTGGCCTCGACCTGGCACTCCTGCAGGCCGGCGCGAGCGTGCGGGGCGAGTTCGAGAACCGGCTCAAGTCGGTGCTCGACGCCGTGAAGGCCTCGCCCAAGCCTATCGTCCTCTTCATCGACGAGGCGCACACGCTCATCGGAGCCGGGGGCGCCGCGGGCGGGTCCGACGCGGCCAACCTGCTCAAGCCGGCCCTGGCGCGCGGCGAGCTGCGCACCATCGCTGCCACGACCTGGGCCGAGTACAAGAAGTACTTCGAGAAGGACGCCGCGCTCGAACGGCGCTTCCAGCCGGTCAAGGTCGAGGAGCCCTCCGAAGAAGACGCCGTGCTGATGCTGCGCGGCCTCCGTGCCGCCTACGAGAAGACCCACGGCCTCCCCATCCGCGACGACGCCGTCGAGGCCGCCGTGCGGCTCTCGCACCGCTACCTCGCCGGGCGAAAGCTGCCCGACAAAGCCATCGACCTCCTCGACACGGCCGCGGCCCGGGTCCGCGTCGAGACGCACGCCAAACCGGAGGCCCTCGAGGCTCTCGAGTCCCTAAGGGCCGCCCTCGAACGCCAGCAGGCCGCGCTCGTGCGCGATGGCGCGGACGGCCTGCCCGTCGACGACGCCACGTTGGTGGCGCTCGAGCGCGAGCTCCTGGCGGCGCAGACCGAGCACACCCAGCTCGAGGCGCGCTGGCGGGCAGAGCGCGACGCGGTGCTCGCCGTTCGCGCCGCCCGTGCGGCCAAGGGCGCGCTGTCCACCGATGCGCCGCGCGCCGAGATCGAGCGCGCGCAGGCATCGCTCGTCGCCGCCGGCGCCGCGCTGGCCGGCTTGCGGGGCGCCGAACCCCTCGTCCACCTCGACGTCGACGCGGACGCTGTGGCGCGCGTGGTGTCCGGGTGGACCGGGATCCCCGCCGGGCGCATGAAGACGAGCGCCATCGCCGCCGCCCTCGGGATCGAGGACCAGCTGCGCGCGCGGGTGCGCGGCCAGGAGGCCGCCATCGCCAAGGTGGGCGAGGCGGTCCGCATGGCCTCCGCCGGCATCCGCGATCCGCGCACGCCGGTTGGCGTCCTGCTCTTCGTCGGCACCACCGGCGTGGGCAAGACCGAGACAGCGCTCGCGCTTGCCGACGCTCTCTATGGGGGGGAGCGCTCGCTCATCACCATCAACATGTCCGAGTTCCAGGAGAAGCACAGCGTCTCGCGGCTCATCGGGTCGCCACCCGGCTACGTCGGCTACGGCCAGGGCGGGCTGCTCACCGAGGCCGTTCGGCAAAGACCGCATTCGGCGGTGCTTCTGGATGAATGCGAGAAGGCCGACCTCGAGGTGATGAACCTCTTCTATCAGGTCTTCGACAAGGGGTCGCTCACCGATGGCGAGGGGCGCCCGACCGACTTCCGGCACTGCCTGATCCTGCTCACCAGTAACCTGGGTGCGGAGCAAATCGCGCGGATGTACGAGCGCCAGGGACCACCGACCATGGAAGAAGTCGTCACGACCATCCATCCCGTGCTGAGCCGCCACTTCCAACCCGCGCTGCTCGCGCGGATGACGATCGTCCCGTTTGCGCCCATCGGTCCGGCCATCCTGCGCGACATCGCGTCGATGAAGCTGCAGTCCCTGGCCAATCGCCTGCGTGCGAGCCACGGGATCGAGACCGAGTTCGCCCCACCACTGGTCGAGGAGCTGACCCGCCGGTGTGCCCAGGCGGAGACGGGCGCGCGAACCGTCGACCACGTGCTCCGCGGCTCGCTCATGCCGCGCGTCGCCAACCTGGTGCTCGAACAGTTCGCGGCAGGCGCGACCCCGCGGCGCCTCTTCGCCGGGCTCACGCCCGACGGCGACTGGCGGCTGGAGCTGGCCTGATGCTGCCGCTCTTGGTTCGCGTCGACGACCTCACGAGCGGCGCCTCGCGGCAGTTCGCCTTCACGCGCTCGCCGGTGAGGTTCGGGCGAAGCCCGATGAACGACGTCGTGCTCGACGCGCCGTTCATCTCTCAGTGGCACGGGCTCGTGCACTTCGACGCCGAGACGACCGAGTACTTCGACCTGGGCTCGACGAACGGCACGTTCGCCAACGGGACACGGCTGGCCGGAAAGGCCAGCGTCGCGGTCGCGGGCGACGTCGAGCTGCGGGTGCACCACTTGCGCTTCTTCTGCTGGCGGGGAGCAGCTCCGCCGGGGATCGAGCCGGATCGAGCGGCCGAGGCGCTGGGTCCGGTCACGAGGACGATGCTGGGGATCGAGCGCCGCGGCAGCCTGCGCGAGGCACGCGATCTTCTCGCACCGGCGCCCGTGCTCGGCGCCGCGCTCGAGCGCCTTCGACCGGCGTTCGCCGCGCACCGACAGACCAAGACGAGGCTAGTCGGCGAGATCCACGACGCGCTCGCCGGCCTGCCGCCCGAGCAGCACGACGCCTGGCTGGCGCTCGCACAGAAGGAGTTCCCGGAGCTGGCGGCCGAACCCGAGCTGCGCCGCTCGGGCCACGACCACCCAATGCCGGACGGCGCCACGGTCACCCTTCCCGCCGGCCCCATGGGCGTCGTCGACGAGTTTGCGCGGGCCCTCGTTCCGGGAGTGGCGCTCAGCACGCTCGCCGACGTGGAGAAGTTCCTCGTCCGGGCAGCCACCATGCTCGAGACCTCCGCCCGCGCCTTCGTCGAGTTGCGCAAGGGTCAGGTCCAGTTCGGCAAGGAGATGGCGGTGCGGACCTTCAACGAGAGCTCGCCCCTGGCCCGCGTCAGGGAGCCCAGCGACGTGCTGGCGTACCTGCTCGACGTCCGGGCCGACGCGACCGCACGGATCCAGGAACTCTCGACCGCTTACGCGGACCTCATGATCCATCAGGTGGCCCTGCTGGGCGGCATGATGGAGGGCGTGCGCAGCCTCCTCGGGCGACTTGGCCCCGAGACCATCGACCAGGAGATCGACCAGGTCGCCCTCAAGCTCGGCCCGCTCACGCTCTCGCGACGACTCTGGCCGTTTCGGGGGCGGTCGCGCTGGAAGCGCTTCGTCCGGCGCTACCGCGAGTACATCGAGGAGGAGAAGCAGCTCACCTCGGCTGTCTTCGGCGCTGACTTCGCTCGCGCCTACAGCGCCGTCGCCCGCGACGATGAGGGCAGGCCAGCCAGTGCCGCGACGGGGACGACATGAGGGCCAGGTCCATTCGCCAGCGCGGGGTCGCGCAGTGGTTCACGCTCTTGGTCGTCGGGGGCATGGCCGCAACCGCGGCCAGCTGCGGCCCCACCGCGGCCCCGGCGGCGGCGGCGTGCCGCCTGCCCCACCCGGCGCCCGGACGGTCGCGCGTCCCGCGCCCCGAGCAGTGGTTTCGATTCCTCGTCGACCGCGGCCTCGACGGCGGCACTGCCGATTGCAGCGGCACATCCGTGCGCTGGCGGGAGCCCGTGGGCTGCCAGGAGCCGCCCGAACCCACGGCACTCCTCCCTCCTCGACCCTTTCGCGAGGATGATCTCGTGGAATCGCGCCTCACGCCCACCACGCGCCTCGTCTGGGCGGTGACTGATCACTATGCCGACGGCGAGGGCCTCGGCCCTGTCGCGCTCGTCCGCGAGAGCGCCACCGGCTTCGACGTGCTCGCCGTCGGTTCGCTTCGCGCTCGTCCCCAGCGCGCCCACCTCCGGCTCGAGACGGTCCAGGCCCACACCTACCTCGTGGCCGAGGGAGAGTCGTGCGAGATCGAACGAGACCCCTCGACCTGCACCCGCAGCGTGGTGCTCCTCCGGCAGGCCGACGACCGATTCGTGCCGGCGACGCTCGTGGACGCCCGCGGTGCCTGCGTCGGTCCTGCCCGCTTCTACCTCGCCCTCCGGGACGAGAGCGCCCTTGCCAATGGATGGCGGCGCCGCTTCGAGCTGAGCGCGGCCCTCGATTTCCGACGCGACCAGATCGTGACGCAAGAGCAGGTCATCGTATCGGACTCCGATCCGCGAAAAGCCGATGTTCCGCCGACCTTGGTTCGGCGCGCCGACGCCGAGCGCGTGATCCGCGGTGTTCGTGACCGGCTCGTGGTCGACGACGTCTCACTCTGGGCGAGGGTTCGCTCGGACCCAGAAGAGCCCTGAGGCGGCGCCGCGCTCAAGACCCACGTCAGGGCGCCGGCTCGTTACGGACGTGCCCAGCCAGGCATCGGGTCGATCTCGACCAGCGTAGCGTGGGTCAAGAGCGGCTCGGGGTCGACGTAGAGCTCCTTGCCCCGCGACTCGAAGCTGATCATGAAGTGCAGGTGCGCGGCGGAGTTCTTGATCCCCGTGTGCCCCAGCGTGCCGATCATCTGGCCCGCCTTCACCTCGCCGCCCTTGCGCAACCCAGGCGCTACCTGATCCAGGTGCATGTAGTACGTGTAGACCCCGCCGGCGTGCGCGAGCCGGATGTACTTGCCCTCGAGCTCGGTCGGCTCGTAGATGGCGCGATCGATCACGCCATCGCGCGCCGCGATCACCGGGAGACCGACGACGAGGCCGATGTCCACGCCGCAGTGCCCGCTCCCGCAGTAGCGCTTGAAGAACTCGTCGCGCGCCCGATACGCTCCGAAGCGCTGGACATCGTTGTGCGGCAGCTCCCGGTACGGACCGGCCAGCGGGTGCGTCCACCGGCCGGCGACTACCGCCTCAATCCCCTCGGGCGCCGGCTGACTGACGTCGAAGTCGTCGCCGCTGGACGCCGCGATACCAATACGGGGCGCGGCTAACGTGGGCTGGGCGCCGGCCCCGGAGGAAGCGACCGAGGCGCCGCCGCGAGAAGCAGGAGTGGCGTCAGTTGGCGCGGCACGCCAGGCAAAAAAGACGACCGAGGCCACGCCGGCCAGGCCGACCACCAGGAGCCCGGTCGCCCGCGGAGCCGCGGCCTTTGGCGCGACAGCGCGCCTCGCAAACTCGGCCACCGCGTCCGTGGCAGGCAAGGGGCCAGGCGCGGAGGCCTTGGCCGCCATGCCGTGTTGCGCCGTCGACGCGGGTCTTGGTGCCGCGGCCGCGCTCGGCTGCATGGCCGCCGGAGGTGGGGGTGAGGACGCGGCCCCGCTCGCCGACTCCACCGAGCAGACGCGGCAGATCACCTGGACGCGCATGTCCACGACCTTGACCATGTCTCGGAACTGATCCGCGGGTCCCGCGCACACCGCGCACACCGTTGCCATCGGTGGCCATCCTACCGCTTCCGCCCGCCTGAGTGACCGCGCCCTACCGGCCGAAATCCCGGTGGAGCCACGAGCGCCGGGCGAAGAGCGGCGCGTCGAAGCAAAAAACGAAGCTCCGCGAAAGAGCTTCGTCCCAGGTGAGCCGAGAGCACCATGCCCCCGGTCGCGCCGCTCAGGACTTGAACAGGAGATCGGAGGCTTGGCCCTCGATGGTTCCGAGATTGTTGATGGCCGTGGCCTCATCGCACCAAGGTGAGAGTGAGTCCGCCCTGATTCCGATCCCTACGCCGAGGATGCTCACGCCCAATCCCTCGGCGCGCCTGCGCACCTCTGCAGCGCGCTCGCCTCTGCTGACGCCGTCGCTGATGAGGACGACGTCGGCGCGGTGCAGGCCGGCCTGCCGTGCCGAGATGATCGTCAGCGCACGATCGATCACGGTGTCGATGTTCGTGCCGCCGTCGCAGCTCGTGAACAGCGCCTCCAGGGGCAACGGGTGGCCGGGTTCCACGACGTGCTCCGCCTTGACGGCGCCATCGAAGCCCAGGACCGCAAAGGCGCGGCGCTCCTTCTGCGCATGGTCCAGGAGCGCCAGCGCCACCGCGGTGGCCCAGAGGTCGGCGTCGCCCTCCATGGAGCCGGACTTGTCGAGGCAAA
>Ga0209515_10009992_pt1 | contig 10678 bp, 6 predicted proteins | sample Subgroupgradi54m_FD_187454 | JGI IMG/M metagenome (GOLD analysis project Ga0209515, IMG submission 187454) | Subsurface groundwater microbial communities from S. Glens Falls, New York, USA - GMW60B uncontaminated upgradient, 5.4 m (SPAdes)... ...
AGCATCCCCGATCCATTCCTCGCGCGGACCTGAAACTGCCTGCGGGGCTGTCTGAGCCGGAGCTTCTTCGCCTCCACACCTGGATGGCTGCAGAAAACGTGACCACCGCTTCCCATGTCTCGTTCCTAGGAGCAGGGGCCTACGAACACTTTGTCCCCAGCATCGTCCGATACCTGTGTTCCAGGGGAGAATTCTTGACCGCCTACACTCCCTATCAGCCGGAGGCCTCCCAGGGAACCCTTCAGGCCATGTACGAGTACCAGAGTCTCCTGTGCGACCTGACTCAGATGGAGGTGGCCAACGCCTCCCTCTATGATGGGGCCAGCGCCCTGGCCGAGGCCTGCCTCTTGGCCCTTCGGGAGACACAGCGCAAGAAGCTTCTGGTGGCGCACACTCTGCACCCGGAGTATCGCAAGACCCTGGAGACTTATCTGAGCGGGGCCCGCACACAGATCCTGGAGATTCCGCATCGACAGGGGGCCAGTGATCTAAAAGAGGCTGGGTCCCTCCTCGATTCTGAAGTGGCGGCCTTGATCGTACAGAGTCCCAATGCCTTGGGCTGCCTGGAGCCTGTGCAAGAGTTGGGAAACCTTGCTCACCGCGTGGGGGCACTCTTCATTGTGGTGGTGAATCCCATTTCTCTGGGGATCTTGAAGGCCCCCGGTTCCTATGGAGCCGATATCGTCGTGGGAGAGGGCCAACCCTTGGGAACGGACCTCCAGTATGGGGGTCCCTACCTGGGGCTGTTTGCTTGCCGCCAGAATCTGATTCGCAAGGTCCCCGGCCGCATCGTCGGCATGACCCGGGATGCCCATGGGCGCAGAGGTTTTGTCCTCACCCTGCAGACCAGGGAGCAGCACATCCGACGCGCCAAGGCCACCTCCAACATCTGCACCAACGAAGCGATGATGGCCTTGGCCGCCGGCATCTACCTGGCTTCTCTTGGCAAGGAGGGTTTCCGGGAGCTGGCCACCCAGAACCTGCTCAAATCCCACTATTGTTTCGATCGGCTTTGTACCGTGCCTGGAATCAAACCACTTTTTCCAACACTGTTCTTTAACGAATTCGCTCTGGAGCTCCCCATCGATCCGGATCGGCTCAACCAGCGACTCCTCAAAGAAGGGTTCTTGGGCGGATTTCCACTTAAGGCGTGGGAACCGACCCTTCGAAACGGCTGGCTCATCTGTGTCACCGAGACCCGTTCGAAGGAGGAGATCGACCGTTTCGTTGCTGCGGTCAGAAGGGGAGTGGAGGAATGAAGGGGGCTGAAGAGATCCCCGTTCGCCCTGAGCCCTTCGATGCCCCTCAGGGCAGGCTTGTCGAAGGGCGAGATTCGAATCCACCCCACTCCCCGGGTCGTCTGCTGGAACCCCTCTTATCCGACTTAAGTCGGCCTGGACGCCGGGCGTTTGCTCTTCCCCCGCTGGATGTGCCGGATCGCGCACTTGAAGAGCTTCTACCTCTCGAGATGATTCGGCAAGAGCCTGCGCCGTTGGTGGAGCTGAGCGAACGGGATCTGGTCAAACACTTCATGCGCTTATGTCACCTTAACTTTTCTGCGGAGACGAACTTTTATCCCTTGGGTTCCTGCACGATGAAGTACAACCCCAAGGTGAATGAAGAGATTGCCGGCTTGACCGGCTTCACAAAAGTTCACCCCTACACGCCGCAGGAGGGGGTGCAGGGAATCTTGCGTCTTCTCTATGAGCTGGAGCAGCTCTTTAAAGAGATCCTGGGGATGGAGGCGGTGACCCTGCAGCCGGCTGCCGGGGCCCATGGGGAGCTCACCGCCCTCTTGATGGCCAAGGCCTACCATGAATCCAAGGGGGCCCCGCGACACAAAATCGTGGTTCCGGATTCAGCCCATGGGACCAATCCGGCCAGTGCGGCTCTGTGTGGTTTCGAGGTGGTAGAGGTCATCTCCACGGCCAGGGGCAGGACCTCCTTAAAGGCGATGGCCTCGGTGATCGATGAGGATGTGGCGGTTTTCATGATGACCAATCCGAACACCTTGGGGCTGTTCGAGGAGGAGGTCCTGGAGATTGCCAGGCTCGTCCATGAAAAAGGGGGCTTGATGTACCTGGATGGAGCCAACCTAAATGCCCTGTTGGGGCTGTACCGGCCAGGCGATATGGGATTTGACATGGTTCATGTGAACATCCACAAGACCTTCTCCATTCCCCATGGCAGTGGCGGGCCCGGCGGTGGACCGGTAGGGGTCAAGGCGGCCTTAAAGCCTTTCTTGCCCGGTCCGATTGTCGTTGAGGAGAGGGGTCGGTACCGTTTGATTTCCCCCGGGGCCGCCTCGATCGGGCAGGTTCGCTCATTTTTCGGAAACACAGGAGCCCTGGTGCGGGCACATGCCTACATTCGGGCATTGGGGAAAGAGGGTTTGAAAAGGGTGGCCGAAGGGGCCATCCTCAATGCCAATTTCCTCAAGGCCTTGCTCAAGGGGAAATACCCGATTCCCATTGATGAACCTTGCATGCATGAGTTTGTCGCCTCGGCGAAGGAGCTGAAGGCCACCTGCGGGGTCAAGGCGATGGACATTGCCAAGCGGCTCCTCGACTATGGATTTTATGCCCCGACGATCTGTTTTCCTCTCATTGTGGAAGAGGCCTTGATGATCGAGCCTACCGAGACAGAATCCCGCGAGACCCTGACCGCCTTTGCCAACGCCCTGATCGCCATCGCCCAGGAGGCAAAGGCCAATCCTGGGAAGGTTCGGGGTGCCCCCCACCGGATGCCGGTGACGCGCCTGGACGAGGTGCAGGCGGCCAGGGAACCGAATGTCCGATGGACAAGTGGCAGCTGATCATCGATCCGCCGGAGGATCCGTCGGCCAACATGGCTCGGGACGAGAAGTTGGCAAAGCGAGTTCGAGAGGGGGTGCAACCTCCCACCCTTCGGGTCTATGAATGGAGTGAGCCCTGTATCTCTCTGGGGCGCCGCCAAAATCCAGAGGATCTACCTGCCGAGTTGATCGCCAGGGGGCTGCCGATCGTCCGGCGTCCAACCGGTGGGGGAGCGGTGGTCCATCGATTGGATGAGCTGACCTACACCCTGGCCATGCCCCCGCGCCTGCTTCCACCGGGCATCAGGCTCCATCAACTTCCCGGTCTTCTCCATGAGAAGCTGCAAAGCGCCCTCTTGAATTCGGGGCTTATTTCCTCCGAGGCACTGGCGCTCGTCCATGCCGAGTGTCTGACGACCACCCCTTCGCTGTGTTTCGCCTCTCCCGTGTGCGGGGATCTGCTCTATCGGGGAGAGAAGGTGGCTGGTTTAAGCCTGCGCGCCTGGCGGGAGTGTCTTCTCCTTCAAGGTTCCATCCAAGGTCTTCCGGTGCCGTACGACGAACTCCTCGACACCCTGGCCTTCGCCGTCGAGGAGAGCTTTCAAGGCTGAAGCAGTTAGATTGGTGCGGAAGGAGAGATTTGAACTCTCAAGGGTTTCCCCATCGGCTCCTGAGGCCGACGCGTATGCCAGTTCCGCCACTTCCGCTAAGTTTTTCGTGCACGAATAGTGCACAATTCAAGAAGAGTCCCGCCAAAAGCGGGGCCTCCGCGTAGAGGAAGTCCAGCATAGCAGAAAGCCGCTTGCCCCGTCAAACCAGTAGGGTCGAAAGAGCTTCCTGGTCTGTCCGTCGTCGGTATAAAATAGATCTAAGGCAACCCGATGAAACCGATTGCTCTCACTCCCCGAGTCTTGGCCTCTTTGCTGGCTCTTAGCCTAAGTTTGCCCAGCCCTGCCGGAGCCTGTCCTGAGCCGAGTCGAAGGGCCCTGCGGGTTTCTCAGGAAGGCACCGGGCTAGAGGAACTCCAACGCGCCTTTACTCCATCCGCCGGCCTGGAGGAGAGTCGGGAAAAAGCGAATCGAGCTTTGCAGGTAGCAGTCAGCACCAACCTCTTCCAGTTGCCGAAAGAATTTTTATCTCGGTCCCAAGAGGCCCTAGAGGCCGTTCGGGCGACCCCTTACCGCACTCTGCTCTCAAGTAGGGACGCAGCTTTTGTGTCGGCCCAACTGGATAAGCTAGAGTTCCTACTTCGACATCTTCAAGGTGAGGCAGATAGAGGAGAGATACTTAATTTCCGGAAATCCTTGCGAGAATTCCATCAGCAGTGGCTCGCTCTGCCCCTGAAGAAAGAAGAGGAAACGGAAAAGCCACCTGCACCTGCTCAGGCTCCAGTTCCGTCACGCCATTTCGAACCCCCGCCTACGCTAAAGAAGGACAAGGGGATTGGGAGATTGCTTCCGATTCTCTTGGCCGCTCTTCTTGGAACGCCGGAATACGAAGAAAAGAAACCCCCTGATCGTCCCGCCGCCGGCTTGGAGGAGAACGATCAAGCTCCTCTTCAAGAAACGATGGCTCAGCTTAAGCGGCGGCTGTTTAACCTAGAGCCGCCCTCCATGGCGCGTTCCATGGAACAGATGGCGCGCCAGTTGGTTGCCGCACATCCAGAAGTCCCCTACGTCCCGATGGCTGAGATGCCCCAAGCGATTGAACGGTTGTTTGCCAAGATGGATCTCAAGCCTAAACAGCGACTCCTGGAGGTTGGCCCGGGGTCGGATGGAGGGGTTGGATTGATCGCTGCTTTGAAGGGACTCCAGGTCGTGGTGGTGGAGTCCAGCCGGCCGTTTCAAGTTGATCTGCGTCGCTTAAGAGAGGAGCTGGCCTCCATGGGGTCCCAACAGGCAAGGCAGCTCGACTCACTTTTGGCCACCCAAAGGTTTGCAATGGTGAATATGTTGGAGAAGTTCCAAGAGGCCGTTGCCCCCTATCAGGAACTTATCCGATGGGCAGACGGATCTCTTACGGTGATCCCCGGAGACTTTGCTGCTAAGGAAATACAACAGCGCGTTAAAGAGCTGGGTCCTTTCGATCATGTCGTTGCGACCGATGTAATTGATCCGGCGGGGGGCCGGTATGCCACAAACCTCACCGCGACCACGACCGCAGAGGAGCCAAGGGTAAAGGCGATTCTGGATGGATTGGCGCAGGTAGCCTCCCAGGCTAAGGACCTTTATGTAAGCTTTATCGGCCCGGAGGAAGGTCCTAACCGTCCGAACGTTTTTCGCACCTTCCAAACCCTAGAACAATTCCTCCAGGCTCGGAATTTGCCGACTACAGAATACGATCGGATGCCAAGTCCATCTTCCGGGGGAATCCTCAGCGCCCGCCTTTACCGTCTCACCGCCGGCCTGGAGGAGGTGTCCAAGGAGTTTCTAGCTTATGAGCGGACATTGGCCGAGCGAATCAACCGAGAGGAGGTCTTCCGCATCGAACTTCAGGAAGACGGCCTCATACGGCGCTTGGCGCTTGCCCATGGGGAAGTTCTCTACGATTCCCAACAACGGTTAAGCAGTCCTGATTCCCCCCTGAAAATGACCTTAGGCCAAGTCTTACGACCTATCCTTCTAGCCTATGCCCCCGATTCCGGTCTGCTGGCACTCAACATAAATTTTCAACAACTCATGTACTTTTCTCCTGAAGAAGGCCCGACATACCTCGAGCCAAAAGGTCTTAAAACAGAAGCAGAACCACAATTCAGAGACTTCATGGACACGTTGGAAAAAGCTGGCGGGGCCACCCGTATGGACTTTCCTCGCCAGGGACGGGAACGATCCGGATTGCTCCCATCGGTACCTATTCTGGAGAACGAGATGAGAATTGAGCTGGCCAACAGTCAAGGCGTGGCAAGGATCATTCTCGCACCAAGCGGTAATTGGATCGTCTCGCTCTTACGCGCCGGCCTGGAGGAGCAGGTTCAATGGCAGAAGGGGTTGAGAGAGCTTACCATCGAAAGGCCGATGGCCCTTCTTCACACCTCCTTTCCCGAAACCGTTACGGAGGGAGCTTTTGAAGTCGATGCCGCTACGACGGATCGTCTCTTGGAGGTTTTGAGAAATCAAGTGAAACAAGCCGACGCGGTTGGGTTCCTACCCTCTCTTTGGGAGGCTCAAGGAAAGGCAGACCTTCAAGAAGTCCGATGGGTTTCTCTTGAAGCGCTTCCTGGGAATTCATTTGAGGAGCATTTGGGTTTGGCCGCTTCTTTGGTCCTCAAGGAGCTTGTCCTTACATGGCTTAAGAACAATCGAGGTTCAACTCATTTTGACGTCGATTTGGCCCGTTACGTTGACCTTCAAGGGGGCCGTGGAACGATGGTCTACCTCAGAGGGCGTCCCCCCATGTATGGCGGGGGAAGAAATTACCCCTTAAATGAGATGAAAGGAAACATTGGAAAGCAGATCAACGGATCTTTGAACTACTTCCTCTGGGGATTGGATCTTAAGTTACAGTTTGATGCTCCCATTGGAATGCCACCTCCTCGTCGTTATCGAAAAGCGCTTGTCGAGGGAGCCAAAGGGGAATGGTGGATCCATCTGCACATGCCTTCCCCACCCAGAGGAGGTGGGAATGGACTTTTGTTTCGACTCCTTCTTCGAGATGGGAAGATTATAGGGGTTACAGATCCTATGGCGGAGTTAGGGACTTCTGAGTTCGTGACCCTAGAGCCTCCCTATGTTTTTAAAGGGAGGCTGACCAGATTGATTCAGGCTGCAGAGAGAGAGGTGATGTCCGTAGAGGTGGCACGCAGTTTGGAGTCTGCGATAAGAAAAAACCGCCCTGGGATGTTCCTTTGGGAATCCAAAGAGCCCGATGGAAAGAAGCTCTACATGATCTGGACCAAGGCCCAGATAAATGTGGGATTTGAAAGGGTTGTTAACGAATCTTCGGGAAGGGTGTACAGGTCTCTTTCCAGGCCGACCACCGCCGGCTTGGAGGAGAATCCGATGGATCAGCGGATTGATGAAGCCCAGCAGCTCATGTATCAGGGTCAGATGAAGGAAGCGGTACTGGAGATTTTGGAAACACTCGAGGATATAGCGCTCGATGGGGGATTGGAGTTTACCCGCTTGGAGGATGCTCGCCTACTCTTGATTCAAGCCGATCAAGCGTTGGATCTGAAAGCCGTTCTTGGATCCTTGGTTGGATATTACTTGCAGTGGTTGGAAGACCCACCTTACCGAAAGCTTATACCTTTGGACCGGGCAATATTAGACAAGACCCTCAATTCTTATCGGGACACTAACGAGGGTTTACTCCCTTCTCAGTTCCTGCGCCAGTACTGGCTCGAGGAGTCTACCGCCGGCCTGGAGGAGACGGGAACAGCGCAGACAGAGCATGTTCGACGGATGGCGATCCAGGATCAGATTCAGTCCACGTTGCGGGATCTGACTCAGCTTGGATTTACGGTTCAGATCTTGGATCAAAATTTGGTGAAAGAGTTTCGCGAGCTTGCTGTTTTGGCAGAGTTGAGCCAGGGGAAGATCCTGATTGACGCAAGCCAAGACCTCGAGGAAACCAGCGGGTTGGTGGCCAAATTGGTCTCACGGGATATCCGTCGGGTAGATTCCTACGGAGATTCGGAGCGAGCCCTGAGGTTTGAAAAGATTGCCGAGTCTGCCTTCATTCGAGTTGACAGGCACACGCTGGGGCAGAAACTGCTCCTTCAGCTATTGGCTAACCTAAGCGAACTTTCCCCTGAAGCGGTTGCCAAACGGGTAGATATCGAGAAGCTGGCCGCTTGGCTTGAGGAGGAGGCGTAAATAGATGCGGCTGACTCGACTGAATCAACTGATCGATGAGGATGGAAAAGTAGTGGAGGGTACCTGGAACTTGACCGACCGCCACCGACTGGAGTACCGGCGCCATGGAAAAGAACAGCAAATCGTTTTGGCCGGGGATCTGGTAGCCGCGGAGGCTACCCAGCTCAACTTTAGGGTATCGGAGGATGAACGGGATGGTGATTCGATCGGTCGGGACCTTGCCCTCTGGGGTCGATGGCAGGCGGATCCCCAGAATCGGTTGAGTTTCGTGGTGGAGCGCCAGAGGGGCAGGCACAACTGGCTGACCCTCCAGGGGGCCTGGGAGATGGGGCTTAGGAATGAGATCCTTTACCGATTTAGCCAGACCGATCTCAAGACCAAAGATCGTAGCGAGCACCTCCTGAGGTTTCAAGGATATTGGGATGTAAGCGAAGATAAGCGCCTCACCTATGTCTTGGAAAGAAACTCTGATTCGGAGTTTCGCTTTCGCGGGACGTTTCAGGCCCCCTCGATTCTGGCCAAAACCGGAGAAGTCCGGTACCAGTTGGGAGTGGAGGTGGAAGGAAAAAAGCAGGTCCAGGTGATCACCCTCTTCGGGAAATGGAAGCTTTCCAGGGATCTGTCTCTGGAGTTTGAAATTCCTTATGGGGATGGATCGACGCGGGCGCTTGTCTTCGGGGCCACCTACGCCCTGGATTCCCAAAGCAGCCTTTCCGCCCAGCTCATGACCCGAGGGGGAGAGCCGTTGGGGGCGGAGCTGGTTTTCACACGGGAGTTTCTGAAAGGTTCTGGAGAGGCGTTTCTTCGGCTGCGCAAATCTGTCGAAGAGGCGGCTGTGGAAGGAGGCTTGCGCTTCCGGTGGTGAGGGTCAAGTTCTAGAGGGCGCCCTTCTGGTCCAGGAGGCGGGCCAAGGCCTCCACCACCTCGGGACGAAACTGCGTACCGGCTCCGCGACGTAGCTCCACAATGGCCTCTTTCGGCTTCAAGGAACTGCGGTAAGGGCGGTGGCTGGTCATGGCATCGTAAGAATCGGCCACGGTGACGATCGCCACCAGATCCGAGATCTTGGAGCGGTCCAGCCGCTGAGGATAGCCGGTGCCATCCTCCCGCTCGTGGTGGCTGATGATGATGGCCAGCTCTTCAGGGGAAAGGCCCAGAGGAGCCAGGATCTTGGCTCCGATGACCGGGTGTTGCTCCACCGCCTTTCGTTCTTCCTCGCTCAGCGAGGTGGCCTTCGTCAAGACCTCATCGTGGATTCCGATCTTGCCGATGTCGTGGAGGACAGCCAACCGGTTGAGAGTCTCAATCTCTCGATCGGTCTTGCCCATCGCCTTGGCGATCTCGGTGGCATAGCGGGTCACGGAAACCGAGTGTCCGCGCGTGTAGGGGTCCTTGGCCTCCAGCGCCGACATCAAACTCTGGATGGCGTGGAGGAAAGAGGTCCGCAGCTCATCCCTGGCCTTGACTAACCCAGCGGTCATCCGATTAAACGTAGCCGCCGCCTCCTCGAATTCATCCCCGGTAGGAAGGGTCACCTCTTGGGTGAGTTCTCCCTCTTCCACGCGGTGCATCCCTTGGACCAGACGATTCAAGGGACGGGCGATCCACCGAGCGACAACACCCCCCATCAGGATTGCAAAGCCAAGTCCTATCTCGAGACATATCCCTAAGAAGTCCCTGAAGTTTTCTCGGAAGCGATAGAGTTGCTGCTCGTAGAGGTCGACCCCCAGGATCGCCACGGTCTCGCCGGCCTTGTTCCGAATAGGGGCATACCCAGAGAGGGAAGTCCCCCAGGGACCTTTGACCGGAGATCGATCCGCTGTGGGCCCTTTAAACCCGTCCACCAAATCCGGAATGTGCGAGGCGTTGTAGCGCAAGCCAGGCCTTGCGTTCCTGCCGCCGACATCCCCCACAAAGATCATCTCGCCGGGTTTCTCCCCCTTCGCCATGGTCCAGACATACCGCAGACCCGGATTGGCCGCCTGGATTTGCTTCAATTGATTCTGGAGCTCCCGATAGGCAGGCTGATGGATGGCTAAGGTGTCTGGCGGGATCTTCTGGTGCAGGTCGCCATCGATGTTAAAGGCCCCGGTGGCAGCGACCCCTTTGAGCATGTAACGGGCCCCTTCCAGATTTTCGCGAAAGGCCTGGGGGTAAACAAAACCAGCGATGGTGATGATGAGGGCAGTGATGACGAGGATAAGGACGCAGGTTACCTTACGCTGAAAGGTCACGAGGCAAGCCTCCGGTACGAAATCATACCATAGAAACTCCTCTACGCGGCTCCTCACCTTGTCAGCCTAAGGAGGAATATGGTATTTTAGAGTGATGGGGGAGTCGGTGATTGCCCGTAATCCGACGGCAGGCCGGGATTTTAATCTCCTTGAGACCATCGAGGCTGGGATTGAGCTTTTGGGGGCGGAGGTAAAATCCCTACGAGCCCACCGAGCCAACTTGAAAGACAGCTTCGCCCGCATCGACGATGGAGAGGCAAAGCTTTTCGGGCTGGACATCAGCCCTTATCCGCAGGCGGGTGGGCTTCATCTGGAGCCAAAGCGGGTGCGCCGTCTCCTCCTGCATCGGATCCAGATCCAGCGGTTGGAGGGCAGCTTAAGTCGCGGGGGGCTCACCCTCGTTGCGACGAAGTTGTACTTCAAGGGGTCCCGAATCAAGGTGGAGCTGGCCCTGGCCAAGGGCAAGCGCTCCTTTGACAAGCGGGAGGCGATCCAGCGCCGTGAGTTGGATCGGGAGATTGAGCGGGCATTGAAATTCAGGAAAGATCGCTAGTTGTTCTTTTGGGGGCGAAAAGGTTTCGACTGGAGTGACGGGGTCGAAAGTTGCGTGCCGAGGTTGTCCGGAGGCCTCGTAAAAAACCGGGCAAAAAGATACGTGCCAAAAATATGGTGAACGGGATTGCCCCGGTTGTGCCAATGAGGCCGGCCGTGGTCCCCATGGCACTGGCTGCTTAAAACCAAGTAGCCCGTCCACCGATCGACGCCTACTAGATCGGAGGGACGTCGATAGCAGGCTGGGCAAGGCCTGGTACCTCTGGGGGCTTTGCCAAGGAGAC
>Ga0209515_10009993_pt1 | contig 10677 bp, 11 predicted proteins | sample Subgroupgradi54m_FD_187454 | JGI IMG/M metagenome (GOLD analysis project Ga0209515, IMG submission 187454) | Subsurface groundwater microbial communities from S. Glens Falls, New York, USA - GMW60B uncontaminated upgradient, 5.4 m (SPAdes)... ...
AAATTTTCTGCACCGCCAGTCGAAAAACTGTTTCGGAGAGAACCAGCTATTACCTAGTTCGATTAGCTTTTCACTCCTTACCTCAGGTCATCCGAAGGTTTTGAACAACCAACCGGTTCGGGCCTCCATCCCGATTTCTCGGAACTTCACCCTGCCCAAGGCAAGCTCACTAGGCTTCGGGTCTATCATGCACTGCGTTCCCACTCAAATTTTTGGATTCTTGACTTTTTAAATAACATGTACTATACTACCCATGCGGTTCGGGGTCATTGACAAGATCCCCTTGAAAAAGGACCGAACTATCTGGTCACCCACGGGTGGCCAAGGGTCACCTTCCAGGTGGCCCATTTTTTTATTTTCTAAATCCAAAAAATTGAGTGGGATGTCGCCCTATTAAGACTCGCTTTCGCTGTGCCTCCGCCCGATTATTCGGGTTTAGACAAGCAATGCACAATAAGTCGTTGGCTCATTCTTCAATAGGCACACTGTTGTCCCGTACGCACCTCGCTCTCGCGACGTGCTCAAATATAAAATTAAAAATTTAAAATGAAAAATGATTGAGTTCGCTACGCGAACGAATCATTAATTTTCCATTTTGCAGTTTACATTTTCCATTTTTAAGCATCCTCACGAAAGTGAGATGCGGACTTAGGACTTCAGTTCCTTGTAGACAAATGGTTTCAGGTTCTATTTCAACGGCCTCGCCGGCCTGCTTTTCACCTTTCCCTCACGGTACTTGTTCACTATCGATCTCCAAAAGTATTTAGCCTTACCTGATAGTACAGGCAAATTCCTTCGAGACTAATTGACCTCGAAGTACTCAAGAAAACAATGCGATTGCTCGCACTGTAAGAAACTAAGGAGATCATCGACTTTCGTCTACGGGGCTATCACCCACTCTGGCTTCCGCTTTCCAGCGGAATTCGACTAGTCAACGCCGACGCCCTTGCGGGGATCGGCGCTCCGATTTTTACGTCGGAGTGATTTTTTTACTCCTCCACCCCGTCAAAGTTCTGGGCAATTGCCCAGAACTTTGCGGGAGCATTTCACTCTTTCTACCCTAGGGTTTTTAAGGCCCTAGTTTGGGCTCTTCCCTTTTCTCTCGCCGATACTAAGGGAATAACTATTGTTCTTTTTTCCTCCGCTTACTAGAATGTTTTACTTCAGCGGGTTTGCACTCGGCTTGCGCCAAGTTACTGCGGTTTACGCAGTAGGGTTTCCCCATTCGGAAATCCACGGATCGCAGGTTGCTACGCACCTCCCCGTGGCGTATCGCCGCTACGCAACGTCCTTCATCGCCTTTTAGAGTCTAGGCATCCACCATTCGCCCTTATTGCCAACCATCCCAATGTTGACTTTTGTTCGCACCTCGCCTTTGGTTAAATAAATTTCACACTTAGACACCGCCCAATATCAATCCCGACCTGAATTTGTTTAAGAGATTGACAAAAAACATAAAAAGTGATATCATACCCTTAGTAAAACTTTGAGCTCAAGGAGGTTTCACAATGCGATTGCCATTCGAAAAACTTCCCTCCGGAACAATCTTCATGCACGAAAGCACGCCGAATCATCCAGGGTTGAAGATGATCAAACTACACAATCCGGAAGGATGGGCAAACCGAGACAAGCACTATCAACCAGGAGAAGAGGGCGCTCAACTGAACGCCGTTAACATCGCAAACGGTGTCCCGTCACCGATCGGTCCGAAAACAAGGGTAATCGTGATCGACCTGCCACGCCGATAACACAGATTTTTCTTTCACAGCGCCACCGGCAACGGCGGCGTTTTTTCTTTTTTATATTTTTTTCAACCAAAGGTGAGATGCGAACAATGCTCTGCCGGCCACAAGAAATTGGTACGAGAATCGCGAAAGACTCGTCCTGTATTTAACAGGAAAATATGGCGCAGAGCTTCTGCTATTTGATCCGTTAAGAAAACCAGAATTGAAAATCAACCCTGGTTCTGCCAAACGGATACTTAACCCCGGCTCTACATTCCGAGGCCACCTACAAAACTTTATAGATGACTGTTAAAAAGCAGTCGTCTCAGTTCGGGGCAAAAGAAAAAACCAGCCGCACGCGGCCGGTTAGAAACCTTAGACGCCAAAATAGGCGGCTAGCCGCTATGCTTTAATAGTTTTTCCAATGCAATCATTCGTACCTGTAATTATACTCCTACCTTAAAACCTGTCAACCCCTTATGGTTTGGGGATAACCGAAGTCTTTTGGTCGGCACATTCGCACTGCTGTGCTCAGTATCTTCCTCGTCTTCGCTCGGTCGGGCTGCCGGGAATCGAACCCGGTCTTTACGCACCCGAAGCGCACGTACTACCGGTATACTACAGCCCGAATCAAATTAAAGTTTAATCCGTCGCGACAGAAAGGTAAAGATTGCTCGTGTCGTAATACTTTTGTTATAATGAAATCAGTTCTATCCTAGAGGTTTAATAATGAGAAAAAGGAAGCCGGTCAAGATAACTGCTCCGTTTGCGACAGCAAAAGAAACCGCACAAACTCTGGGCGTATCAAAAACTCGCACAAAAGAACTGCTAAAAATTCTGGACAAGCATAAACTTCCCACAAAAAAACGGGGAAAGAAAAATAAAAGCCGTGGCAATTAGCCCCGGCCCATTTTTTGTGCTATTATAAATTTATGAGCGCTCTTATTGATGCTATTGTGCGCGCCATTGAAGCTGTCATCGATGCCTTTATGGGAATTTTCGGCGGAGGTGGTTCGGATAATTAGTGTAGCTGAAATTGTAACCAAAACTTAGTTAGCAACGAAAATTCGGCACATTGAACTGCGCCGACTTTTTAATAATCTTTCGGCACGTGAGCATCTTCGTATGTAATCTCTCGGCCATGTTTTATATCAGCGAAAAAAACAATTGCCCATCGAGCAACGTCCTTGCTGTATGCCTGATTGCTTTTTTGCACAACATCATGCCAGCCGGGTGTAAATTCGCTTGAACCAACACCATCGGCAAACGTCAATGATGGGAAAAATAATGCTGTATTTCCGTGTCTAAATACTTCTTTTAAGTGCGTGACGTCTTTTCCTATTCTCAATCCAGACGAACTCTCGGCAATGGCCAAAGTACAAGAACTTCTGTCGTAATGTGCCTTTGCCAAAAATTCTCCCCGGCCCGAAGCGTCATATTTAATAAATCGTAATGCCAAAAGACGATCGGCGTGCTCGGAAAAGATCTTGTTATATATCCCTCCATGGCGTGCGTCGATCACTTTTATCACTTTTTTTAAAGTCTCCGTAGCCGCATCGAGAACCTTTCTTGCTGATTTGAAAAAGTTTTGGACCCGTGAATCACCTTGGTATTCAGCTATCAAGTCTGCAAACAGCCTCTCTGTCGTACCCCGATAATTAAAATACTCTTTATCGTCGCTGTCACCCCTTGTTTTCAGTTTCCGCGCATAACCGGCATTGCTGCCCCTATCTTTTTCGTCAAGGATGAAAGTAAATCTATCTTTTACGTCCTGAGATAGTGTCAAAAAATCTAAAAAATGCCGGGCCACGTCATCCAATTCTTCTTTCAGCATCGGAAATGGCACTTCGACATAATTCTGCTCCTTGATGTCAGAAAGAATTTTTTCGTATGTTAAATTTTGGCTCGTCTTATCTGCCATTTGTCATCTGCTCATTATTTTTATTACTTGCTCCCCGTGCTCCCGAATCCGCCACGGGTTTTTTTGTTCATTTTTTCAACCTCTTCCCAGTCGGCGCGCGTAAATTGCACGAACATTCCCTGCACCACACGGTCGCCGCGCAGAACGCGAACCGGCGCGCCGGTAAAATTTAGAAATGCCGCCGCAACTTCGTCTTTGTCCCCGCAATAATCGGGGTCAACGATGCCGATGCCGTTCACGAGCATCAAACCCTTTTTGTGGGTTGAACTTCTTGCCGCTAAAAGCAGAAAATGTCCGTCGGGAGTATCCACCACGATATTGAGCGGCACATACCCTACCGCGCCGGGAGCAATATCCACGGCTTCACGCGCGTGCAGGTCAAAAGCCGCCGCGCCGTCGGTTTTATGTTCTGGCAACGGCAAATCCTTATTAAAGCGTTTTATTTTAACTTTAATTTTCATTTATTCTATATTCACGTCTTTGACTTCTTCATCCTCGCCGCTTTTTCTTTTGGCAGCTTCGCTGTAAAGCATTTTTGAACGCTGCGTAACGGCAAAAATCGAAAGCACAGCAATGTAGACCGCGACAGTTTCGTGCGCCAATTCAAATTGGTGACTGAAATAGGCCGATAAGGAAAAAAGTACAAATATCGCGACGGTCCACAAGACTACGAACAATTCTCCGGGATGCTGGCTTTTATGCAAGTGATACCAGCGGTCAAATTCTTTAGTGCCGACGTAAACGCTCAAAATGCCGATATAGAGGAAGCTCAAAGGAACGACCAAGAACGAATAGCGGTCCGCGGAAAAAAATTCAAGAAACAGAAACAAGAGATAGATCGCTGTCCAGAAATTCGTGAGTGTCCGCCAAATTTTTGTTTCGCGAAATGATGGCATGTTATTTTATATTACTTCCTCTTTCTTTTCTTTGCCAAACTTACCCTTATCAAATAAATTCTCGAATATCTTCATGTCGTCTTCGGAAAATTGACCGACTTGTGCCTCTAGGTATTCATCGTCAAAACGATGAGTTAGAAGCGCGCCATAAATAACTTGCTTCAGCGCACTAAAATTCTCATACGGCTCAAACAAATCTACCGCCGTTTTATTTTTTATGGCACGCGCAATTTTAAGAGCAGAACTCCATGCATCCCGCTCTCTAAAAGAAATCGCAGCGATCTCTTTTTTCCTCCGCTCGATGACCTCACCAACGGTTTCGTGCGGCATTTTCTTTAGATCTAAAGATTTTTGATTCGCGTGTCCAACTTCGTGCAAAACAGCAAAAATATCATCCGGAGTCCGCATATCTCCAATAAACAAAAGTTTATTCTTTGGATCTTTGAAGTGTCCTCCCGACAAACTGTTCCTAATTCTATCGCTGTTGTTTGTTTTTAGATAACTTGGCGTAGCAAAACGGTATCCGTCTGGCAATAATTCGTTGAAATCAAAAACTTTTTTGCCATTGCGTTCAAGGACAACTCTTGCGAATCCTTCCTCGTCTTCGGTTGCTCTAAGCACCTCACCGTGCTGAAATTTATAAGTAAAATCTAATTTCAGCCTTCCTTCTTTATATTCGTCCCTTGGAAAATGTTTGCCCATTCTCGCAAAAAGACCCAACTCTTCTCCCTGAGAGCGTTTTTTGATGTACTTTTCGAAATTTTCTGTTGGCATATTCTTACTTCACGTAATACTTTTTATTAATTTCCTTATCAATCTCTTCTTCGGCCTCTTCTTTTCTCTCTTTGGCTTTTTCGGTAAGTTTTTTAAGTTTACTCTCTGGTAATTTACCTAATTCCTTTATTCTCTCTTCTAAATTCTCTCTACTATTCTTCTCCGGATCATCTAAAACATCTTCAAGAAGAATATTCAAAATCTGCCCAATTTTCGGCCCCGGCTCGATTTCTAAAATTTTCATCACATCATCACCTTTAACTTTCAGCATTTTCGGGGAAATCGGGTCATTTTTAACTTTTTCTATCATGGCCTGAAAGTGCCGTAGTTTGTAAGGAACCGCTTTTTCAACTCCCGAGCCGATTCGGTCCGCTTCGCGGACCTTTATGAGGTCAGGAACATTCTCCGGTCCGACACGAACCAAAAATCTGCGCACTGCGGCAGGAGTTACTTCGCCGACGTTGTAGTAAAACATATGGCTTCTTACAAGATGCGCTACTTTTTCGGTAAATTCTTTAGGGAAGCGAAGCCTGTCAAGCGCCGGTAAGACCATTTTCGCGCCAATGTATTCGTGCTGATAAAAAGTTGAATTCGGCCCATCGCCCTGTTTTGAGCGCGGCTTGCCGACATCATGTAAAAGTGAGGCTAGGCGCACCAATAAGGAGTAATCTTGCTTCGCGGTGTAATCCAGCGCTCTAGTACTGTGCTCAAAAACGGTATAGATATGATGCTTGTTCTGGCCGACCCCCAAACTTTCGCGCAATTCCGGCAAAACATTGCGCAAAAGATTCAACTCTTCAAGCATTATCACGCCGCGCGCCGCGTCGCGGGTTTCCAAAATTTTTATGAATTCGTCGCGAATCCGCTCTTTGGCGATCATCTCCAATTCTCCGGAAAGTTTTTCTATCGCGCGCCTGGTATTTAATTCCATTTCAAATCCGAGCTGGACGGCAAAACGCGGCGCGCGCATCATGCGCAAAGCGTCTTCGGAAAATCTTTCTTCCGGCTTGCCGACGGTGCGAATTATCCTCTGCCGCAGATCTTCCAGACCGTCGAAGGGGTCAACAAGTCCCTCGACCCGCCTTTTTGTTGATGTAACCTCAAAAGCCATCGCGTTTATCGTAAAATCCCTGCGCGAGAGATCTTCCTCAATAGTTTTTGCGAATTTGACTTCGTCCGGATGACGCTTGTCTGTATATTTTCCTTCCAGGCGAAAAGTTGTAACTTCCACGATTTTTTTTGCGATATCCTCGGCTCCGGTTTTAATACCAACCGTGCCAAATTGATTTTCGTAAACGCTGTCGGGAAATATCTTCTGCACTTCTTCCGGTTTGGCGCTCGTCGCGATATCCCAATCCTTCGGCTCTTTGCCCAATAAAAGGTCGCGAAGGCAGCCGCCCACAAGATATGCTTCGTGGCCGGCATTCGTCAGCTCGTCGGCAACCGCTTTAACCTCTTTTGCTTCGGCAAAGCGTTCTTCGAGGTTTTTGAGAAATTCCGTTTTTGAGGGCATGATTTCTTTGCTTTCTTTCATTTTCGCTTATTCTACCACGATTGACAAAATTTTTCCAGTGTGCTAAAATCACAAGCAAATGGAAGAACTTCTTAACAAAAAGGAGCAACCCGCTCAGAAAAAAGAATATATAAATTTAAACAACCTTGAACAATGTGCGCTGGAGACTGCTTTTTCTCGAAGACCAGATTTTTTTGAACGAATAAGAAACGAACAAATCGCGATAAAAAACAGCGACAAGACGAAACTTACAGAGGTCATATATGGAAATATTAATGAAGGGGTTTTAAAAATAACACCGGAACTTCGGCTGCGTATCTAAGCTCAATAATGGAAGAAGAAGGAGTATTACAAAAACTTCCATCGAGAATAAAACTTGGCACCTGCGATCACGTGCCGTCCGATCATCTTTCCGCTCTTTCTTCTATTCAAAAATCTATCGGCGAGCTTGATAACTCTCGGGCAAATTGATTTAATCATAATCATGAAACCTCACCACGAAATAGGTAGACCGGAAAATGGCGGAGAAAAAAGCAAGCTTTTTGAGCTTGAACCGGTTGAAAAATGCGCTCTACGAATAGCTCTTATGCGGATACCGGAAATTGCAGACAGAATAAACAACGAACAACACGAACAACGAGGAGCGGAAGACTTGGACTACCATTTTAAGTGGCAGTCTTTTAAAAACGTTAATGAGGATGTTTTCGAGGAATCGCCGGAGTTTTCTCAAATCTACCTAAATGCCGCAATCGAAGAGCGCGAGGCGCTTAAGGCAATAAAAAAACAGAGGGGAAACACTGAATTAAAATGTGGCGGCAACCACAATCCGGAAGACCATATCAGAGCCATAGATTCATTGATCAAATTTTTTGAAAAAAGACTGAAAGAAGAATCTAATTAGGCGATTGCCTATCTTATCTCGGCGCCGAATTGACTTGTGGCCGTATCGAACATACTATAAAAAAAGATAATTTTTGAATTGGAGCGGGGGATAACTTCATGGCAGTTTATAAAAACGCACTCTGCGACTGTTGCGGCACCATATGCAACGAAGTAATTGCTCCAACTGGTTCTGGTGCTGGCGCCCCACCCGCAAAATGCCCCTGGTGCGCCGCAAACTGTAACCAAGGATGTGGCAAAGAGACCGCCCTCACAAAACCAGGTTCATCCAGCACAACATAATACGGTTAAGAACGGCCCGATTTATTTCGAGCCGATTTTTTATTTTATTATCTAACTTCCGCCCCAAACTGCATCTTGGTCTCTTCAATAACCTTCTCTTGTAGGGGCCCTATCTCCCCAATGGTAAGCGTGCGCTCGTTTGAGCGGTAAACAATGTGATACGCGTAACTTATCTTGTCCGCCCCAAATTTTTTGGGGTTTTCATATTTATCGAGAAGCGACACTTCTTCCACTAGTTCTCCGCCGATATCGCGAATCAGGTCAAAATAATTGTTCGGCACAAAATCTTTCTTAACAACAAAAGAGATATCTCGCGTGATGGGCGGATATTTGCTAACCTCTTTATATTTGTTGCCCAGCTTTAGTTGTTTTTTTACGCGCTCGTCTTTTGACCACAAAAGGCGGATGTCGGGAAGCTCCATGCTTAAGATCGCCAAGCGCTCCAAACCGAATCCGAACGCCCAGCCGTTCCATGTTTTTGAATCCACGCCGAGATTGTCCAAAACTTTTGCCTGAACTACGCCGGCCCCTAAAACTTCAACCCAATTAGCTTGCCCTGAGCCTGCCTGCCCTGAGTTTATCGAATGGGTCGAAGGGCCGCTCTCCAAATTTATTTCCATTTCAACGCTCGGGTCCGTGTAAGGGAATGTGTCTTTATTGAAACGGTATTTGATGCCGGGTCCGTAAATCGCCTTGGCGATCGCGGCGAGCACCTCTTCAAGCTCCGGCTGGCCTATTTTTTTTTCTTCTTTGCGGCAAAGATAAAGCCCGTCCATCTGGTGAAAAACATTCATGTGGTGCCTGTCTATCTCGTCTTTGCGGTAAACTTTTCCGTACGAGAGAACGCCCACCGGCTCCCCCTTCGCGATCTTCGCTTTCACGTTTGCGAGCGGCAGATAGTAGTACCACATTATCGTCGTATGTGTCCGCAAAATATTTGCGTCGTCAACGTAATAGGTATCGGAACGGCTCCGTGCCGGGTGGTCTGCCGGAAAATTGAACAAATCAAAACTCTCCCGTGCGGGCACGACTTCGGGAACGTTTATCACATCAAAATCCCGAAAGTCGGGAAGTTCCACGATCCTTTTTGCAAGTTCCGCGATGGGGCTTCCTTCCGTGCGCGACAAATCGGGCATATCAAGGAACCGCTTCATGCGCAGCGCTTCGGCATCCGTCCTTTTGCCGAGCTCAGAGCGCAATTTTTTCTCTTCTTCGGATTTAATTACTGCTTCTTTATTCATAAATTTAATTTAATGAGTCTCTAAAAACCATTGCGCGATCTAGGCCACTGCGCGTTTTTTGAATCCCACTTCTTTAAATTTTTCATCAAGCAGTTCCACGAGCAGAAGACGCGAAGGATCGGAGGATTTTTCCGCGTTAATTTTATACATATCAAATTTTTCCCGCAAAAATTCGTCTTCGTTGCTGTTCACCATATCCCACATCAACTTATCTCCCCAATTCAAATGGGCCGGATCAATGCCTATGCGCTTCATCTCTTCCGAAAAAAGCCCGAATTCTTTTAATTCTAGTTCTTGTTGTTCTTTCATGTTGAATCTATTTTAACAACAAAAACCGCTTAAATAAAGCGGGTTTGATTTTTTAAAAAATATGTATTAGAATAAAACCAGTTTTTAGACAACGAGAAAAAGCCGCAATGATCGACCAAGCAGAAGCATCAAGGCAGATCAACCGCGTGGTTAGCGGAAAAAAGTTTGATTTCTGGCTAGTTAACGCGGAAAACAAGTTTGAAAATGTTCTTGCCTTCTTGAAGAAAACGGATGTGCCAACGGGCGCTGAAGTATTTACAAGTGAGGCTGTTTATCCGGGCGAAGGAATGGGTGATTTATTGAGAACAGAATGTGTCAACGAAGAAAACGAAAGCGAGACGAGGAGGGCAGAAAGGTTTTTCCTTTTCAAGTACGCCCGGGAGATACAAGGCGCCGAAACGTTTACCGGCGCTGGGAAGGCGCTGCTTGAGCTTACCAAGAAGAAAAAGATCAAATTATGGCTGGGAGCGCCCCATGCCGAAACCTCCAGAGAGAAGGACCTCCTCTACAACGCCTATGTCCTTATTGAAAACGGACAAATCCGCTTCGTTCACAGGAAAAAGTTCTTATGGAATGGCGGCAAACACAATCTTGATTCCGAAGTGGGCGTGTACGAAACTACGGGAACCAAACAAACTCCTATTTCGCTCAAAGCATACGACGGCATCTTTAAAAATCGCGCCTACTTAATATGCCAGGAAGCCAATGCATTCTTTTGTCCCAAATGGCATACGAAGCCAACGCATATTCCGGAAGTACGGGACGCAAAACCGGATTTCGTGATTATCCCGGCACAATGGACAAATAAGGTCGGCACCGAAAAAGAATTTCTCAAAAAATTGGCGCTGTCGATCGCAAGACGGATAAAAGAACCGGTGGATAAATTCTCGGCCGTAAGGAAACAGGGATGCCTGGTGCTCGTGATCAACAATCGCGAAATTTATGTCTGCGGACCGGTTAACGAAAAGAAGGTGAAAGCGAGGGTGTACGCGGAACAAAAAGAACGCGGTTGGATAAGAATAAACAACAATGGAGTTACGACTGGTAAATTTTAAGAGGATGCCCCGCATCCTCTTTTTGTTTTATCTACGGAAAAACTAGCTTATTTTTTCTTAAG
>Ga0209515_10009994_pt1 | contig 10677 bp, 9 predicted proteins | sample Subgroupgradi54m_FD_187454 | JGI IMG/M metagenome (GOLD analysis project Ga0209515, IMG submission 187454) | Subsurface groundwater microbial communities from S. Glens Falls, New York, USA - GMW60B uncontaminated upgradient, 5.4 m (SPAdes)... ...
CCGGCAGAATCGCAGGCGGCGTCACTTTTCCATAATCAATTGCCGTAAGATGATCAGCACGCGGCTCTTGGCGAATAAACGTTTGAGATTCATATACAACTATTTGCCCGAGAGGCAAAATAAAAAGCGTAGCTGTTATAATATTCGCAATATATAAAATTTTTCTTTCAGACTTCTTGCTGATATGGTACGAAATAACAACACCCCCCAACAACAATATTCCCCACGCCGCAAGAAGATACCTATGCCGTAATGCTTGATTTGTTAATTCAAAAACATGCCCATACGAAAAGAAAAGTAAAGTAAACCACGACGTGGACAGAGCCGCCGCATAATATCTGCGCGTTACGATATAGAGAACGCTCCAAAGAAGCATGGCACCGACGAGCGAAACCAGAACCGGAGTAACCACATACGAAAGAGGAGTATTATCAATGTTTGCCGCAGACAATGCTATCACCGGGAAAAGCCCTGCAAACAAGGGGTGGAGTGGATATTTTCTGAATACCTGCTTTATTTTTTGCATCCATAACCTATACCATCTTTGACGCCCTTAGGCAAACTAACCAAAAATTACAGTTTTGAGATATAATTCGCACCAATTTTTGAAGAATTGCCAATATGAAACACCCACTCATTTCTTAACTGCCGAATACTCCCACCATATGCTTCTGTACTATCGATCAATTCTCTGACAACCTTCGGTAAAGATTCTAAATTATGTGGAGATACTATTTTCCCTATCTTCGATCGAAGCGCAACCTCTAACGGCTCTATTCCAAGCTCTTGATATCTTGCATTTTTGATCTTAAGCGGCACATCAATAAAAATTACAGGGCGCTCCGTTCCAAAAGCATATTCGAGAGTAATACCAGAACAATCACTGATCAGAACGTCTGCAACAATCATAGAATGGTCGTTCTCATTCGACCTTTCAAGTAAAAACCCTGGGTGTTCAAAAAATTCTTCATTAATTTTTTGAATCAAGTCTGGTGATCTTTTTATCGTTTCTGAATGTGGACGTACAATAACATTATACCCAGCAGCAAGTAAAATTCGAACAATAGCATGGCCGCACGTCTCCAGCACATTTTGGTTCCCCCACGAAGGAGCGATGAGAACTGTTTTTTTCTCCGGCTGATTTTTCTCTTTATGATTAGTGTAAGCATTCATAATTCGCTCAAGCCTATAATAGCCAGCTTCAATCAGATTCTTTCGTTGCAGATGATACATTTCCTCCTGCTTCCGCAATTCTTTTATCTGATGCGGACCGGTACACAACACCGAGTCGTAATGATCAAAAGCTCCAAAGCTGTACATCATATGCGTACTAACCAACGCATGAAAAACGTACACATAGTGCAACGGGTAACGAGATCTTTTTATGGAGTGGTTATTGAGATCGCTTAGTGTCATGATAACAATCCGAGAATCAATAAGCTGCATAAGCAACGGCAATAACTTGCACGAGTAGACTGATGTGATGAGCGGCATGTCGGCGGTTAAAATCCGATCACGCCAATCCGAAGTAATATATATAAGAGGTTTTTGAGCCGCTTGAAGCTCTTTGATCAAACCTTCAAATGTTGGCCAGTACCCAGCATGTTCAGCATAAAAAACTATTCCTCTTTCTTTTGCAGGAATTTTAAAAAATCTCCGTATCTCCTTCACTTCAGCAAACAAAGAGGGCTGTTTCAAATATTTTGCCATGGAAATTTAGAGCAAGTTGAACAATATTTCTCTCAATGATTCATTATTGAGAATACGTGGATTGTTTCGTAGCCGCTCAACGTTTACAGAACGAACGCAAGAATCGATATCGCTCTCTTTAAAGCCAAAAGAAGATAGTCGTGTTGCAAGACCTGCACCTTGCATTATTTTCTCCACCATCTTTGCCGCTTCATTTGCAGTAGAGCACTTCATGCATTGAACAACTTTCCCAATCGCATCACGAACATATATGTCACCGCGGATATCAGACACATCAGATGAGGACACTGCCATATTGAATTTCAAGAATGCTCCAAGTGTAAGCGCCACGGCATGACCATGCGGAATTCCAAAATAACTTGTGAAAAAATAGGAGAGGGCATGCGGTGCAGTTGTTTTGGATATATTGATCGCCTTTCCTGCATAATGAGCCCCGAATGCCATATTTTCGCGCGACGATCTCGTCGGAGTATGTATGGCTGTTTCCAGACTTGGCACAATATATTCGAGCGCCGTGGAAGCATACTCTATTGACTCGTCTGTAGACTGTGCAGACCAATATGACTCGATTCCTTGTGCCAACGCATCAAATCCTGTTGTTGCCGTCAAATGGGGCGACATGCTCATCGTCAGCTGCGGATCTACAATTGCAATATTCGGTAAAAGCGATGCATATCCAACAGAATACTTTATCTTATCTCTATACACTACAGCGAAGTGCGTCGCTTCGCTTCCCGTCCCCGCTGTCGTCGGCACTGCAATATGCACAATATCCGAAGGAAACACTTTCGCGCCCGTATCGATCACTGTATCGATATCAGACAATTTGGTAGCAAAAATAAGCTTTGCCACATCAATAGCACTTCCCCCACCAATAGAAATTATGGTATCAAAATTATTTTTCCTAAACACTGCGCTGCCACGAGCAACATCTTCAGTTTTTGTATTTGAAGCAAAATCAGAGAACCGTGTGACCACATGTTTCTCATCAATTTTGCGCAGCTTTTCCGCGGCACCAGTTTTCGTATACGAATCTTTCCCGCACACAAGAAAAATCTTTTGTGCGGAATGTTGATCAAGGATCTCAAAAAGCAAATCGATGCTTCCCCATCCCAGATGTGTTTCCTGCATCATGAAGGCATTTGCGAGCTTCCAAGAAATTTCATCAGCGCTTCCATATTCTCACTTGGTGTCTGGGTCGGCCGGCCAAGATCTTTGCGCGATCCCTGCTTCAGTTTCACCTCGAGAAATACCGGGCCTTGCCGTACAAGCGTGCGTATCTGCCGCAACTGCTCCATTAATTTTTCCTTTCCTGATGCCGAGTAAATATGAGGATAGAGACAGCCGCGTGCAATCGTCGGTAAATCGATAACTTCCGCTGCAGTTGGCTGGCCTCCTACTGATTCGTGAGCCGCATTATTGAGCACCACATGTATTAAATTTTTCGGCTGTTGCGTACCAATCGTTGCAAGCGCCCCCATATGCATAATCAAAGCTCCATCCCCGTCAAGACACCACACGCTCCGCTCTGGCCGTTCCATCGCAAGGGCAAGCGCAATAGAAGATGCATGTCCCATAGACCCAACCGTTAAAAAATCACGTTCATGTCTCTGTTTCTTCTCCTCTCGGTACTCAAATACTTCGCGTGACGTCTTCCCCGTTGTCGAAACAACGACGTCATTTTCTGATAAATCTTCAAGGAGCATGTGGAGAGCTTCTTCACGAAGAAGTGTTTCTTTCGTCAATCTTTCAGCATGCACACAAGGTGCAAACGTTCCCTTTTTCACCACAAGTGCATACGGTGCCCTTTCTTTTTGCATGTACGCACAAGCTACATTAACCGCCTCGATGGCTTCTTGTTCATCTTTGGGCAAGATATCGTGCGCAATACCAAGAGTATCCAATAATTCATTGGTAATTGCACCCTGTTTAATGTGTTGTGGCTCGTCCGCAACACCAGGTTCACTACGCCAACCAACAAGAAGAAGGACAGGGATACCATATACTTTCGGATCTGCGAGCGACACAAGAGGATTCACCGTATTGCCTAAACCGGAGTTTTGCAGATACACACATGCCGGACTGCCCGTTGCAATGTAATGCCCCGCCGCAAGTCCAACTGCATTGCCTTCGTTTGCAGCAATAATATGTTTCCCTTTCGCAACATTGCTCTCTATATGCGCACAAAAATGCTCAAGAAGCGAATCAGGGACTCCAGTGAAAAAACTCACACCATGTCCAACGAGAATATCATGGAACTTCTGCGGTTCTAACATAGAATTAGTTTAATCAGCTTGGTGAATATTGAAGCTACAGTGCATCGAAGCGTATAATTGCGAAACGTGTTCCTGATACGACGAGCGATTAGACGCCAATGACAACAAAATAGATCACAATAGTCACCAAGCTCTCAATAGTCACTCGGTATAAGCCGTATCACATCCTTGATTGGCATACAATCTTGTTCGCACTCATACGCTCTTCCATTTTTCAAAATCATCTCGGCAGTTTTTACCATAGCAGGATACGCGCTTCGCAGAAGCTGGTTCGCGTAGATAACGATCTGCACACCCGCCTTTTTCAACTCGGTCTCGTATACACTGCTATACGTTGAGGGAACCACAACAAGCGGCACCTTCCTCTCAAACTTTCCGAATTCTTTGCAAAATTCAAATATTTCATCCGGCTTTGCTTCTTTACTGTGTATCATAATGCCATCAACTCCCGCATCGATATAGGCACGTGCTCTGCGAAGCGCGTCTTCCATGCCCTTTCCAAGAATGAGACTTTCAATTCTCGCAATGATCATAAATTCCGACGTAATCTGCGCCTGCTTTCCTGCATGTAACTTTGCAGAAAAATTCTCGATGGTATCTTGTTGCTGTGCAACATCCGTACCAAAAAGCGAATTCTTCTTAAGTCCCGTCTTGTCTTCAATTATCACTGCAGAAACCCCTAAACGCTCAAGCGTGCGCACACGCAACGTAAAATGTTCAGCTATACCGCCTGTATCAGCATCAAAAATGATAGGCTTTGTCGTAATATCCAAAATTTCATTCAGCGAGGCGAGGCGAGAAGTAAGATCGACATATTCAATATCAGGTTTCCCTTTCACGGTCGAATCCGTAAGGCTACTCATCCACATCGCATCAAATTCTTGACTCCTGCCATTCTCATCTTTTACCTTCGTGTGTTCAGCAATAAGTCCCGACAATCCGTGGTGCGCTTCAATCGTGCGCACAAAGCCCTTTGCCGAGAGCAGACGACGCAATCTTTTAAGACGTATGTCTGGCGTTGTTCCAATGCTTTTCAAAGCCTCATGGAGAAGCGTAGAAGAAATGCCCTGCGTATATGGCACCTCCACAAGCTCCCCTCCCCATTCCCGAAGAACTTTTATTACTTTTTTTCTTGTCTCCGCCTGAACCCCAGTTTTCCAATCATCTCCGTGCACAACATACGTTGGTTTTTCCATACGAAGATTCTCCGTGTAATCAAGAACACTTTGCGGCACAACCTTGTCAACACCTTTGAGGTTTTTAACAATCTCTTCGCGTTGCTCGTAGTTCAAAAAAGGCAACCGTTTATAACTTGCGATCGCCTCATCAGTAAGAAGTCCCACCGTAACACTGCCCAATTTCTTGGCTTCTTTGATTACATTTAAATGACCCGGATGTATAAGATCCGCACTCATGCCCACGTATACAGTTGGAGTATTCTTCCCTCGTGCAACCAAACGAGCCGCCTGAATCTTACCTGCGGGTACACTACTCACCACAATCTTCTTTTTTGAAATATGTTTTTCCATTGGAGAATCCTATCACACCTCTCAAATCATTGTCGAGCGCAAACCCAGAGCCATATCAAACAAGCGGTGTACTTACTGTAACGTAGAAAAACATAAACAGGTAACAAGTAACGTACCGAAAAATAGCGTCTATCAAGACTCGGGCATTTGACACTACCCTTGATCCTCAATCGCTACTTTATTTTCAGATATCTCGGGGTCTTCTTTGACTTTTCTCACAAAAAACAGCCTGATTCTACTCCATGAGGTTCTTAATATAACCGACACGCCCACAGCGCTCGCAATAAGCATCTGTATAAGGAGACTGCCTGACCCTGGATCAATATATGCCGAAGCGATTAGAGGTTCTACAAGAAAAAGCACAGAAACAGCAAAAAAGAGAGTGCGTATAGCGCGAGAATTCATAGGCTCATGCTAGTTGAAAAAAACGGCACTGTCAAACATATGTATCCGTCCACCACATTTGGCACTCCCGCTCTGGTAATGTCCTCACAATATACTGGAATGGCGACAGAAGGTGAAGAGCATGATGTGGCCGCTCACTGTTGTACCAGAGAAGCCAGTCGATCAACTTCTCATTGCATACTCTCGGATCGTCGCGAAGCAGAGATCGATGGTATATCAAGAACTCTTCATCAAGCGTCCGGTTGAATCGTTCAACATGCGCATTCATCTTTGGAGAGCGTGGATAGGTATGATAGTGAGCCAAATTGAGTTCCACACAGGCACGCTCGAAATGGAGCGCGAATTCAGAGCCGTTATCCGTTTGTACTGCAGAGGGACAATCGGGAATCACTTCCCGTGTTCTTTTGAGAAAGTCGGCCGCACTCGCTGATCCATGATTCGTGTAGGCAGCAGCAAAGGCACTACGAGTTTCGGTGTCAACAGCAGTGAGAACATATCTTTTTACGCCATCGAGATAGCGAACAATCGTGTCTACTTCGAGAACTCGATATCCCGTCGGTCTGCGGAGCTTCTTCCTGTGTTTTCTTGGTTTTTTCTCAATCAGCCTTCCTGTTTTTCCAGAGAGCGAATAGTGTGTGAGAAACGACAGTTTCCCCTCTTTCTTGAGACCAAAGAGTATCCTGCCGATCGTGGAAACACTTCCTGCATATCCAGCTTGTTTGAGAAGAGCATGGAGCTTGTCTTTCCCCAGTCGAGGATGATTCTTCCTGAGTGTGATGATCTGCCCCACGAGACCCTCGGGAACTACTCGTTTTCTTCTGTGATTCGGCGCTGTACTGCCTGCGTTCAGTCCTTCGAGTTTTCCCCCGCTCTCCTGTAACTTCTTCTGCCAGCGATAGAGTGTCCGGCAGGAAACACCGAAAGCTTCCTCTGTCGCCTCTGCCCCGTGCTTTTCCCAGAATGCCAGTATACGTGTACGTTCTTTTGCTTTCTCGGTGATCATATACCGGAAACGTACTACACGCGCCCACATACTCAAAAACCTTTTTGTACCTCGAAATCTGTTAAATTGCCTCATACTCCTTAGATTCTAAGGAGTGCCATATGTATCTGAACTTATGCAAAAGTTAATTCTGTGCGCCGGGTAGGATTCAGTTGGAACACTGTCGAAAGAATAATTTTGAAATAAAAGTATGTATTTGAGCACTATGGCCTTTCATGATCGCGTTTGCAAACAACCAACACCGTAGTATTCTAATATCATATGGAAAAAGGAATTAAAGCTCTCCTCGAGGCACAAACAGAAAAGTTGCTTTCGGTATTGGCCTCGTATGCAACTCGTACAGATAAACGATTTGATGCCATAGATGAACGCTTCGATGCTATGGACGAGCGGTTTGACACTGTAGAAACACGTCTTGATCACATTGAGAACAAACACGATCAACGTATTGAAAAAATTGAAGATCGTGTCGATCTACTCGAAAACACACTAGGAATTCGATAGCGAACGTGGGAACATCATTAGTTGCGCCAATCTCATTTTCCCATCTAGCTTACTTTCCACGCCAACTTCGAGCATTTTTGAGCAATGCTTGAATTACCTCATTTTTCCCTTGTGAATACGCCGGGTAGTCTTCAGAATACTTTTGGTTGAGCTCAATTTTTGTATCTGCATATCGTTGCCGCTCATCCTCATGCGCACGAAGATAGTCACGAAAACAAAGAATGTCATCAATTTCAGAATTGCCTTGCTCTAAAATATGCAGGCTCGTTAGGCGCATACCATCTACATCGTCTCGAGTGAAATACAGTTCACCGATTTTAGAATAATCGCCATGATATTGATAACCCGCATTTGCAAACTTTCTCTGATATTCTGAACTCACCATATCTAAACTTTTCACCTCAATGAGTACATCTATCTGCGGTTTTGCTATCATATTTGGTATAGAAGTACTCCCAATGTGTTCAATATTAAGAGCTTCGTCACCGAGAATAGAGAGAACCGTTTTTTTCTCATCCTCAAAACGCTGCGCCCATGACACAGAATAGCTTTGGAGAATATACGGGCGTTTTTGTTGCATGAAAACTACACATTATCGAGATAAAAGAGAACAAGCCTGTCTATTTTTATTTTGTGCGCCGGGTAGGATTCGAACCTACGAAGGCATATAGCCGCCAGATTTACAGTCTGGTGCGTTAGACCGCTCCGCCACCGACGCAATTATGATTTATATATTCCTGTATCCACTGCTTAATCAATAAAAACAGCTTCTTATCACCGTACCTTACGTGGACCATACCATGAGGCATTTTACCAATTTTGTCCAATTTAAAATCTGTGCGAACATATGGTTTTGTAAATTGTGAAAGTGGTATCTTCATCACATTACCCCAATAGTGCTTCAGAACCTCAATATTCTGATTAGAGTAACAATAAAGATAAACTCTTAGCCTAGACTCCTCCACGCCACAAACCTCGCGTAAAAATCGCAAAAAAATCTGAATCATCGACGGGTCGCTGTTCGCAAAATCTACCACCTTACACAAATCAGTCTTATATCCCTCGCACCAGTATAGCATTAAACCAGCCATTTTCAATTCTTTTTCACTAGAATTTAGCTCCTGTTTGAAGACGAAAGATCGTTGTTTGTTTGCGAATCGTAAGCTATTTTCTTCCGATAAACTTCGACGCTTTAAGTTGTGGTGCCGCATGAAATAATAGACGGCATCAAGCGATACATTAAGTATTCCTGCTATCTCACGGGCACTCTTGTATTCTCGATAATACAATTGCTCAATGTAGTGCAATTTTTCACTTGAGATTGATGCCATAGATCTAATTCTAAGTTCATCAGTATATCAGTCAAGTGCACTTATACACACGTCCACCACAATTGTCTTTCTATTAAAAAATAAGACCGCCACACATGTGGCGGTCTTATTTTTTAAACCACAGCTGCCTCCTTCTCTTGCTCTTTTTCTTTTTTCTTTGAGTGTTTTGCCGGGGGTTTTTTCTTTTTGATGTCGAAGACAAATTCATCCCCTTTCATGTCGATAGCTACTGTCCCTGCGCTCATCATGCTGTGCGAGATCATGTGCGACGCGATTGGCGTCAGCAGCTTGTTCTGTATCAACCGCTTCAAGGGACGTGCACCGTATTTCGGATCGTACCCTTCCTTTCCGAGATATGCGACAACAGCAGGGGAAATCGTAAGCTCAATATCTTTTTCTTTCAGTCGATTCTCAACTTGTTTCACTTGCAGCGACACAATAGAGTTGATTGCTTCGTGAGAGAGAATGTCAAAAATGATCGTGTCGTCGATACGGTTGAGGAATTCTGGACGAAAATGCTCCTTAAGTGCACCGAGTACTTTGTCTTTCACTTCCATGTATTGCTCCGTCTCCGTTGAACCTGCGAGCGAGAAACCAATCTGCTGCATCTTGTCGATAAACTGGGCGCCAATGTTCGACGTCAGAATAATCATCGTGTTTTTGAAGTTGACCGTCCTTCCCTTTGCATCGGTCAGTCGGCCATTGTCGAGCACCTGGAGCAAAACATTGAACACTTCGGGGTGTGCCTTCTCAATTTCATCAAAAAGAAGTACTGCATATGGACGATGGCGGATCGTGTCGGTGAGCGTGCCGCTTTCATCGTGGCCAACATATCCTGGAGGAGCGCCAATAAGTTTCGAGACAGAATGTTTCTCCATGAATTCCGACATGTCAACGCGAATGAGTGCGCGATCATCGTTGAACAAGAATTCTGCAAGTGCTTTTGTGAGCTCTGTTTTGCCAACGCCCGTCGGACCAAGAAAGATGAAAGAACCAATCGGTCTATTGGGGTCTGCAATACCAACACGCGAACGCTTGATGGCATCTGAAATCTTTTTGATCGCTTCATCTTGGCCGATGACGCGCTTTTTGAGTTCTTCCTCCATGCGATTAAGCTTCTCGGTCTCTTCCTCGAGCATTCTGCTCACCGGAATATTCGTCCAACGGGAAACGACATCCGCAATGTCGGATTCAAGAATTTCCTCGCGGAGAATGCGCCGAGAGCTTTGCAAGCGTTTCAGTTTCTTTGATTTTGTTTCGAGTTCTTTTTCGAGAGATGGAATGCGTGAATAGCGAATTTCGGCAGCTTTTGAAAGATCTGCATGTGCCTCTGCGGCTTCCGCCTCAATACGCGACTCTTCAAGTTTCTTTTTAATGCCGCGAATATCCACCAACACTTCTTTCTCATTCTTCCACTTCAATTCGAGTTCGGAAGTTTTTTCACGCATATCGGCAATTTCCGTGTCGATATCTTTAATGCGCGGCTTCACATTCTTTTCTCCCTCGCCGCCAAGCTCTGTTTTGAGCGCCTCCTTTTCAATTTCAAGACGCATGATTTTGCGATGCGTTTCCTCAAGCAGTTGTGGTTTGTTCTCGAGCGAGATGCGAAGTGCTGACGAAGCTTCATCGATCAGATCAACAGCCTTGTCGGGCAGGAATCTGTCGGAAATATATCGCGCGGAAAGGTTAACCGCCGCCAAAATCGCATCGTCCGTAATGCGAATACCATGATAGAGCTCGTATTTTTCTTTCAGTCCGCGCAAAATCGCAACCGCATCTTCTACAGACGGCTCGCTCACCATGACTGGCTGGAAGCGCCGCTGCAATGCGGGATCTTTATCAATGTGTTTTTGATATTCTTTGAGTGTTGTTGCACCGATAACACGGAAATGGCCGCGTGCGAGGGCAGGCTTGAGCAT
>Ga0209515_10009995_pt1 | contig 10676 bp, 10 predicted proteins | sample Subgroupgradi54m_FD_187454 | JGI IMG/M metagenome (GOLD analysis project Ga0209515, IMG submission 187454) | Subsurface groundwater microbial communities from S. Glens Falls, New York, USA - GMW60B uncontaminated upgradient, 5.4 m (SPAdes)... ...
GCCAGCAACACCCGCGCGATGTCATCGCACAGCGTTTCCTGCAAATTGATATGCCCCTGCGCAATCCGCTGGTCCGCTGTGCTGCGCAGAAAATCGTAATCCAGCACCTCATGGATATTGTCTGTGGTCGGCGTGCACAGACTCAGCGGCACAAACAGATCAATGTTGATGAGAATCCGCTGGGCGCCATTCTTTTCGTAATCGTGAATGCCGATATTGGCGTCCACCGTGTAGTTGCGCAGAAAAATGCGGCGGCAGTTCAATAGCTGCGGATGGGTTAGTACGGTTGGCATAAGTGCTCTCTATCGTAGGAGTTCATGGTAATTACTCACAGCGAGGAATACTCATGCAAGCTATCGCCCAGAACGAAATGTTAGACGGCATATCGACTGAGCCGCTGCTCAACTTTTGCACCAACTGCCCAAACACGATTATGGTGAGTCTCGCAGAGCAGCCAGTTAAAATTCTTTGCAATCAGGTAGAACTCAAATCCGTAACACTCCCCGACAATTTTCGATGCAATTCTTGGCGTGGTTTCGAACACCGGGTAATGTGGCAGTTGATCTTCCTCAGCGATGAACCACACCAATTCATCGGGTGCTGGCGCGATCTCGGGTATGTACTTCCAACCGTCTCCAGCCTCAAACACAACTGAAGTGCTAGGCACTCGGAAATCCTCCCACCACCAACGACGATCTCCCGAAGAGACAAAATGGTGAAGTGCCGCGAAGTAGATTCTTTCGTTTTCAACAGGAGGCAATTGCCTGAACGCATCGGTTCCCAAACCAAGTGTCTTGACTACTGCGTTGATCTCGTCGATGACGGTTTCCATTCGCGGCCTATCGGGTCATGAACATGACATCGTGCGGCAGCGGCATCAAATGTTGTCCGCCATCCACCACCAGCGTGGTGCCGGTCACGGCACGGGCGGACACGGCATAGCACACTGCTGCGGCCACATCCTCGGGAGCACTCGAATACCCCAGCGGGGTTTGCGCGTGTGCCTTGATAAAACTTTCTTCAGTCTGGTCGCCACTCACCAGTGTGATGCCGGGGGCCACGCCGACCACCCGCACCGTCGGTGCCAGGGCTTGGGCCAGCAGGGTGGTGGCGGTTTCCAGCCCGGCCTTGGACAAGGTGTACGACAGAAAATCGGGGTTGAGGTTGTGCAATTTCTGATCCAGCAGATTCACCACCACGCCCTGCTGCTCGACCGGCAAACGCGCATGCAGTTCACGCGCCAGCACTATTGGTGTCGCCAGATTCGGTAGCAGATGGGCCTGTAAACTGGCGAAAGTGAAATCGTCAATCGCATCATAGACAAAACGCGAGGCGTTATTGATCAGGCAGGTCACCGGCCCCAGTGCTTCGGCTTGCGGCAACAGGCGCAGCGTCTGCATTTCATCGGACAGATCAGCCTGCACCAGCAGCGCGCGCCGGCCCAACGCAACAATCTCGTCCGCCGTCACTTGCGCTTCGCTGGCCGACTGGTGGTAATGCACGGCGATATCCCAGCCCTGCTGCGCCAGCGCGAGCGCAATGGCTTTGCCCAGTCGCTTGGCAGCGCCGGTGATGAGGGCAACTTTAGGGAGGGCAGACATTGCTAACACCATGATTCATAAGGGTCGCCAGTGTATCATCGGCCCATGAAATCCGACGCCCGCACCGCCCTGCCAATGCCCGACGCGACTGTGTTGGCGCACTCTATTCAGCTGCAACAGATGGTCCGGCAACAGATCGCCGCAGCGGGGGGCTGGATCAGTTTTGCGCGCTATATGGAAACCGTGTTGTATCACCCGGGGCTGGGCTACTACAGCGGTGGCGCGACCAAATTCGGTGCGGCGGGCGACTTCGTCACCGCCCCCGAACTGTCGCCGTTGTTTGGACAAACACTGGCGCAGCCGCTGGCGGCGTGGTTGCGCAACACGGGGCCGCAGCTGCTGGAGTTTGGTGCGGGCAGTGGCGCACTCGCCGCGCAATTGCTCAACACCTTGGGAGACATGGGGTGTGCGCCGCAATGTTATTTCATCCTCGAACTGAGCGGTGCCTTGCGCGCCCGTCAGCGCGACACGTTGCAGCAGCAGGCGCCGCAATGGGTTGAGCGGGTGCACTGGCTGGACACGTTGCCGACGGACTTCAATGGTGTGATGTTCGGTAATGAAGTACTCGACGCGATGCCGGTGCATCTCTTCATCAAACATGCTGGCGCAGTGTGGGAGCGTGGTGTCAGCGAACAGAATGGTCAGTTGCAGTTCGCCGAACGTCCGGCCGATGAAATGCTGCGCGCGCAGGTGCAGGCCCTGGAAACGCAACGTGAGGCCGCGCTGCCCGATGGCTATCTATCGGAACTGTGCCCCGCCGCCAGCGCCTTCATCGCCAGCGTCGCACAGTGTTTGCAACGTGGCGTCCTGTTGCTGATCGACTATGGTTTTCCAGCGCGCGAGTATTACCACACACAACGCACACAGGGTACCTTGATGTGCCATTACCGCCACCACGCGCATGACGACCCGTTTCTCTATCCCGGCTTGCAGGACATCACTGCCCATGTCGATTTTTCTGCCATTGCACAGGCCGCGCACCGTGCTGGATTGGAGCGGATCGGCTACACCAGCCAGGCCCGCGCACTCGTTAACGCCGGCATCACCGATCTGGCCGCCGAACTCGATCGCAGCGACATGGCTACCTATCTGCACGCCGCGCGTGGTTTGCAAACATTGCTGGCAGAAAGCGAAATGGGGGAGTTGTTCAAGGTGATTGCGTTTGCCACGGCGGGCAGTGACTTCGACACACCGCTTTTTCATCAGGGCAACCGTCAGCTCTAAGAGACAGTCATCCCCCTGCAACAAAACGCCGCTACCCTGACGCCCTGTTGATCGCATGCACTGACGCGTGCGACACAGTTTGTCAGGAATTTTCTGTGCTGAATGCATTTCTCGGTAAGTACCGTACCCTCGCAGTGGCCATTGGCCTGTTTCTTGTTCTGGATCTGGGCGTTCTCCTGTTCAGTTTTTATGTCTCTTCGCAGATTCGTGGCGATGCCGCGCGCATCAATACCGCCAGTGAGTTGCGCACGTTGGCGCAGCAAGCGACCAAAGCGTTGTTGACGCTGCGCGAAGAGCAGCGTGGCGGCTTGCCGATTCAAACCAGCATGGCTGAGTTGACGGAGTCCATTCCGGTGTTCAATCAGAATCTGGCGCAACTGGATGCCGATTTCCAGGCGGCTGGGCAGGATCGCTTCGCCAGTGTTCTGCTGGGCGCTCATCTGCAGGAAAATTCGGCGCAGCTCGATGCTGTTCGGCAAACCTGGGCACCGCTCAACGAGGCGGCGTCGATTGTGGCGGCACAGGCAGCGCCGGGACAAAGCGAAATCGAATACGCTGCAACCAAGGCGGTTGCCACCAACATCAAACTGATGGAGCAGGCGGGCGATCTGACGGTGATGCTGGAAGCCGCGGCGGGACGTCGCGCCAGCCTGCTGCGTTACGTGCAGATACTGGGCATGGCCCTCGCCCTGTGCAATTTCGTTTTCATCATTTTCAAATTTCTGCGCAGTCTCAATGCGGTCGATCACCGGCTCAAGACTGCCCGTACCGAAACCGAGAACATTCTTTCGACTGTCAAGGAAGGGCTGTTTCTGGTGCGCCCGGATGGCCGCATCGCAGCCCAGCATTCTCGTTCCCTGCCCGGCGTACTCGGGGTGGAGATCGAGGCGGGCGCACATGTCAACGATTTACTGCAGAAGCTGCTGTCCCGGGACGACTACGCGGTGGCGTGCGAGTACCTTGACTTGCTGCTCAGCGGCCAGGTCAAGCCGAGCCTGGTCAAGCAATTGAATCCCTTGATCGAAATCGCTTTGGCCGCCCAGGGCACCTCCGCCCGTCGCTACGTGACGTTCGATTTCAGCCCGGTGCGTGCGCTGGACGACGCGGACACGCACATCCTGCTGGTCACGGTGTTCGACGTGTCGGAGCAAAAAGCCTTGCAGGCCGAAATCAGCCTGACGCGCAAACGAGTGGATGTCGAGAGCGCGATTCTGTCGCAGTTGCTGCAAGCCGAACCGGAATGGGTGGAAGATTTTCTGCGCACCGCCGCCGCTGATTTGCAGGCGATCAATGAGCTGCTCAAGGAAGCGGCCGACAGCCGTGATTATCAGCACCTGCTCGAATCGGTATTTCGCACGATCCACAGCATTAAAGGGCAGGCGGCCATGGTGGGCTTGCCCTCCATCGAAAATGATGTGCATCGGATCGAAGACATATTGGCGACCCTGCGTCAGCGGAAATTGACCGGCAATGATCTGATTCCGATATCGATCGGCATTAGCGAATTGCTGATGCAGTTTGGACGGGTGCGCGACGTTACCGAGAAACTGGCGCGCTTTGCCGGACGGCACGCGGTGCAATCTGCGCCCGACCGGGCCGACCTTGCAGCAGCCCAGCGGCTGGACGCGCTGGCGCAGCAGGTGGCGGCCGATCTCAACAAGGAAGTCGTGGTCGATGCGCGTCAGTTGCCGGATGCGTTCTGGCAGTCACCGCTCGGATCGCTGGCGCGCGAAGTTCTGCCGCAGTTGATTCGCAATGCCATCGTGCACGGAATCGAAGAACCGTACGAACGCGAGCGCAAAGGCAAACCGTCCGCCGGCAGGCTGACCTTGGGGATGTCAATGCCATCCAGCAACGACATTTTGCTGAGCGTGCATGACGATGGGCGGGGTTTGTCCGGCGACTCGATTCGCCAGACGCTGGCCGCCAGCGGAACCTATTCCGGCGCGGTGCTGGAGTCCATGAGCGAGCGTGAATTGATTGCCGCCTTGTTCGCGCCAGGTGTGACGACGGCGGAGGGCGTCACGCCGCATGCCGGACGCGGGGTTGGTCTCGATCTGGTCAAGCAGCGGGTTGCCGCTTTCGGCGGACGCCTGCGGGTGCGCTCGACAGCGGATCGCTTTACCGAATTCCAGATGATCTTTCCCAGAACTGCGAGTTGAATATGCGCCAACGTCTGCTCATCGTCGATGATTCGATGACGACGCGCAACCGGATTGCGCGTGTCATGGACGATCCGCGCCTGACTGGCTTGCGCGTCGTCGGTCAGGCGCGCGACGGCGCCGAAGCACTGCAACTGGCGCGCAGCCAACAGCCTGATGTGGTCACAATGGATTTGACCATGCCCACGATGGATGGTGCTGAATGTATCAGCGCCCTGGTCAGCCTGCTGCCGGATGTACGGATTCTGGTCATCTCTGCACTGTCCGACAAGCTGACGGCAATTCGCGTTCTCAAGCGCGGCGCACACGGTTTTCTGCAAAAACCTTTTGAAGACCATCAACTGGTGGAAACCATGATTGAAGCCATACACCTATGAACCTGCGCCTATCGTCTGTGAATGCCGAATTGAAGCGCCGCGATGTGGAAGTGTTTACCGAAGCGGTCGGCACATACTTCGAGCGGACGACACGCAAGAAGGCGACGGTGCGTTCAGCCTATCTGCTGGAATCGCGTGATGCGTTTCCACTGTCCGACTTTACCGGCACCATCACCTTGTCGGGCCGGTTTCGCGGCATCGTCTGTTTTACCGCGCCGCGCGTGTTGCTCCATCACGTGCTGATGATGACTGGCGAATCCGATCATTCGGATCTGGCCCATTGCGATCTGATCGGTGAAATTGCCAACCAGTTTGCCGGGCAGGCGCGGCGGCATTTTGGCGGTGGGCTGGAAATCTCACCGCCGGCACTGCTGATGGGGCATGCGCATGTGATCCCACGGCTGGCGGGCAACTATCCCTTCGTATTGCCGCTGACCTGGCACGGCTATGAAGGCAGCCTGATTGTCCATATGGAGCCGAATCCCTGATGCAAAAACGGGCGTGCTGCGCACCCCCGTTTTTGCGCGCCGTTCAATGGCGACGCAGCTGCGCAATTGTGCTTACAACCGAGACTCCCGTTTGAGTAACTCCTCGATCGTCACGCCGACCTCAGTGGCGCCGCCAAACACAGTGCCCAACTTCATCTGTGACAGATGCTCCAGATTGCTCTGATAGGCGCTGGCAGGTAGCGGGATATATTTGATCGCCTTGGACAGCTTGCCACCTTCGCGCATGTAGTACTCGACGAATTCCCTGACTTCCGGTTTATTCAGCGCCTTGTCGCTGACGTAGATGAAGATCGGGCGCGCCAGCGGTTGGTAAGTTCCTTTGACCACCGAATCCACGGAGGGCGCAATTGCGGGTTTGCCCTCGCTCTGGACGATGGGCACGGCTTTCAGTTTTTTCTGATTCTCAACGTAATAGGCGAAACCGAAATAGGCCAGACTGCCCCGATCACGGGCTACGCCACGCACCAGCAGGTTATCGTCCTCGGCGGCGGTATAGTCGTTACGACTCATCTTGGCCTTGCCGACAATGGCTTCGGTAAAGTAATCGAAGGTTCCCGATTCCGTGCCCGGGCCATACAGCTTGATCGGCAGATCGGGCCAGGCCGGGTTCACATCGTTCCAGCGCAGAATCCTGCCCTGTGCCAGCGGCTCCCAGATTTTTTTCAACTCGGCAACCGTCAGTTGCGTGATGAAATCGTTTTTCGGATGAACTACCACGGTTAGAGCATCGAAAGCCACCGGTAATTCGATGTACTTGATGCCCGCCTGGGCGCAGGCTTCCATTTCGTTTTTCAGGATCGGACGCGAGGCATTGGAGATATCTGTCTCGCCCTTGCAAAATTTCCTGAAACCGCCGCCGGTACCGGAAACACCGACCGCGATGCGGACCGCCCCCGGACGATCTTTCTGGAATGCCTGCACAGCCGCTTCGGTGATCGGATAGACCGTCGATGAACCGTCGATCTTGATATAGGCTTGCTGTGCCAACGCAGCGGGAGAAGCCAGGCCGACGCACAGACCGAACAGAGGTGCGGCAATGCGCGCAGAGGAAAACAGGGTATTCATGACCGGAAGCTCCAGAAGGGGACAAGGGCGACCAGCCTAACCGGCTTCGGTGAAACTACCGTGACAACGTACCAGCGTTTGTCAAGAATCCTGAACCGAGGTTTTCTTTTTTGCGCGCGGATGCGCCTGGTCATACACCTTGGCCAGATGTTGCCAATCCAGACTGGTATAGACCTGGGTGGTGGTAATACTGGCGTGGCCGAGCAATTCCTGCACCGCGCGTAAATCGCTGGACGATTGCAGCAGGTGGCTGGCAAAGGAATGTCGCAGCACGTGCGGATGCACATTGGCAGGAATCCCGAGTTTGAGTGCCAGCGCGTGCAGGCGTGACTGAATCGTGCGGGGCGACAGACGCAATCCACGCGGGTTGAGGAACAGTGCAGCGGTGTCCTGCTTCACCCACTGCGGGCGCTCGGCGATCCAGGCGTGCAACGCGGTCACGGCAGCCTGACCGATTGGCAGCGTGCGCATCTTGCTGCCCTTGCCGGTGACGGTCACTTCGGCGGCTTCCAGATCAATCCAGCCCAGCGACGCCGGGCGATCCGCTGGGCCATCGGCGGCGCGAAACTGCACATCCAGCCCCACCAGTTCCGATAGCCGCAAACCGGAGGAATAAAACAATTCGAGTATCGCCTTGTCGCGTACCCCGGCCAGGGTAGCATCGGCCGGTGCGCCCACCAGTTGTTGCGCCAGATCGGGGGAGAGTGCCTTGGGCAGGGTCTTGGCGGCTTTTGGCGCATGCAATCCAGTCAGTGGATTGGCCGTGATTTCCCCCTGCTCTGCCAGCCACACATACAAACCACGCCAGGCCGACAGCAGACGCGCCAGCGAACGCGGTTGCAAACCGCTGCTGTGCAATTGCCCCACGGCACGGCGCAGGGTGTGCGCTGGCAGGGAAGATAAGGATTGATCAGCGGCAATGTTCAGCAGCTTGTGCAAATCGCGCTGGTAACTGCTCAGGCTGTGCTGCGCCAGACGGCGTTTGACGCGCAGGTGTTCGAGGTAACGTTCGAGCGTCATTTGATTGGCAGCGGCGATCATCTTGAACCCCACATCCAATTAACCGCCAAGACGCCAAGAGCGCCAAGAAACCCTTGTTTTTCTTGGCGCTCTTGGCGTCTTGGCGGTTGCATCTGTTGGGTGATGCTAATCGACCATGCGCGCCAGTGCCGCGCTGGCGAATGCGCCGATGCGTTCGAGAAATACGGTGCCGTGCGCATCGGAAAAACGGTCAAGATCGCGTCCGCCCAGCACCAGCAAACCGAAGGATTCGGCGGCGTTGCTCTTGCCACTCGGCGCACGCAAGGAGATCAGTGCCAGCGATTGAATCTGACGACCGGCGCCGGGCAGCCACTGCACAGCGTCGAATTTTGGATCGGCCACGCCGCAATACGGTGTGGCCAGGCTGTTGGCGAACAGGATGGTATCGACCGCCACTGGTTGTGCACAGGGCAATTCGGCGTAGCCATCTTGCAAGCCCCACAGACGCAGCGCCACATCGGGCAGCTCGAATTGCTGCGACAACTCCAGCAGCAAGGTCGTGGGTAAATACTGGGGATCACTCTGCAACAACATAGCACGCGACCAGCGTTGCATCTTTTCCGCGATCGCATCGTTTTGCTGACCGTAGTGAATCAGTTCAGCCAGCTTGCGTTCGAGCGCCTTGTTCTTCTCGCGCAGCGTCAGCATTTGCCGCTCCGACAGCGGAATCGCCCGGCTGCCATGCGGATGCGGAATATTGATCTGGCTCAGCAACTCGGCATAGTCGTTGAAAAATTCCGGGTGGCGTTGCAGATAGGCCGCGACGTTTTCAGGGGTCAGGTTGTGGGTCATGGGAGTTCGATCTCGCCTTCAAATACGGTCACGGCCGGGCCAGTCAGATGCACTGCATCGCCTTCCCAGACAATCGAAAGTTCACCGCCTCGGGTGCGTACCAGCACCGGGCTGTCGAGCAAGCCACGGCGGATGCCGGCCACCACTGCGGCGCAGGCGCCGGTGCCGCAGGCCAGGGTTTCGCCCGTGCCGCGTTCCCATACGCGCAGGGCAATCTGGTGTCGGTCGATGATCTGCATGAAACCCACATTCACACGTTGCGGAAAACGTGGGTGATGTTCGATCAGCGGCCCTTGCGTGGTCACCGGCGCGGCGTCCACATCGGCCACCACTTGCACGGCATGCGGGTTGCCCATCGACACCAGCGATAATTGCACCACTTCACCGGCCACGCCGAGTGGCCAGAGTTGATCTTGATGCTGAACCTGCGCTTGCAGGCCCTCACTATCAAACGGAATTTGCGCCGGTGCGGTGCGCGGTGTACCCATATCCACTGTCACCTGACCATTCGCCTCCAGGCGTGGCGTGATCAAGCCGCACATCGTTTCCACTTTGATGGCGGTTTTGTGCGTGAGTTTTTTGTCGTGCACAAAGCGGACGAAACAGCGCGCGCCGTTGCCGCATTGTTCGACCTCGCCGCCATCGGCATTGAAAATGCGATAGCGAAAATCGGCGTCTGGATGCTGCGCCTTTTCCACCAGCAAGAGTTGATCGGCACCGACGCCGAAATGCCGATCAGCCAGCGCCTGCCACTGCGCCGGTGAAAATTGAATGGTTTGATGGATGCCGTCGAGCACGACGAAATCGTTGCCCGCCCCATGCATCTTGGTGAACTTGATTTTCATGCGGGGATTATCGCACGACACTCTTGCCCTGTTTCAGGATTGAGGCGGGGTTGCACTCTCAATGCGCGAATGCGCGGTCACGGTATTGCGGCCATTCTGCTTGGCCTGATAGAGCGCCTGATCGGCACGTTTGAACAACGATTCGAACGGTTCTTCGGGCTGCATTTGCGCCACCCCGAAGCTGGCGGTGACCTGGCCGACATCGCCAAATTCCTTGTTCGATAGTGCGCTGCGCAGGATGTGGGCAAAAGCGGTGGCGGTGTCTTCGCTACTCTGTGCCAGGGCAAAAATGAATTCCTCGCCGCCAAAGCGCGCGAACACGTCGCGCCGTTTGCTGTTCATGTGGCAGCGGGCGACGACTTCCTTGAGCACTTCGTCGCCGACATCATGCCCCCAGGTATCGTTGATCTTCTTGAAATGGTCGATGTCCATGATTACCAGCGACAGCGGTGTGCCATTCAACTGGGCCTCGGTCATCAGGTTGCCGACCACTTCCATGAATTTGCGGCGCGTCATGATGCCGGTCAGCGCATCTTCCGAAGCCAGGCGCTCCAGCGAAGCGTGCGAGTCTTCCATCGGCGACAGCACCGCGCGACGCAGCATGACGTTGAGCACCAGATAGACCACCGCGAAAACCAGCCCGGAACCGAACAGAAATTTGAGGAAGGTTTCTTGCGCCTCGTGCAGCGGCTGGCGCATCGGCACCGAAGTAATCTGGGCACCGACGATGTCCCCCAATTTCCAGCCAAAACCGTTTTGCGTGCCGTATTTGCGCAGCATGGCTGGCGGCGCGTGGGCCGGATCACCGTGGCAGGTCAGGCAGGCGGCATCGGTCACGATCAGCGGCCGGGCGTAGTGCACCATGGCTTCCTTGTCGGGCTGCTGGTGCTCAAAATAATATTCATCCGCCTTGGTCTGGCGAAAATACTCGACCACCTCGGCTTCCCAGGGTTGTGCTTTATTGGCTGGATTTTGCGGATTGAGGGCGACTTCGCGATAGGTGAAGCCGGGGTATTTTTGATGCAGCATGTGCATCAACTGGGTGGCGGCAAACGACGGT
>Ga0209515_10009996_pt1 | contig 10675 bp, 7 predicted proteins | sample Subgroupgradi54m_FD_187454 | JGI IMG/M metagenome (GOLD analysis project Ga0209515, IMG submission 187454) | Subsurface groundwater microbial communities from S. Glens Falls, New York, USA - GMW60B uncontaminated upgradient, 5.4 m (SPAdes)... ...
GCAGTTGGTTAAAGAAATGTTGGAGGCCGTTCGCAATTTGCGTAAAACGTTAAATGAAGCCAACAAAGCCTATCAACAGGTGTCCGAAAAGATTCCGAATTTGGAGGACAAGTTAGATAAGTTGATCAGCGGCCAGAGGGGGATTTTAGACAAAACCTCGGCCGTAGATATGGATTTGCGATCGCGTCGAGATAAAGCGGGTCCTCAAGATAGTCTTAGCGATACGGATAAATTAAAACTGGGCAAGCTTGGTCGGGATCAGCAGACTCTTGGTCAGGACGCCTTGGGATTGCTTGAAGTTTTGGCCGGTTTGGATCGATCTTATCCAACGCTTCTATTGGGATCCAAGGTGATTGGGCTTGAAGCGGCGCATGCGCGCCAAGAGGGGGCGCGCAAGGCGTTGTTGGGTTTTGATTTGGCATTATCTTTGGATGAAGAAAGCGGGGCTTTGAAAGCCTTGGAGACCCTCAGGGATGATTTAAAAGATCTATCCAAAAACTTAAACAGCATGCCGATGTCCGGGTCCGCTTCAGGAGAGGGTCAGCCCTTGATTTTAATTCCTCAGCCCGCCGGGGGCACATCGGGTGCGCCAGGGGCGGGTTTTCGTTTGGGGCAAGTGGTAATTCCAAATAGAGAAGACTATAAAGCCAATCCTAAAAATCGCCAGGAGATTTTAAAATCCCTTCAGGAAAAAATGCCAAAAGAAGATAAGCCCGATGTGCAGAGGTATCTTGAGAATTTACTGAAATGATTTTTCTATTTATATTTGTTTTAAGTCTTTGCGCTCAAAATACCACCGAGAGCGAATATTTTGTGTTTCATTTGGCGCCGAGGGATATGGTGCTCGAGGACATGGCTAAAGAGACGCTGGAGGCTTGTAAAAAACAAGCTCAAGATATTCTTGGTCTTGAATATAAAAAGAAAACCCCGGTTGAAATTTATGGCGGCGTTCATTCATTTTCGGAGAACACACTATTAGAAGAAGAGTTAATCAAGCGGGGCGGCATCGTGGGGTTGGCTAAGTATGACCGTGTGATGATTTTGACTCCCGAAGCCCTGCCTTTAGGGTACGCTTGGCGTGACACGCTTTGCCATGAATATTTGCACCATCTGCTCAAAAACAAAGTTGGCGAGAGGTTGCCGTTGTGGTTTCAAGAAGGTTTTGCCAGGCACTGGGAAACTATTTGGAGAACCACGGATACTTTTGCCTCCATGCCAGGTGACAAAGAAGAACTGCTTTTGGCCGCGCGCGAAGGTCGCCTGATCAGCTTTGCTCAAATGGAACCTTCGCTCGTTTATCTTAAGAATTCAGGCGAAATAGGACTGGCTTTTAGTGAGGTGGCCGAGGCCTTGGAAGTCATGAAACCTAAAACCCGGGCTTTTCTTAAAGAACTTTCCCGTGATGGAAATTTTAAAAAGGATTTTGAGAGGGCGTATGGTAAAAAACTCGAGGATTTTGAAAAAGAACTATTTGCTTCCTGGAAGCGACAATCCCAGGACAAAAATTTTAAAGCGACCGGAGCTCTGCGAAGCGCGGTTGTTTTTGGTGATCAGAAGCGTCTCGAGGAGCTCGCGCTTGGTCCCAGTGTCATGCAGCTAATTTCTTTAGGAGATAAACTGCGTGAGCGTGGAGACTTGGTTGGCGCGCAGGCGCTTTACAACAACGCGTTAAAGGAAGAGCCCAATAATCCTTACCTTCTAAGCCGTCTCGCCAAGATTGCTTTGTCCTTGGGTGACGCCCGCGGTGCCGGGTCTCTGGCGCAAGCGCTGGTCCGTCAAAATCCCCAATGGGCGCCGGGCTATCAGCTGGAAGGCGAAATTGATGAGCGAGAAAACCAATATCAAAAAGCAATTGAGGCTTACAAAAACTATTTAACATACAACCCTTACCATTTAGAACTCTACAAAAGAATCGTTTTTATTTATGTGGATTTAGGTGAGACGGCTAAAGCGAAACCATTCCTAGAAAAGGCCCTGATTCTATCCCCGCAAGACCCCGATCTCCTTAAAACAAAAGAGGCGATAGGGGCTAAATAGATTTTGCTCGAAAATTCGTCATGCCGGACTTGATCCGGCATCCAGACCATTCGCCGTCCCGGAAAGTTTTGGATTCCGGCCTACGCCGGAATGACAGAAGAGGGGGCTTTGTTATTTCGGATGTTTCGGTAGAGCAGGAACGCCAAAAGTCCGACTCCCACCGCGACGCTGGCAAGACCCAATCCTAAAGCCAAGGCGTTGGCTCCGTTGGGCACTCGCTCAACTCGTTCCACGGTGTCCGTGAATGTGATTTGGGACGCAAAATCTGAGGCATTTGATCGGCTACGGCTGTTGCTCACTGTTTGCCACCAGTCAACGGTTTTTCTTGCCAAATCCTTGCTTGGTTCGGCAAGAGAAAGCCTTGGCCCCTCTCTATTAAGGGTATCTGTGTATTTGTAATAGCTATTTGAATAGTATTCTTTGAACCAGATGCGAGTTCCAAGGTTCACGCTATGTGATTCCCAACGAGTTTTCATTCGATCGAAGTGAGCTTCAAGTGCCGGCAACATGGTATTTGGATCATGTTGCATATTGGGATAATCTGCCCCTCCTACCACAAAAGACTCGAAAGGATAAAAATGTCTATCGTGATGGCCCAATTTTTTAGCGCCACCCAACCATGCCAATCCCGTTCCGCCTACAACCGCGGCTCCACCACCTACGGCTAAGCTGGATTCATTCGATTCCGCTCGTATTTTGCCGTTCGATAACAACGCAAACACAATACTAGCCATAACCGCCAATTTTATTTTCATCATTCGAATCTCCTCGGATACTTTTTTAGGATTTTTACGTTAAAATTTAAGCACATCCATTTCTTATTGCATAGGGCCTTTTGGGGCAGGGCAGCGGGGTCTTTAAGTCCTAGATCGATATGGGTCTAAAGTTTAGGCACTAAAGTTTAGGCACAAAGGCACTTACTGGTTGAATTCACCTAGGACTTTTGGCCCCAGTGAACTAGGTCTTTAGCTTCTCCTGAATTTTGGGCCCTAAGACCCTGGGCAATAAAACCGGTTTCTGCGATACTCTATAGCGTGGGTGTTACATGGAGGAAAATTTAAATGTCTACTCAGCACGTAAAAATAATCACACTTTTGGTTGCGTTGATCGCTTTGCCTGGCGCTTTAATATTCGCGGGGCCGACGCCGAAGAATTTAGAGGCTCTAAAAGATTTGAAAGCTCGTGTGGATGGGGCAAAAGCAGTGAGTCAACCTTCTGTGCAGCCTTTGGATATGCAGCAAGTTTTGGCCGCCGCGCATGCCTCTATCCCAGGTATTAAGGACAAGGTGGCTTCGATCATTGTCCAGTTTTTGCGTACCAAGCATAAGGATCAATCGGAGCTAATGGCTGGTGTTGGTTTGATGAGTGACGCGATTAAGCGAGCTATAGTGATGGGCTACCGAGAGGAGGCTCAAAAAAGAGGATTGCCGGTTAATTCCCAATTTACGCCGGAGCAATTGCGTCTTATCAATGTGGACTCCGAGTTAGTGGCTTTGCAAAATGATATTCAAAAGAACGCGGTGCAAGCCATACAGCAGAAGATGCAAGAGCTTGTTTCGCAAGACCAGGAATCGTCGGAGGAAGAGTCGGGTGGTGCGGATCAGCCAGCAGATACCGCGAAGGTTTCCCGGCTAACCCCCGAACAGAAGCGCGGGGCTATTGATGAGGCGATCGCGGCCTCCGTTGAGGAGATTAAGGCTAGCGCGGGAGAGCAGATAGCTGATTTTAGGAAGGCTCAATTTGTAAACGAGCTTGCTTTGGTTGCGGGCGGTGAACACCTTATTCGCAACGTGATGACAATTCGTAAAACTGTGATAGTAAAAGAGTTTGGAAAACGCGGTATTGAAGAGATTGATGGAGACGATTCTGCGTATATTGACCATCAGTTGGTTTATGTAAGACTAAACCAAGGTTTAATAGCTTCAGCTGAAGAAGCCGTTCAATACACATTTCATCAGCTAGAAAATAGAAAACAGGCCAAAGCTCTCCAGAGAGAAATGGGTAAACCAAGGTCTACCTGGCAAAAATTAGGCGAAACCAACTGGGCTATCCCAGGGTTGTAAAGTAGAATTCCCACCAATTAGTAGATACTAGCTAGGCATATACCACTAAATATGGGTATTGACACGCCTGGTTAATATATTTAAAATGAGTCATAGAAACTACATGTTGTGGTTTCTACACTATGAGATGTCTATATTGTGGCCACCCAGACAGCAAAGTCGTTGACTCCCGTACCGGCGAGGAAAACAAGGTTATTCGTCGTCGAAGGGAGTGTTTGGCTTGTCATAAACGCTTTTCTACCTACGAACGCCTAGAACAACTTCCGCTCATGGTTATCAAATCCAATAATACTCGAGAGCCTTTTGATCCCGCGAAATTAAGGGAAGGCATTTTAAGAGCTTGCGAAAAGCGTCCTATTTCCATCGATACCATTGAAAAAATTGTGGCCGAGGTGGAATATTCTCTGTCCAATTACGTTATGGAAGTGCCGACAAAAGTAATTGGCGAAATGGTTTTAGAAAAACTTGAAAAGCTCGATCCCGTTAGTTATTTAAGGTTCGCCTCGGTTTATAAAAATTTTGACGCGGTGGATGATTTCATGCACATGGCGCAGCTTCTGCGGGATCGGGTTAATCATAAAAATGGGAAAAATGGGAATGGGAAAAAGGAGGTGCAGAGTGAATCAAAACGGGGGGGAACAGAACTGGGAAGCAAAGAAATCGGGAGTGTTAACGATGTTAGAGAAAACCAAAACGCTTAGACCTAAACAAGAGCAGAAACCGCGAGGGGAAATGGTTTTAACTGAAAATCAGCTTAAGGTTATTAAAGATAAGTATTTGCGTGACGCGAAGAGCCCGCAAGAGTGGCTGAGAAACATCGCCAGAAACATCGCCTTGGCCGAGCTGTTTTATCATTCCGATTTTGAAAAATGGGGGGCTTTCGAGGGTGTTGAGCGCGCCGCCGCGGATTCCACGACTAAAGACAATCTTAAAACACGCATATGGTTTTTCCATCGCGGTCTGCATCGCGCCGGCGAGCGAGATAAAAACTTTGCCAAGCTCATGGCCAATCTCTATCGCGTGGCGAGCGAGGTCCCCGAGGCTAAAGCATTAGTCGCGCTTTGGGAGGAGCGCTTCTATGACTTGATGAGTCATTTGGATTTTTTGCCTAACTCTCCAACCCTCATGAACGCGGGACGAGAATTGCAGCAGCTTTCGGCTTGCTACGTTTTGCCCGTGGAAGATTCGATGGAGGGGATCACCTATACCTTGATGGCGCAAGCTTTGATACAGAAGTCTGGCGGCGGAACGGGATTCTCCTTCGGCAGATTAAGGCCTACCGGCGATCTTGTGAAGAAGACCAAGGGCATCGCCTCCGGCGCGATTTCCTTTATGCAGATCTATGACAAGATGACCGACGTGGTCAAGCAAGGCGGCACGCGCCGCGGCGCCAACATGGGTATCTTGCCCTACTGGCATCCCGAGATCAAAGACTTCATCACCATGAAAAGCAAGCCGGGCGTGATGGAGAATTTTAATGTCAGTGTTGCCATTGACGCTAAGTTTATCGCGGCGGTCCGCGAGGGCAAGGATTATGATTTGCTTAATCCGCGCACCAAAGAGGTGGTCGGCAAAGAAAACGCCAAAGAACTATTTGATCTCATTGTCGATTACGCGTGGAGAACGGGGGATCCCGGCTTCTTCGTTATTGATCGAACCAATGAATCCGTTTCGAGCCCCGTTCCGACGATGTATTACATTGAGAGCACAAATCCTTGCGGAGAAAAGCCATTGTATCCATGGGAGCCGTGCAATTTGGGCAGTTTGAACTTGTCCAATTTCGTGGAAGGGCCGGTGACGAAAGGCGAAATTAACTGGGAGGCTTTAGAAAAAGCGACGCGCTTGTCTATACGCTTCTTAGATGACGTCATTGACGTTAACAACTATCCTCTTCCTGAAATTGAAGAGATGGCAAAGAACTTGCGGAGAATTGGTTTAGGCGTCATGGGTTGGGCCGAGATGTTGGTTAAACTCGGCATTCCCTTTGATAGCGATCACGCCATCGAGCAGGCTAAAGAGGTTATGAGCTTTATTAATCAAAAGTCACTAGAGGAAAGCGAGGATTTGGCCAAAGAACGAGGGGCGTTTTCTCTCTGGAAAGAATCCATTTACAATACGGAGGGACCGTGCTTTAGGGGAACGGAAACTTTTCCTAGAAATTGCGTACGCACGACCATCGCGCCCACGGGAACCATCGCGATCGCGGCGGGGTTGCAGGGGGGAGGCATTGAACCTTTCTTTGCTATCGCTTACACTCGCTACAACGCGAAGGCGTTAGACGCGATCCGCAAGGGCCTAAAACCGGAGACAAGCGACGTGTTCATCGAGGTCAATCCGCTTTTCTTGCAGGTCGCCAAAGAGAACAATCATTTCGGTCTCTCCAAAGAAGAGCTCTTAAAGAAGATTGATGAGAACCATAAGTCGGTGCGCGGCATTGCTGAAATCCCACAGGACGTTCAGGCGATTTTTGCCAGCGCGCATGACGTTAACGTGGATTATCACGTGAAAATGCAGGCGGCGTTTCAGGAGTTTACCGATGACGGGGTGTCAAAAACCATCAATATGCCCAACACGGCCACTCGGGAAGATATCAAGCGAGCGTATCTTATGGCCTACGATATGGGTTGCAAGGGAATTACGATCTATCGGGATGGATGTAAAGCGGATCAGGTATTAAATTTAAATCCTCTCGATAAAAGAAAAGCGCCCAAGAAAGAGTCTCCCTTTGGCACCAGCAGTGAGTATTACGAGGTGAAAACAGGTTACGGGACGCTTCATATTCATATCGATTACGATGAAAATGGACCCTATCGCGTTTTCACGAACTTGCCGCCTTTGGGAACCGAGATCAGCGGTTTAACCTCAATTCTGGGGATACTGCTTTCGAAATATCTAGAGACCGGCGGGGATCCCGTGAGAATGCTTAAACATTTAAACTCCGTCAAAGGGGACAGGCCTTTTGGTTTTGGGGATGGCCGCATCGATTCCATTCCCCACGCCGTGGCTGTTGCCTTAAAGGCGCATTTGAAAAAAACCGGTAAGTTAAATCAGACGGATGCCGCGGTGTCGGCAAATGGGAACAGGTCCGCGCAAACTTTGCCAAATACCAACGGGGCCGCCTCCGAGAGTATCTTGGAGCTTTGGGAAATGGCGAAGTCTGTTTACTGTCCCAAATGTTATTCATCCAACGTTTCTTACCAGTCCGGATGTAAGGGCCCCACTTGCCACGATTGCGGGCATTCGGAATGTAGCTAGCAGGGGACCCGCCTCTGGCGGGCCTGCTGTCCCCCCGAGCTCTGCGAGCGGGGGGTGTTGGGGGTTAGGGAGAAAGTGTCAAAGTGATATGGAGATGGTCGTTTTAGGAGGGTCTTATGCTCAAATCGGATCATTGGATTAAAAAGAGGGCTATCGAGGGAATGATTGAACCTTTTGAAGAAAATCTGGTTACGGAGGGAAAAATCTCTTGGGGAGTTTCGGGTTATGGTTACGATATGCGCGTGGCGGATGAATTTTTGGTGTTTACGAATTTAAACAACACTTTGGTTGACCCCAAAAATTTTGACGAACGATCTTTTGTCCGCCATCGGGGGGAATACTGTATTATTCCTCCGAATTCTTTCGCTTTGGCGCGATCAATAGAGTATTTTCGAATTCCTCGAGAAGTTCTGGGTATTTGTATAGGCAAAAGCACTTACGCTAGGTGCGGTATCGTGGTCAACATCACGCCGCTCGAGCCTGAGTGGGAAGGTAACCTAACGATTGAAATTTCAAACACGACGCCTTTGCCGGCTAAAATTTATTCCAACGAGGGAATCGCGCAGTTGATATTTCTGCAGGCGGATAAGGTTTGTTCCGTTTCTTACGCGGATCGCAAGGGTAAGTATCAGGCTCAGCGGGGTGTGGTTCTTCCGAAAATTAAACCGGTGACGAACGGGAAGCAGCCCCTTCCTCAAGCGATAAAAAGTAAGTAGTGAGTAGTATTAAATAGAGGTGTAGGATGTCTTTTTTTATTGGTAAAGATAGGGAAGCCCGGCGCGCTTACGGATTTGATGAGGTGGCTATTGTGCCGGGCGCTATTACGATCAATCCCGAAGAAGTAGATGCTTCAGTAAAGCTCGGGCCCAGGAAACTCAAGATTCCTTTTGTGATGAGCGCGATGGACGCGGTGACGAGTCCTCAAACGGCGTCTTTGATGTCTTCTTTGGGTGGCTTGGCGGTGCTTAATTTAGACGGCGTTTACGCCAGGTACGAAAAACCGGAAGAAGCGTTAAAGAAAATCATTGAGGCCAAAGAAAGTCAGGCGACTGAAATTGTTCAAGAAGTTTATTCGAAACCTCCTAAGGAAAGTTTGATTGTTAAGCGTATTAAAGAAAGCAAAGCCAAAGGCGCTATTGTCGCTGTTTCCACGGTTCCTCAAAACGCGGCGCGCTACGGCGCTTTGGCGGCGAGGGCGGGAGCGGATTATTTTGTCGTGCAGGCGACCGTCGTTACCGCTAAACACGTGTCGGATAATCACCATGTTTTAGATTTAAAAGAATTAGCGAAGAAAATAAAAATTCCCCTCATTGTTGGCAATTGCGTGACCTATGGCGCGGCTTTAGAGCTCATGGAAACAGGAGCGGTGGGAATTTTGGTCGGTGTGGGCCCCGGAAGCGCTTGCACCTCCAGGCAGGTTTTGGGTATTGGCGTGCCCCAAGTAACCGCGATCGCGGATGTGGCGAAGGCCAGAGAGGCCTATCTTAAAAAAACAGGCAGGTATGTGAGCGTCATTGCTGATGGCGGCATGGCTAACGGGGGCGATGTTTGCAAAGCGGTAGCTTGCGGCGCCGATATGGTGATGCTCGGGAGCGCTTTTGCCAGAGCTCAAGAGGCGCCCGGCGGCGGGTACCATTGGGGAATGGCCATGCCCAGCCGCTACTTGCCTCGAGGAACGCGCGTGCGCGTTGGTCAAACCGGGTCCCTGCGGCAAATTCTTTTTGGTCCTTCTTTAAGACATGACGGCAGTCAGAATTTGGTCGGCGCTTTAAAAACCTGCATGGGCTACGTGGGTGCCAAAACGCTACGAGCAATGCAGATGGCGCAAGTGATCATTGCTCCGGAAATTAAGACGGAAGGCAAAGCTTTGCAATTGAGCAGATAATGATTGTCATACTTGATTTTGGATCTCAGTACACGCAATTAATCGCCCGCCGTATTCGCGAGTTAAAAGTTTACTCTGAAATTGTTCCCTACAATACCACGCTCGATGTTATTCGAAAGTTTCAGCCAAAAGGCATTATTTTATCCGGCGGTCCCGGGTCAGTTTCGCAGTCCTCCAACGGCAACGGTTCTTACCTGCCGCACCCCGGAGTTTTCATGCTTGGAGTTCCGATACTGGGCGTTTGTTATGGACACCAGATTATGGCGAAGCTTTTGGGAGGCAAAGTTAAAAAGGCCTCTAAAAGAGAGTTCGGTCTTTCCAAAATTAATTTAGTGAAATCCGCCACGCTTTTTGACGGTATTGAGCCGAAATTTAATGTCTGGATGAGTCATGGCGACGAGGTGGTCGGGCTCCCCTTCGGGTTCTTATCTTTAGGGTCGACGGATAACGCGCCTTACGCCGCGATCGCTAACCCGGCCAAGAAGCTTTACGGTTTGCAGTTTCATCCTGAGGTGAGTCACACCGAGCATGGGGGCGCTATTCTGCGCAATTTTATTTTCGATGTTTGCGCTTGCGAACCAACCTGGGAAATTAAAAATTGGATTGAAAAAAACATTAAAGATATCCAAAAAGAAGCGGGGCCATACAAAGTGCTCGTGGCTTTATCCGGCGGCGTGGATTCCTCGGTCGTGGCCGCCCTCATTCATGAGGCCATTGGCAAACAGTTGGTTGCGGTTTTTGTCGATAACGGGCTTTTAAAATCGGGTGAAACGGAAAGGGTGCGCCGCCTTTTTGGAAAACGTTTTGAAGATTCCTTGCTTATTGTCGACGCCAAAGATAGATTTTTCGCGGCTTTAAAAGGCGTGATCGATCCCGAACAAAAGCGAAAGGTAATAGGCAATCTATTCGGAAGGATTTTTGAGGAAATCGCCGATCGAGAGAAGGGCATGCTATTTTTAGCGCAGGGGACTTTGTATCCCGACGTTATTGAAAGCGGTAAAAGCCTTTCGCAGTCTAAGGGTGTGGCGAGCGTTATCAAGACGCACCACAACGTGGGAGGGCTACCCAAAGATTTAAAGCTTAAACTCTTGGAGCCTGTGCGCAGTCTCTTTAAAGACGAGGTGCGCAAATTGGGCGCTGAGCTCGGTTTGGGCGAAGAAGTTTTAAATAGGCACCCCTTCCCCGGGCCGGGATTTGCTGTGCGCGCCATTGGAGAGATAACGCCGGAGCGCTCGGAAATCTTGCGCCAAGCCGATGATATCATTGAGGAGGAAATCCGGCGCGCGGGTTATTACGAGCGTTTATGGCAGGTGTTTCCGGTGCTTTTGGGAATTAAAACGGTTGGCGTTATGGGAGATTTACGTAGTTACCAAGAGGTATTGGCCGTTCGCGCGGTTGAATCTTTAGATGGCATGACTGCCGATTGGGCAAGGTT
>Ga0209515_10009997_pt1 | contig 10674 bp, 12 predicted proteins | sample Subgroupgradi54m_FD_187454 | JGI IMG/M metagenome (GOLD analysis project Ga0209515, IMG submission 187454) | Subsurface groundwater microbial communities from S. Glens Falls, New York, USA - GMW60B uncontaminated upgradient, 5.4 m (SPAdes)... ...
TTCCGGCCTGGGAATTAAAACTTAAGGTTACCTCAGATGTATTAATTCCCAGGCCGGAAACAGAACTTTTAGTAGATGAGGTTTTAAACTACTGTCACCTGTTACCTGTACCCTGTTCCCTGATTTTAGACATTGGCACTGGTTCAGGAAATATTGCCATAGCAATTGCCAAAAATGCACCCAAAGTAAAGATTTTTGCCACTGATATTTCTGATAGCGCCTTAGCAGTGGCCAGAGACAATGCCAAAAAACACCGAGTTGAGAAAAGAATTTTCTTCACTAAAAACGATTTGCTCTCTGACTTAAACTATAGTAGCCTAAAGCCTACATCCTATAACCTAGTTATTGTCACTAATCTCCCCTACATTCCTTCTTCTAGAATCTCATATCTTGATCCTTCGGTTAAAGATTTTGAGCCTAGGATTGCCCTTGATGGAGGTCCAGACGGTTTTGATTTATATCGCCAACTTTTTGTCCAGCTGCTTAAGAAAAATTTAATTCCTGGTCTACTGGTGGGAGAAATTGACTATACTCAGGGAGAACTGGCAACAAATGAAGCTATAAAATATTTTCCAAAAGCAAAAGTAGAAGTCAAAAAAGACTTAGCTCACAAACAAAGAATATTATTGATCAGATTCTGATTGATCTCACGCGCCTATTCATCGGATAATGGTGGTGACTTAGGCATAGTTCTCGCCCTTATTATAGCCGCTCGGATATCCCTTAAAACTTCACCCCTAGGCTCCTCACCAATACTAACAGGAGCTAAATCTGGATGTCGTCCCTCACCTGCTGCTCTTTCTCCCTGCATAATTATTTCAGCTAGTGAGTACCTTGGTTCTGGTTCTATCATAATAATCTTCTATTATTGTAAAAGTTCCATGGCTTTGTCAAGTTGGGTATCTTTTTCCTTATCCTGTTGGTTTTCACTCGCCTGTACCACTACATCCGGATCAAGGCCTTTAATATCATTAACCCATCTGCCATTGGGGGTTAACCACTTAGCCACTGTGATGTGAATTCCTGTTCCGTAGCTTAAATCCTGGGCTTCTTGGATAGTGCCCTTACCAAATGATTTTTCTCCTACCAGCTTACTTCTTTTTCTATCCTGCAGCGCTCCTGCTACAATTTCCGAAGCAGAAGCTGACCCTTTATTAATCAAAGCCACCATGGGGATTTTTGTTAACCGACCCATCCTGGTAACTTTAAAGGCTACCCGCTCCCCTTTATTATTCTCTTGTAAAACCACATCTCCCCCTTCTAAAAACTCCGATCCAATAAACACTGCTCCTTCCAGAAATCCCCCAGGATTATTTCTAAGATCCAAAATTAACCCGTCTGGATTTTTGGAAACTATCTCATCCACCGCCTGTTTCCACTCATCTTCTGTTCTTTCCCCAAATCGGGACAGTTTAATTATACTTAAGTTTTTACCTGTACTGGTCTGTTTAAAACTAAGTTCAACACTTTTAACAATAATTGTTTCCCTGGTCAAATTAAAAGTTTTGGTATTTAAATCGCCCTCTCTAAAGATAGTTAAACTGACACTACTACCCTTTGGTCCTCTGATCAAATTTACGGCCTCAGGCAAACTCATGCCAGAGGTCTCCTTATCATCAATTTTTACAATCATATCAGCCGGTTTTATCCCAGCTTTTTTTGCCGGCGTACCATCAAGCGGAGCAATTACCACCAGCCTTTTTTCTTTTACATCTGCCGAACCGCTGGATTCGTTAAACCCCAGCTGTATCCCCACTCCTTCAAAACTACCGCTTAATTCTTCTTTGGTTGATTTCTGTTGCTGGGGTGGCAAAAAGACAGTATAAGGATCACCAATTGCCGAAACCATGCCAGAAATTGCTCCGTAAAGCATCTTTTGCGGATCAAGTGCTGTTTTATCAATGTAGGTCTTTTCTAAAATATCCCAAGTATCCCAAAACAGCTTAAAATCCAAATTAACATTTTTCGGTACACTACGGTTTATAATAGAAACGCTGGGGGTTAAATTTTTTAAGTGGATCTGTAAATCTTTTTGTCCAAGAGACCACCCCAGTAAAAATGTTAACGACGCAATCACTACCAGTCTTAAATTAACTCGTTGAAAAAAATCTTTCATGGAAAAGATACATTACAATATAATCTCTAAATTGGCAACTGGAATTTTAAGCCTGTATCTTTTCGTTTCAACTGTGGCCATAAAGGCTCTAACTCCTGAAGGAATTAAAGTTTCAGCTTGATCGAGCGAGATAATCCTGCCCTGATTCCCAGGGTATGAATTACCAATAATCCTCACTCGCAAACCGACTGTTATTTCCTCCAGATTATTTTCTCCACCAACATACCTGATGGTCTCGCTTTCTTTAAGTGGAGGCAGCTTAGTAGTCCTAACCTTGGTCATGCTTTGTGACTGAAAGGAAGGCAAATAAATAATTCCTCTATCCCCGTCAATTGACACAAATTTATCATCAAAACTACTTAAGATCTCATAAATATCCTCTCCAATTGGAATAGAGCCAAACCCTTCACAAACTACAATAGATATCCCGATATCATTTTCCGACTTTTTGGGGAAAATTAACTTGCCTCCTGACATACCTCGATAATCTTTGGCATTAATTCCTCTGGTTATCATCCCGTTGACCCCGGCAGAAATAGCAGCAGTAATGGCATCTTTAAAAATGAGGCTGCCACCAACCAGTATCTGCTCACCCAGAGTTGGTAAGATGAGTTTTTTTTCCAAAAACTCATCTCTTTTTGTGACAACGTGCAATGTTCCGTCTCTGACCCTGCCTGAACCAAACATGCCAAAAACTAAACTGGCCTGAGTTCTGATGACCACTTGGCCTTTTTGCCTATCTATGACCTCCACTATGCCATAAACCCCGGCTGGCAAATCCTGTTTTTTAGGCAAAAATCTCAGGCGCAGCTCGCCTGTTTTAGGGTTTAAAAAATCCAACACTCCATCAGTGGGAGAAACAATAATTTTCTTACCTTTTAAAAAACTACTTTTGTAGGCTAGCAGTTCACCTTTATAGATCCGCTGACCGACTGCCCTTCTTAAATATTTTTCTACATCTGACGGGCCAACTCCTAGTAAATCTGCCAAACTAACGACTCGGAATCCCCCTGAAACTGAAGCAGTACCAACTACATCCGAAGGGGAAACTTCCTGACCCGGGGAGACAGTAATTAGCCCGGTCCCTTTTAGACTCCTGGTTAGGCGAACAATGGCCTCTTTTTGTATTCTCAGTCTAGTTGGGGACAAAAGACTCATATACTTCTCCCGTCGATTAAAAAGCCTAAGCGTCCGCCATAAATTTCCAGCGCCGCTTCCTTTTTGCCTAACAGTTCGCCATTGGAAAACTTATAGGCAATTTTACATCGATCCTTTGGGCAAGGAATAACAGTTAAGCTGCCTGCTTTCACCCTTAAATTTTTTCCCAAAATATTTAGGTCCACATAGTCCTCCCTATTTTTGAACCGGGGAGTGACAATCGATCCCACCACCTCATCAGTTTCACTGGCCAATACCACTGTCCAAAGATCCTCAAAAATATCCTTTTTTTTTCTATTGATAAGCAAGCCATCCACAAAAGCCCAAGTTAAATCTCCCAGGTTCGGAACAAAGCGCAAAAAATGTTCAGGAATAATTATTTTTCGCAAGGTAGTATTTAAAAAAGGATTATCTCCCAGCAGCGGACCAGCTGGCAATCCGGGTGGTGGACCATTAAGACGAAGCGCCTCCCTTAATATGGCCAGCTCAATTTTCATATCGCTAATAGTTAGAGGAAGAGTTTGTGGATACAAAATTCTGTTGGCCAAATAATTTTCCAGCTGGATTGGTTCTGGGGCAGGCTTAAGCCAAGCAATTAAATTACTTACATCTATTTGATCAAGATTATCAAAGCTGTCAAATAAACCAGACAGTTTGGAAGGCATATACTTAGTGTACAGCTTTTATACTTTAGGTACAAATGGAAGTAAGCTTAAATGGCGGGCATATTTTATATTTTTAGCTACTCCTCTTTGATGTTTCGAGCAAACTCCACTGCGCTGTTTTGGTAAAATTTTGGCTCTGTCTGTTAAAAAACGCCTTAAGTTGGCTATATCCGTATACGTTGGAGTTAATTTATTTTTGCAAAAAAAGCAATACCTTTTAGGTCTGCCTTCTTTTAACACTCCTCCTTCACCTACCACTACCTCATCAGGTTTTTGACTGTCTGAGGCTTTAACTGTCTGAGGCTTTACTTCTACTAAATCAGATGCCGGTTTAACGATTCTTCCAGAAATAATTTTTCTGGTAATTTTTCTTGCTGGCATAATCAAGGAATTATATATTAAACAACCTACTAAAACAACTCACTTCTCACTTCAAAACATCTATTTTAAAACGGCAGGTCTTCTTTCACGTCTTCTTGTGGAAGCTGTGGATTTTCTGGCTCATCTTTTTCCTTGTCTTTCTTCCCCACCTTTGACTCCTCTGACTCCTTTGGCTCTGCTGACTCCGGTACCTTTTCTTCTTTTTTTTCAACCGGCTCTTTTGGCAAAGCATCAACATTTAAGGTTTCAGCTACTGTCGGCTCACCATTGCTCTTAGGTGTTAGAACAATCATATCCTCCACCACAATCTCGGTCACATTTCTGGTCTGGCCATCTTGTGCTTCCCAAGACCTAGTTTGTAACCTGCCGGAAATAAAAACTTTGTGACCTTTTCGCAGCAGTTGATTGCACAGTTCTGCCAGTTTATTCCAGGCCACTAAACGGTGAAAATCTACCTCTTCTTTTTTCTCACCATCGGAAACATAAGTTCTGTTGGTGGCTAAACCAAAAGTACAAACTGCAGCTCCATTTGGGGTAAACCTAAGTTCGGGGTCTCTGGTTAAATTACCTATCAGTTCTACTCTATTCCAACTTCTACTTGCCATTTTATCCTTGACTCTAGATTCTAGCGACTAGACTCTTACTAGTAAATATCTAAGCAGATTTTCTTCCACTTTTAACTCTTTGTCAATACCCTTGGCAATTTTTGGGTCAGTATTAACTTGAAAATGAGCAAAGTAACCTTTGGTTTGTTTTTTAATTGGATAAGCCAAGTCCCTCGCTCCCCAGAGATCCTCTTTTTCTATTTTGCCCACTTGTCCAACTATTTTCTTTTTAACATCATCCAACAGCTCTTTGCGAGCTTTTTCATCCAGATCCGGTTTTAAAACTAAAGTTAATAAATAATCATTCATGCGTGTAATTGTACTAAAACCCCAATGGGAATTCAAGGTTCTTGGCAAGGAAGGTTATTTTTGATAGAATCTACCGCATGAGTGAGCGGCGGCAAGGAATACCAACGACCCCGGAGGAGATTGAGAGAGCTGCTAATAGCCCTGAACGTACATTTATTAGATCCCGTGCAAAGGGCAGTCACCCAATGGGCGATTCACTTAGAGATCGTGTTATGTTTGAATTCGCACATGCAGCGGTTCTTACTACCATGACTTTAGGGGTAGTGGCTGTAACTGCAGCATGCTTTTATGGTGTATCACAAGAGGTATCTATCACTATTAATGCAGTACAACAAGGAAATTCTGTTGGGGCATTAGAACATAGCCTAAGGGTAGCTCCTCTAGCTTTCATGGCAGGGGCAACCGGTGTGTTTACATGTATGGTTTACGCTGCTTATCGAGGTACAAATTCTAAAAGAGGATAAACTTTATACCAAATCTAATAATTTCCTCTTTCATCCTCAGGAAGCATAGCTGCTATATCTCTCATGGCTATATTTGATATATACCTATCCCTTTTGGTAAAGGATGGCTCCTTAGCTCCTTCTTCTCTAAAATAAGCACAGTTCCTAGGAGTACCATACCTGATATAGACGCTGGCAAACCGGGGAATATTACTTCCCGGCTTTTGCATTTTCTCTGTCCCTTGGTTGACGGCTGGCACATATCTACCAAAATGTGGGTTTTTAAGCCATAACGATCCTCCCTTAATTGGCTCCTGAAGTTGTGGTTTTTCTCCTTTTTTTGGCTTGGTTCTCCCACCCTCTAAATAGGTAATCCATATTCTGGCTATTTTGAATAGCTCATCCCTTTTCTTATCTGCTCTTCTGTTAACAATATTAGACAAAAATCTTTCATTCTCATCATTATCATCTTTAACCGTCCATACTAAAAGCCTATCATAAGCTCTACCTAAGGTTCTGGATAACCATTCTTTTTCAAATAACATTCCTGCCACAATAATTAACGAAAATCTCTCCCCTAAGGCCTTCTTTATTCCCAAAGCCTGAGCTATATGATCTGGATGAGCTCTGTGATTTGGAGCCACCAACATACTCTCATTTTCTTTTAAATCTTCAGCGGCTGCCTGAAGATTTTCCAATCCTGAAACTTCAAATCTTTTGCCAAACCAACTGCTCATGATATTAAACCAACCTTCGGTTACAAGCCTAACAAACCTGCTGCTTGGAATACATACTGGTCTGGATTCTAAATCGAAAACCTCTAAAAAAAGATTCTTTCTCTCTTCTGCACTTAAGGAGTTTATTGAAAAATCATTTCTTTCATTTCTTCTCAAAATATCAGCAATAGCACTATCATATGGGCTTTCCATACCCTTTTCCTCAGCTTTATCGATCATAGCCTGATGGTAATAAACTGTAGCCTCAACTTTCTTTGTTCCCCTTTTAATTTCTCTGGCTGCTGCTGAGGGCTGATTATTCCTCGCTGCCGCAGTTTCATGAGCCACATACCACCTGAGTGGAGCAATCCAGCTAATCCATCCGGGCAAGCTAGCCAAATGCCTTAAGGATTTAACCCATTTAATATCTGCAAACGGAATTCTATCAGCTCCCATTATTGCTAACCCTTTTCTTAGGGCTCTGTGGTTTGAGGCAAAAAGTCTTCTATCTCTTAAAGTAGTTTTTGGATCCAAAAGAGTCACCGCTGTATCTGCAGTCCATCTGCTAGCTACAAATTTTGTCCATTCCATAGAAACATAGTCATCTGAAATCTCTATATCAAAGCCAGCTTTTTCCAATAAATCTTTAACCCCAAGAGTATATTCATTATCTTCACTACCTGTGTCTCCTTTTCTATATACTGGAGCCAAAGCTACTCTATTTTTCCTTGGATTATAAACGATCTTTCTTTTTTCATCATCTTCATCTCTTGAAATATTGGTATAAACACTGGCCCTGACTATAGAAAATTGGCTTCTAATATTTTCTAAAACGCGTTCTGCCCGAGGTACCACATCAATTCCATTTTGGGGAAGCACTAGGGTAATAGTTCTTTTTACCTCGTCTGCTTCTGCATACTCTTTAATATCTCGTAGAGCTTTTTCAGTTGGATTTGGGGTAGCTAGTATGATCAAGTCAGGCTGGGTGTTAAATTTTATGTCGCCGTCAGCATTTCTTCCTACTCTTTCAATCAGGATATGACCATCAAGGCAAGTGGTGAATAACCCACCAAGCTGCCCTGAGGCTCCAACAACAACCACGGATCTGAAAATGGAAGGTATTTGAACTACTGGGCTTTTAACGACAGTAACTCCCAAGGGATGGGGTAATTTTTCTTTTAAACTAGTAAATACTTTTCTTACTGGCTCTATATCAATAGCAGTCATAACAATATTCTACTAGACCCTATAGTAAGATTCAAGTTTAAGTCAAGGTAGATTAAAGGTTCAAAAATATACTATGCAATTAAAATATAAAAAATTCAATTACTTCTTAATCTGTGATATACTATGAGTCTATGTCTTTAGAGATGGTTGATTTTCTCAAAATGAATCGTTCTCAACAAACCCAATTTCAGGAAAGAGTGAGCTCTTTTCATGACCAGGTGGCTATTTTGGTCCACCCTTTTTTCTTAGAGGCTTTCCCTACTTTTGGTTATCCAAGACCAGCTGGTTATGAGACTAGCAGACGTAAATTTGTCGACTTTTGCATTCGAACCAATTCCCCTTTGATTATCCTTGAACAAGGAGGAGACTACTTTAAGCGACTGCCCACTAGATTAGCTGCACTAACTTCCTCAGACGGAGTAGTTTATACAGCAAAAACTGAAACCGAAAGCAGCATTTTAGAGAAGGACGACTGGAAAAAGTTTGTCGCTTTTTTAAGGCAAGCTGAAGTTAGAAACATTTTAATTGGTGGTATTTTCATGGAGTTGTGGAGATTAGGAGAGATGAGGTTAAAATTTAGCCAGATGAGTCGGGACTTACAACTGCCAGAAGTGGCATATGTTAGAAGATTTCCGGAGTTTCAGGAAAAACTAAGAGGAAGTTCCAGGATTGTAGAAAGAGAATTAGTACCCACTGGCTGTGCGGGTAATACGGCTGGCAGGCTGTTAATGGAGGGTTTTGCGGTCAATTTGCTACCAGCTAGTTCCCCTTGTTCCACCCTCCAACCCCTAGCATCATCTAGGTATTTAGTCCCCAATATCTGGTAATATTAGGAGGTATTTGGTAATCGAATTGAAGTGAAGAAATGTTATAATTAATTCTTAAACATTTCTGAACGAAGGAGATCGCTTGCAAAAATCATCCACTGGATAATTTTTGACAAGGGTAAACTTTATATATGGTAATTCCTCCTAAATACTTTCTCACTCCTAAAATAGTCTTACTTTTACAATCTATTGAGGCATCTAAAGAGGTTATAAATTCAATTTCTGTACCCATCGAATTGGAAGCTAATATTAGAAGAAAATCTACTCTCAAAAGTTCTCTTTTCTCTGCCAGAATTGAAGGGAATACCCTTACTATGGAAACATTGCCCAAAACTTCTAAAAATCAGAAAACGCAGGAAGTTTACAATATATTAAGGGGACTAAATTGGGTCTATGAGAGAAGAGCTAGAGATTTAACTACAAAAGATATATTTATATTGCATCAGTGGGTGATGGAGGAATTAATAGAAAAACTAGACCTGGGAAAATTCCGAACTGACATGGGAGCTATTTTTAATTCAGCTGGTATTGCCATTTACCTTCCTCCCCGACCCAGTCAAATTATAAATCTGATTAAAAAACTGGTGAATTTTGCAAACTCTGATAAGGAACAATTTAAACCTATAAAAGCAGCTCTTGCTCATTACTCTTTTGAAAAGATTCATCCATTCTTAGATGGAAATGGCAGAGTTGGTCGTTTATTACTTCAGTTAATTTTACAAAAAGAAGGATATGGAATGAAGGGAATTCTACCATTAGAAGAATATTTAGATAACCGCAGAAGTGAATATTATTCTGTCTTAGAAGCTAGTGAAAAAAATGTCACAGAGTTTGTGGAATTTATTTTAGAGGTAATCTCTAAAGCTGTTTTGGAAGCTAAAGAACAACTTTTACAAAAGGATGGTCTAAAAATTGAGGAGCTACTACTTCCCCGCCGAGCTGAAATTTTAAACATCATTAAAGAACTCCAAATAGTCAGTTTTGATCAAATCAGGCGTAGATTTTTAGCAGTAAAAGAAAGAACATTGCGTTATGACCTAAAAAAACTTCAAGACAATGGCTTAATCCGTAAAAGAGGAGTTACCAAAGGTGTGTACTACGAACTTACTAAAAATTCAATGACATCCCCGTCTTTAACTTCATAACCCCGTCCTTCAGTTCTAATCCAACCTTTAATTTTCGCATTTCCATAACTTCCAGCCTCTGTTAATTTTTCATACTCAATAACCTGAGCGCGGATGAATTTTTTCTCAAAATCAGTGTGGATTACTCCAGCAGCTTGAGGAGCCTTTGTATTCTTCTTGATAGTCCAAGCCCGAATTTCTTTTGGTCCGGCTGTTAAAAAGGAAATTAAACCCAGCAGTTTATAAGCAGCCTTAATTAATCTTTCCAGGCCAGTTTCCTCAATACCCATCTCCTTTAAATAATCCAATCTTTCAGCCTCACTTAAATCAGCCAGCTCTTCCTCTAACTTGGCACAAATAACAATGGAATTCCCTTCCCCAATCTTGTCATCTAACCGTTTCGCATATTCATCTTCACTAACATTGTAGATATATAATATTGGTTTTATAGAAAGTAACGGCAGTTTACTAAACCATTCTTTCAATTTTTCCTCGCCTACTTCAAAATGCCCCAAGACATGACCCTGGTTTAACTCCTGTTTAATCCGATTTAAAATATCTAACTGCTCTTTTTCCAAGGTTTTATCTAAAACCAGCTTCTCCAAAACCTGTAAATCCGCCAAGCCTAATTCTGTTTCAATAGTTAACCGATCTGCATCCGGGTTTTCACTGCCTTCTCTGACAATATTGGGATCTTCAAAATCACGGAGAACATGAATTATAGCATCAACTTCTCTGATATGAGATAAAAACTGATTGCCTAAACCTGCTCCTGTGGAAGCTCCTTTAACCAGTCCAGCAATATCCACAAACTCAACCACTGCCGGCACAATTGGCGGCCAATACTTTCGTGCCTCCACACCGGGTGTGTCCATTGGAATCATCCCTTCTTCTTTAGCTACCAGCTCTGCCAACTTATCCAAACGAAAATCCGGCACTGCCACTACTCCCACATTTGGTTCAACAGTGGCAAATGGATAATTTGCAGCAAGAGCCACCCGCTTTTTCAGCAAAGCATTAAAAAGCGTACTTTTCCCCACATTCGGCAATCCTACTATTCCGATTTGTGTACCATAACCCATTATTTTGTGCCTCACTTTCTA
>Ga0209515_10010000_pt1 | contig 10673 bp, 9 predicted proteins | sample Subgroupgradi54m_FD_187454 | JGI IMG/M metagenome (GOLD analysis project Ga0209515, IMG submission 187454) | Subsurface groundwater microbial communities from S. Glens Falls, New York, USA - GMW60B uncontaminated upgradient, 5.4 m (SPAdes)... ...
CCCGCACGACCCTCTCTTCTTCCCCAGGAGTGCGGGGATGAATGCGTCGGGCTAAACGCGAAGCGAGACCAAAAGGAAACCCCGTACGACCGAGTCTTCGAGGGAGTGCGGGGAGGAGGTCATTGTTTTTTCAGGTCAGCATTTGATATAATTTATTTATGAACAAGAAAAAACTTTTCTTATGGTGTCTCTACGATTTTGCAAATTCAATTGTTTTTATTAATTTCCTTTTGTATTTTGGCCAATGGCTTGTTATTGATGGGGGACTTGGCGATTTTTGGTATAACGCTATTTTTGCTATAGCAACTGTTCTCCTACTTTTCAGTGCTCCCATTCTCGCCGCATATACCGACATTCATGGCCATCGAAAACTATTTTTAAATAGTGCTACGGTAGGGACATTTATAAGTTATAGTATGGCCGCATTTCTCGCCGCTTACACCGATGTTCATGTCTTTCTTGTGGCCTTTTTCTTTCTCATCGGCCAATATTTCTACCAGTTGTCTTTCGTGTTTTATAACCCGCTTCTCGAAGAAATTGCTGATGTTGAGCATCGCTCGCGTGCCTCGGGTATTGGCCAGTTTTCGAATTCTCTCGGCCAAGTGTTGGGTTTGGTTATGACTTTGCCCCTCTCCGGTTCTCGAGTGGCGCCCCTTCTTCCCGCCGTCGGCGTCTTTTTTATCTTGGCTCTGCCCATGATGATTTTCTTTAAAGAAAACAAGAAAGATAGTGTGTCCGAAACATTTTCTGTGCTTAAGCTCGAAACAAAAAATTATGTCAGACGCGCCATCCAATTTTTTACCATTTCTCTTTCCGTGCCGATGCTCGTTTCATTTTTCTTTTTTAATGATGCTTTGATTACTCTTTCAAACAATTATCCGATTTATATGGAACGGGTTTTCGGCATTTCTGATTCGCTTAAATCAATTCTGCTCATGTCTATTCTCGTGATGTCGGCCCTTGGCGGCATTATTGCCGGTTGGCTCGGCGATAAATTCGGGCCCCTCAAAATATTGAAAATAATTCTCGGCCTTTGGATTATTCTTCTGCCTCTGATGGCCATCGCTTCAAATGTTGCCACTCTTGCAATTTTGACTGCAATTACGGGTCTTCTCATCGGTTCAGTTTGGACAGTCACTCGTGCCTATTTAAGTACGGTACTCAAACAGCAAGAAATGGGGTACGGTTTTTCCTTCTATACTTTAATGGAACGATTCGCCACATTTGTCGGGCCTCTCACCTGGGGCGCGGTAGTGGCGCTCGGACATTCAGAACCCATTGCTTATCGAATCGCAGTAGCGACAATGACAGTCTTTGTGGCAATTGGGTTAGTAATTTTGGTGAGGTGGAAGAAAGGTGTGTCTCGGGTTTAAAGTTATTTTTGTAAAGAATACAAATTTTGTTTTTTAAAAGAAAAAACCTAAAGCGGGGAGGCTTCAGGTTGTGGGATCGGTGGTTTGGATTAAACGTTCTGTCTTCGGTGCGTCTCTACGATATTCACGCAGATCGGTAACAGGAGTTCTTGCATCGAGATTTGATCTCGTTGCCACTTATAGTAGGCAGGGGTTCCTCTAAAGTGGGGGTTTCGGTAAAGCCTCGCCGCAGTTTCTTCAAGGGCTTTGGCCACGAGAAGAGTGTTGACTTCATGTTCTCTGGTTTGTCTTTGTTCTTCGGTTTCGGTTGTCATAAGTTACCTCTGGTCTCATGGTATATCAATGGGGATGAGGATTCAAGTTGTGTGGCTCCTGCCCGGGCTCGGCCGTCGCAAAGCGACATGCCTCCGCCTTTCAATTCTCACACGCAAGCCATGCAGATGGCTTGCTCATCTCCACAAACACACGCGAAGAAAAACCGCATCGGAATGCGGATTTTTCTTTTATAACGTGTTTGTGGAGATGGTGAGAATTGAACTCACGTGCAAAAGGGGATTTTTAATGGGTCTACAAGGGGTAGTTTATTTAATTTTTTTAAGACTGTAGGCTATAAACAAACAAAATACATACAGCCCGATTCTCTTAATTTCGGAACACAGCCGAGACACTCTGTATTCCTATTCTGAAGATATTACACTACGGATGCCAGTCAGACCTGTGCACTAGTAATGTCGCTTATGATAAAACGTAAGCGAAAGCAAAGTCACGTGATCCAAAATATGGGGACACGAGGTCCTTTGCTTTTTGAGCAACTGTTTTAGCAGTTATTGTTTCAGGCGGATTTAAGAGTCACCTGGGCTCTCCTTTGCGCAGTAAAAATCTAGTCTTTTGTCGAGGCCTTTCATCCCCACAAAAGAAATTTTCTGAAAAAATTTCTTTTGTGGGGGCTCCACTAGTATTCTCTTTTCAATGAGCGCCGTATTTCTTTGTCGGCTTCGCGTTTCTTTATCGTTTCGCGTTTGTCGAATTTTTTCTTGCCGCGAACGGTGGCGATGGCTACTTTGATTCGCGAGCTCTTATTGTACACTGAAAGTGGCACAATTGTCAAGCCTTTTTTGGCTTCGAAACCCGTGAGTTCCTCGATCTCTTTTTTATTCAATAGTAGTTTCCGATTGCGCAACGGATCATAGTCTTTCGCTGTATTTAAAGGCTGGTAGGGAGCGATGTGGGCACCGATTAAAAAAACTTCATTACCGCGCACGGTTACGTGTGCTCCCTCAAGAGATCCCAAACCATTTCGCAACGCTTTGACTTCGTGGCCAAGCAATTCAATACCAGCCTCGTAGGTGTCGAGAATTTCGTAATTAAACCTGGCTTTTCGATTTTCGATTAATGCGGTCATTGTCTTTTATTATTCGTGTCATTCGTTCTTATTTGTGGATTGGTGTCGTGTTAGTTTTTCAAAAGCATTAAAGACATCTTCTACGGAAATTGCTTTCATTGCTTCGGCAGCATAATGATCTTCTTTATTATCTTTAAAAGCAAATATACTCGGTTCACGCTCTGGGTAAGGGGTTACCACTATTGCAGGAGCAGTTTCGGGTACGAGCTCACGAGGATCAACACTGCCATTTATCACAACTGTGGGAATTTTTAGAGCGTCAGCGATGTGCATTGGTCCGGTGTTGGCGCTTATAAAATAGGAAAACTTTTTCATGAGGCCAGTTGTCTCCTCGAGAGAGAAATTGCTAGCTTGTACGAAGGCTGTCGATGTTTTTTTTCGCAGTTCTTCTATATAAAGACGGTCGGCAGGCGATCCTATGACAATAAAGTGGGTGGGGGAGGCTCGATTAATTTTCTCCATGAGTTCGGCAAAACGCTCAAGGGGCCATTCTTTTGGTTTGTTTCCGGCGGTAAGACTCAATCCGACAATAGTTTTTTTTGTATCAACACCATGCGTTTGTAAAAAAGAAGAAATTTTCTCATCAATTTCTTTGGTCGAAAAAACTTCTTTGTGAACATCGTCTTCTCTAATTCCCACGTGTCGGAGCATAGTCAGAAAAAAAGCTACCACTCCCGTATGATTAGGAAATGTATCACGTGTGGTTGCGAGCCAGTCAGTAAGAATTTCCGCCAGGGAACGTTTTTGCCGGCACACTTTTATGCGTGTTGGTACGACACCAAGTAAAAGCAGAGCTACGCTTGCCGGACTGCCAGAAAAAGAAATACCAACATCAAATTTTTGTTTTTGAATCCAGCGCACTAGACCAAACCCTGTTTCATCCTGGTACAGTTTAAGGGTGATATGGGGATTATGAGTGAGAACGCCGGATGCTTTTGAAGAAGCTAAAACAGTAATTGTTGAGAGGGGGTATTTCTTTTTGATGGCTCGAAGTACGGGGGTTGTGGCTATAATATCTCCAATACGGGTCAATTGAGGAAGAATTAAAAATCGTTCTGGTGCTCGGGGTGATTTTCGCAGACGGGCGCGGAGAATAAGCCACGGCGAGAGGAGCAGGGCGGAGAAGATCAAATACTTGTTATATCGCTTCGGTTTTTTTTTGGCCATAGTATTTACAACTACAGTAGAGCCATTTTATAGCAGCAAGGTCAAAAAGACCATCAAGAATGGGCATTTTACATTTTGCATTGATCATGATATCGTGCCATGAGAACGGATCTTTTTATGGATGGAACTATTCACCTCTCAGAACTCTCACCTCCGCGCACTCCTACTCGATGGGAGAAATTCATTACACGCTGTCTCAACAGCCTTTCCCGCCACCAGGCTTCTCGCTGTATTTATTGCAAGCATGAAGTCAGACGGTATCATGTTGCCCGCATTATCAACCGTAAGTCTCGTACTATTTCCGCTACCACCTATGTCCAATGTGTTAATCCAGATTGTCCGCCTGAAAAAGAAAACTCTCCGATACGCAAACTGAAAAAGAAGCCACTGCCACGCGCGGTAAAATGGGAGGAGCGGCAGCTTAGCCGTATCCACTGGATTTACTTCTTGTTGGTGCAGAGACATTATCCAACAAACCGCGTAGAGGAATAATTTTGATTTTCATGTCCGAGCCTTCTTTAGAGCTCGGATTTTTCATTTAGTTTTAAGGTTGGTTGCTTACTGTACTATAGAGATTAATTAACTACCTTACTGACGTTTTAAAGAGATTATTTACTTATTAGAGCTTTAATGTCATAATAGCTTCATGGCAATAAAAAAAGGTAAAAACAAGCAGCCGCTTGGCGATCAAAGCAAGTTTTTCAAAAGCATTTTAACCACCATTTTTATCCTCCTCCTCGTGTCGGTGGTCTATTCATTTTTCGCGGATGAACATTCAAAGAAGGTACAGATTCCGCTTTCAGAATTGGCGCAAAATATTGAGAGTGGTTTGGTGAGCAAAATTTTGGTAAAAGGTTCGGATCTTGAAGCGACGTATGTAAACGGCGATCAAAAAAAATCAAAGAAAGAGGCAGAAAGCTCACTTAGTCAAACTCTTTCCAATTACGGCGTGCCAAAAGAAAAGCTCGATAAGGTAAGTGTTCAAGTTGAAGATCCGGGTGGGCTTGGATTTTGGATTTTAAATCTTGCACCATTTATTCTGCCGGTGATTTTTATAGCCCTCTTTATCTGGTTTTTGACGCGCCAAGTGAAAGGAGCCGGGATGCAGGCTTTCACGTTTGGCCAATCGAAAGCACGGATGATTTTGCCGCATGATAAAAAACAGCGAGTGACCTTTAAAGATATAGCGGGTGTCAAAGAGGCCAAAGAAGAGCTTACCGAAATTGTTGATTTTCTAAAAAATCCGAAAAAGTTTTTGGAAATCGGTGCGCGCATTCCGAAAGGAATTTTATTGATGGGTGCTGCTGGTACGGGAAAAACACTTCTTGCAAGAGCGGTTGCCGGTGAAGCTGGTGTCGCCTTCTTCTCAATTTCTGGTTCAGAATTTGTGGAAATGTTTGTAGGTGTGGGCGCATCTCGGGTCCGGGATTTATTCAAGGTTGCAAAGCAGGCCGCGCCAGCAATTATTTTCGTGGATGAAATTGATGCGGTGGGGCGAGTGCGCGGTACGGGTGTTGGCGGCGGCAATGATGAACGCGAGCAGACCTTAAACCAAATTCTTGTGGAGATGGACGGTTTTGAACCGAATGAGAAAATTATAATTATGGCAGCAACTAACCGTCCTGACGTTCTTGATCCAGCATTGGTGCGGCCGGGACGATTCGATAGGCGAGTGGTCCTTGATTTGCCAGATCGCGGAGATCGCGAAGAAATTTTGAAAATTCACGCTCGTGAAAAGCCTTTTGCCGAAGATGTTAATCTCTCGGTTATCGCCGAACGCACGCCGGGTTTTTCTGGTGCAGATCTTTATTCACTTATGAATGAAAGCGCTATTTTGGCCGCTCGGGAAAATCGTTCGAAAATTTCGCAATACGATTTGATTAGGGCTATTGAGAAAGTCATGCTCGGACCAGAACGGCGCTCTCATTTATTGTCTAAAAAAGAAAAAGAAATTACGGCTTATCACGAAGCGGGACACGCCCTTGTGGCTTCGGTTCTGCCGTACGCTGATCCGGTTCACAAGATTTCCATTATTTCCCGCGGACGGGCGGCAGGGTATACTCTGAAACTTCCACTTGAAGACCGCAAATTGCAATCAAAAAAAGAATTTTTGGATGATATTGCCGTTTCGCTCGGTGGTTATGTGGCGGAGCGGATGATTTTCTCCGATTTAACGACCGGTCCGTCGAATGATTTACAAGTTTCAACCGCTTTGGCTCGTGACATGGTTACGAAATATGGCATGTCCGATAAAATGGGTCCCATTGCGCTCGAAGGAGCTGGCGGCCGTGTACTTTTCGGACGGGGAGTCGAGGATAGGGAATACTCCGAGAAGGTCAGTGCTGATATTGATTCAGAAGTTGCTCGGATTATGGATGAAGGGCAAAAGAAAGCGGTAGAAGTTTTGGTTAAGCATCGGGCGGCGCTTGATGCTATCTCGGCACGTCTCATCGAAGTAGAAACCATTGAGCGTGAAGAGTATGAGAAAATAATTATTGCGCACGGTATTATTCCGAAAAAGAAGTTGGATATTGAACATCAGCCGTTGATATAAAAGAAGCTTCATAGCTCATAGCTTATTAGCTTTTTAGGAAAGAGAAACCGGCGCCTTTCAGGCGCCGGTTTTCTGTGTTATAAATGAATGGATTTTCTACCCGCCCTTAGCTCAGTTGGTTAGAGCACAGAGCTTATACCTCTGCGGTCCTTGGTTCGAATCCAAGAGGGCGGACCACCTTCAATAATTTTTTCTTAGAATTCAAAACTAAAAAACACATATGAAAAAATTTTACGAATCGTTGGCAGAAAAATTATATGCGGGAGTGGAATATCCAAAAACACTCACTGATCACATGAAAGGTGTCGATCTGTGGCGGCAATTTTGTGAATTGCCACAGGAAATTAAATCTAGATTTGCCTTTTCGAATCATCAGATTGGCACAAAAGATCCAGGATACAAGGAGCGCGAGCGGCAAAAAGGCAGGGAGGACAAGTGGTATTTTCATTATACCGGCGAGAATGATACTTTGATTGCCAAAGATGGACTCTCGGAGTTGGTTCAAAATAATTCTACCCTCAAAGCTTTCTTTGATTTCTCACAGTTGATCTATAAGAAAGCAGGAGATGTAGCTTTATCGATTGCGAAGGATTTGGATCGAAAAGTCCCAGGAATTTTTAAAGAAGTGGAAGAAGGTAGGCACGCCATGGTAATGCGTTTCCTCTATTATAATCCTCAAAGCCCGACCGATATGAGTCTTGCTGATCCGCATGTGGATCGTAGTGGCTACACCCTCCATCTGTATGAAAGTCATCCCGGTCTTGAACTTATGAATCTTGAAGAGCGTTGGATTCCCGCCCCAATGGGGGAAGGACACACTATTGTTTTCGGCGGTTATCAGCTCGAAAAGAAGTCGAAAGGAGAAATTCGAGCTACGTGGCATCGAGTAAATAGAATTTCGGGAGTAAATGATCGAAGCTCAAGAACCTCAATTGTCTTTTTTGTGCCGTTTCTCAAGTCTCCTTCATATCCGAAAGACGAGCGTTTGCAAAAACTGACGCCTGGGTATGGTAAGCGTGATTGGTAAAGAAATATATAAAGCCGTCCCGATGGCCATCGGGACGGCTTCTCCATTTTTAAGCAAAAAACTTCTGCTTACTTTCGGGACTTTGTATAGTTGACATTACATGTATTGTTGTCTAATTTTGGCCTTAGAGCTGTGTGAGCCACTTTAATACGTTTTTTGTGGAAAAGTTTGATTTTACCCACTTTCACCGTATTTAAATGTTCGCTCTATACAGTTAATGACGGAAGACGCCCTTTGACATCAAATGTTCTCGCATGTCAATAATTTGACTCGCAGAGTGAGGAAATAGGCTTCCGTTTGACCAACAACCAAAAAACACAAAGTCTGTGAAGGTTTGACCTTCACAGAGTGTACAGACAGACAAACTGCTATGAAAATGAAAAAACTGGGGCTTATTGTTGCCCTCTTAACCGCCCTCGTGCCGGTTTTTGCGCGAGCGGTCACTCTTGAGTGCGAGCCCAAGGCTACCTCAATTGTGCCGGAGTTCCACTTCAACGAAGATACCCAAAGATTACGTTTTGATTTTCCGGAATGGGACAGGGTCTATATTTTGGAATTCACCGATTCTTTGTCGTCGCCGGTAACGTGGCAGCAGCGGGTAATTATCAAGCCCTCGGGTGAGTCACCTCGGTTTTCCGAAGTGGCAACCGAGAAGCAAAGATATTACCGGGTGTGGGAACTACCCACTTTCGGAACTGGGCAGCCGGTTACGTGGCAAGTGAATGTAAGGCCGAGCCAAGTCAGTTTCTTCACCTTTACGTGGATAGGGGACGATGGTGTTTCCCGATCTTTAACCAGCAGTGATACCTTCACGGTATACTACCAAACCACTGGGGTGAAAACGATAACCGTCACTGCGTTCGGAGGAGGAACTCAACTTTCTGCTTCAGGCGCCGTCTATATTACCGATCGTCCTGGTTTCGACAATCTTGTTTCTAACTCTCGTTTCGAGCAGTTGGATGGAGATGGTGAACCTGTCGGTTGGAGCCAAGACGAATGGGGAAATATCAGCACCGATTTTGAATTGGTGGATGGACCGACTGGCAAAGCCGCCAAAGTTTCCGTATTTGATCGCACTGATGAAGGAGATGCCAAGTGGTATTTCGATCGCGTACCGGTTATACCAGGCGCTCTCTACCAATACAAAGATGATTTTTTTGCCACCGGCGAGAATTTCATTACCCTTGAACTTGAACATACAAACGGCGATGTGAGTTATGACGATGTCGCTACCTTAGGTGGTTCAGGGGTCTGGCAGAAAGCCGATGTGAGTTTCACTGTTCCGGTCGATGTGAGGGCTTTAACAGTCACCCATCTTATTCAGGAAGGCGAGCTTACCATTGATAATGTCCTGCTTCGCAAAGTGGTGCCCACATCACCGCCGATAATTATTCCGCCGCCAGTGGTTCAACCGCCAGTAGTTGTTCCACCAGTCACGCCGCCACAATCTCGCGGGCTTATCTCGCTTGATTTTGACGATATGTGGCTCGAGCATTTCACTGTAGTGTATCCAATGCTCAAGGAGTTTGGTCTCCATGCCACCTTCTATGCAGTGACGAGCCATCTTGGCCAGCAGAAGTACATGGATGAGAATCAGTTGAGAGAGTTGTATCTAAACGGCAATCAAATTGGGGCTCATACCAAAACACACCCGCATCTCATGACTCTTACTCTTGTCGAAGCTTGGCAAGAGGTCAAAGGATCGCGAGATGCAATTCGCGCCATCGGGGCAGGCAATGGAGATATGTTTGCCTATCCCTTTGGGGAATACAACGATGCTATTGTTGACATTGTTAAGAGGAATGGTTTCATTGGAGCACGGGCGACTAATGACGGAGTAAACGAGAAGAAAAAAACAGATCTGTACCTTCTCAATCGTCGCGGAGTCGGACCTGGTACGTCTCTTGAGCAGATGAAGGCCTGGGTTGATGAAGCCGAACTTCGTGATGTGTCAGTGATTCTACTTATCCATCACGTTGACAATACTGGTATTGCATACAGCACTACCCCAGAGAAACTACGGGGTCTGCTCCAGTACATACAACAGAAAAAGTACCGTGTCGGCACCGCGTCAGAGTGCATCAAGTTCTTAAGTCAGTAACTCTCTTCGGAGGGCGTTCCATCCCACACCTTTCTTCGGAAAGTGTGTGGGTTTTTTTGTTCTTTTTCTTTGAGACAAAATTATGCTACAGTTTTCGGATGGAAAATGAGACAAAAGCAGAAACGGTCACCCGCGGCCACGGACTGCTCGAAGGTTTTTTGGCAAAAAAACGCGCGTCCATGGCAAACAAGTTGATTCCGGATTCACATCGGCACGGCAGGATTTTAGATATTGGCTGTGGCACCACGCCGTATTTTTTATCACATACCTTTTTTCAGGAAAAGTTCGGTATTGATCCGGTGCTCGGTGAAGCAAAGCAGGAGAATGGTTTACATTTGCAACGGTTTGATGTCGAAGAAGGCAAGCCTCTTCCTTTTGCCGATAATTTTTTTGAAGTGGTTTCCATGCTTGCGGTTTTTGAGCATATTAAACAGCCAGTGTTGCCAAGCCTTCTTTCTGAAGTGCACCGTGTTTTAAAACCAGGTGGCTTGCTTGTACTTACGACACCATGTTCTTGGAGCGATATTATTTTAAAAACCATGGCCGCAACCGGTCTTGTGAGCAAAGAAGAAATTCATGAGCATGAAGGAGCGTATAACCATGCCGCCATCAGCGAATTTTTAGAAAAAGGCGGTTTCAAAAAAGAAAATATAAAACTGGGGTATTTTGAATTGTTTTTAAATAATTGGGGAACGGCGAGGAAGGAGTAACTAGTTCGTAGTTAATAGTTTTTAGTTTATAGAAAGACACGGATAAACACAGATCCCCACGGCCGCCCCGGCCGTGGGCTTTCTGTAATTCATCAAGGTTCAACCTTGATGTGGAATTCAGGAAAGGCTCTGCAGGAAAGGCCGAGCCTTACGGCGGCCGTAAGGCTCGGCCTTTCTGACCCGCTTGCCCCTCAAGTCTGACTTGAGATTCTCTCTTCTCCCTCGCAGACTCTTCCCCAGAAAGTTATCCCCATTCTCCTCTCTCTCTCTCTCTCTCTCTTTAACCCCATGCTACAATGACAGAGCCACACCACTGGCTTTTTTGTGAAAAAACACTAC
>Ga0209515_10010001_pt1 | contig 10671 bp, 10 predicted proteins | sample Subgroupgradi54m_FD_187454 | JGI IMG/M metagenome (GOLD analysis project Ga0209515, IMG submission 187454) | Subsurface groundwater microbial communities from S. Glens Falls, New York, USA - GMW60B uncontaminated upgradient, 5.4 m (SPAdes)... ...
TGACACGATCCACTCGTTCGTCGGAGACACCTACCTGCTCGGATCGAACACGGTCAATTCGTTCCGCGCGACGTACAACAGCTCGCAGGTCAACAAAGGCTACGTGCCGTACTTCGATGCCAAGAGCCTCGGCGTCCGGAACATCGCGACGCCGCTGCCGGGCTTCACCGCCTTCAACGTGTCGGGAGGGTTCTCCCTCGGTCCAACCGGTGCGAAGCCCAGCGCAATCAAGACCACGGCGTTCCAGCTTGTCGACGACCTCAGCCTCGTTCGCGGGCCGCATCAGATCGGGTTGGGCGCGAACTATATCCGTTCGCTGCTGTCATCGACGTCGTACGGCTCCGCGGCCGGAAACTTCGCGTTCACCGGCGTGAATACCGGGCTCGGTCTCGCCGACTTCCTGCTCGGACGGCCCGCCACCTTCACGCAGGGACAGGTGTACGGACCGGGCGGCGCGATGCCCTACATCGGGCTGTACGTGCAGGATGCCTGGAAGGTGTCGTCAAAGGTGACGTTGAACGTCGGCCTGCGCTGGGATCCGTACTTGCCCTATTCGAGCGATCAGCGCCATTTCAACCACTTCAGCCTGGAGAACTTCCGCTCGGGCGTGCGAAGCACCGTGTACCGGAATGCGCCCGCCGGCGTGATCTTCGAGGGGGACCCTGGATATCCAGGGCACGCGGTCAGCAACAGGTACCTCGCCGACTTTGCGCCGCGACTCTCCGGCGTCTGGGACCCGCGCGGCGATGGGCGCATGACGATACGCGGCGCCTATGGCACGTTCTACGACCTGCCGCACATCTGGAATTTCCTTGGATTCGATCGCGGCACACCCTTCGGTACCGAGCTCGTCGTGAACAACGGCACGTTCGACGACCCGTGGGTGAACACGCCAGGCGGCAACCCGTTCCCGATTGTGGCAAGGCCGGACATGACCTTCCCGCTGTACGGAGGCTTCGTCACATTCCCGCTCGACATGAAGCCGCCGTACTTCGCTCAGTGGAACGTCAGCGTCCAGCGACAACTGGGCGCAGCCTGGATGGTCTCGGCAAATTACCTGACCAGCAGGGGTCATCGCCTGCCGATCGGCGATCAATTGAATCCGGCAGTCTTCAGCGCAGGCGCCACGACAGCGACCACGAACCAGCGTCGCGTGACCTCGGTCGAGAACCCGCAGCAGGGTCAGTTCTACGGCAACATCACGGCGGTCAAACCGATCGGGACATCTGAGTACAAGGGGCTGCTGCTCTCGGCTCAGCACCGATCGGCGAATGGTCTGTTCCTGTCAGGGAACTGGACCATGTCGACATGCATCTCGGACATCATCAACTACGAGCCGTCTGTCGCAGGCATCGAGCTCGTCAAGCCCGGGGATCCGGCGTACGACCGTGGAAGCTGCGGCGTCACGGACCAGCGGCACGTCGTGAACCTTTCGACGGTGTACCAAGTTCCCGGTGCGTCATCTGGCGTCGTTCGGATGCTCACGAGCGACTGGCAGGTGTCGGCCATCGTCAGCGCGCGGAGTGGGGCGCACTTCTCCGCCACGACGGGCGTCGACAACGCGCTCAACGGCCAAGGCAACCAGCGGCCGAACAAAGTGTCCGGCAACGTGTATCTGAAGCAGGGATATCGATGGCTGGATCCCGCGGCGTTCCGGGCGCCCGCGGCAGGAGCCTTCGGTGATCTCGTCAACTACAGTCTCATCGGCCCGGGCCGCTTCAACGTGGATATGGGACTCGTGCGGTCGATCCGCGTCGGGGGCGAGCGCCAGATCCAGTTCCGGGCAGAGGCGTTCAACGTCTTCAACCGGGTCAACTTGAACAATCCCGTGTCGGCGCTGAACAACCCGAACTTCGGATTGATTACCTTGGCGGGCGATCCGCGGATTATTCAGCTCGCGCTGAAGTACACGTTCTAGGAGGAAGGCCGACCTTCAGGTCGGCCTGGGGAGTACGCGGTGAGAAGAATCGGTTTGCTATTGGGGCTGCTCGCGCTATCGAGCTTCCCGGCGCTGGCCCAGACGGACATGCTGACCGGCATGTGGCGTCCGCTGTTCCGCAACGAAGACGGAAGCGGATTGGACGGCGACTACGCCGGTCTTCCGCTCAGCGCCGCGGGACGATTGAGGGCGCAGAGCTGGGCGCCGGAGAACTTCGACGTTCCCGAGTGGGTGTGCCGGCCCCATGCGTGGGACTTCTCGCTGGAAGCGGGCGCAGCGCAGATGCGTCTGACCGCGGACATCGATGACCCGACGCAGCAGATCACCGCCATCAACGGGCGTCTCTCGATGCGGGAACAGGAGACGACGATTTACCTGGACGGGCGGCCGCGTCCTCCGGATTACGCCCGCCACAGCTGGAGCGGATTCTCAACCGGCGAATGGGATGGCGACGTCCTCGTCCAGACCGCGACCCACCTCAAGGAGGCGTACATCCGGCGCTGGGGCCCGATGCGAAGCGACCAGGCGACGGTGCGCATCCGCTACAAGCGCATCGGCGACTACCTGCGCGCCACCGTGATCATCTACGACCCCGTCTACATGACGGAACCGTATATCCGGACCTCGCTGATCTGGGTGCGCGATCCCAACCTCGTGCTGCCGCCGTATCCCTGTGAAGAGGCGACGGAGACCGTCATCGATCGAGGCACAGTGCCGCATTACCTCCCGGGCAAGAGCCGGCTGCCCGCTCAGGATCCGAACGAAACGGATCAATTCGGGACGCCGTACGAGGCGAGGCTTGGCGGACCCGAAACGATGTATCCCGAGTACATCAAGAAGATGCAACCGTTCCCGCGACCAGGGGTGAAGGCGGGACCTGCCGCGGAGCGCGGACAATGAATCGCCGGCTGATTCTTGCGTGGATGTCAGCGGCCGCGCTGCTGGCGCTGCCCGGACCCGTCGAGCGCGTTCACACGCAGGGCGCTCAGGCCGGTCCCGCCCGGCCCTCCTGGGCCTGGAAGCCGGCGATCCCGACCGGCAATGACGGCCAGGTTCACATCCTGCCGGTCCGAGGCAGGGTGTACATGCTGGTCGGCGCCGGCGGCAACATCACCGTGCAGGCAGGCGACGACGGCGTGCTGATCGTGGACACGGGCGTCGCATCGATGAGCGACAAGGTGCTGGCCGCGATCCGGACGATCTCCCGCGGTCCGATCAGATACGTCGTCAACACGGATGAGCGCGGGGAATTTACCGGAGGCAATGAAAAGCTCGCCGCGGCGGGCAGCACCATTCGGTTCCGTATCGCGACCGACCCGCGTGTCTCGGACGCGCTGACGAAGGATCGCGCAAGCGTGATCTCCTATGTCACCGTGTTCCAGAGGATGTCGGCGCCGACCGGAAAGGTGGCGCCGCGCGCGGAAGACGCGTGGCCGGACGATACGTACTCGACGCCCCAGAAAAAGCTCTATTTCAACGACGAGGGCGTGCTGATCATCCACGAGCCCTCGAACACCGACGGCAACAGCATCGTCCACTTCCGCACCGACGACGTCGTCAGCGTCGGAGACTTGGTGGACCTGACGAGCTACCCGTTCATCGATCTCAATGCGGGAGGAAGCATCCAGGCGGTCGTGGAAGGCCTCAACCACCTGCTCGACATCACGGTGCCCAACAGGAAGTCGGAAGCCGGCACGCTGGTGATCCCCGGTCATGGACGACTGGCCGATCAGCCCGACGTCGCGTACTACCGTGAAATGGTTGCGATCATTCGCGATCGGATCCAGGACGGAATCAAACGTGGTCTGACCCTGCAGCAGGTGAAGGCTGAGAGGCCCACGCGCGACTACGACCCGCGCTACGGCAAAGACACCGGAGCCTGGACCACGGACATGTTCATCGAAGCCGCGTATCGAAGCCTCGGAGGCAAGTGACATGAATCGTCTGATCGCCGGAATCATCTTTACCGCCGCAACCGTCCCGCTGTTCGCGCATCACTCGTTCACGGCGGCCTACGAGGCCGGAAAGCGGGTCGAGATCGAGGGTGTCGTGAAGGAGTTCGTGTGGCGGAACCCCCATTCTTACGTGAGGATCGACGTCACGGATAAGGCGGGGAAGACCGAAGGGTGGACCCTCGAGTGGGGTTCGAGCACCCAATTGTCGGCCGCGAAGTATCCCGTGACCCGGACGACGCTCAAGTTCGGCGATCGCATCATCGCGACGGGCGAACCAGGGCGCGATCCGGAAGCCCGGCGAGTTCGTATCTTCTCGATCAAGCGGCCTGTCGACGGCTGGGAGTGGCAAGGGGTCGTCGAGTGAGGGTCTGTCCGGCTGCGCTCGCGTTGTTCGTGGCGTTCGCCGTGCCGGGGGGCGTTCACGCGCAGGGACGGGGTCAGGGCGCGGGCCAGGGCGCGGGCCCCGCCGCGACCGGGCGCGCAGCGGCCCTGAAAGACCTGACGGGATACTGGGTCTCGGTGGTCGCTGAACACTGGCATCTGCGGATGCTGGTGCCCCCGAAGGGCAACTTCGAAATGCTGCCGCTCAACGCCGAGGCGCGTCGCATCGCCAATGCCTGGGATCCGGCAAAGGACGAGGCCGGCGGCGAACAGTGCAAGTCGTACGGCGCCGCGATGATCATGCGCGTGCCCGGGCGCCTGCACATCACGTGGCAGGACGACAACACGCTCAAGCTGGACACCGATTCCGGCACGCAGACACGTCTGTTTCATTTCGGCGGCGCGACGCCGGCCACTGGAGGGCGGGTCGTGTCGGACCCGCCGAAGCTCGAGTGGCAGGGCTCCTCGGTCGCAGTGTGGGCGCGTGCGGCGCGAGGCGGCGGCGAGGGCCGTGCTGCGGGTGATTTGAAGGTCACGACGACGCGCATGCGCGCCGGCTATTTGCGGAAGAACGGCGTGCCCTACAGCGAGAACGCGACGCTGGAGGAGTACTTCGACATGTTTTCAGAGCCCAATGGTGATACGTGGCTCGTGGTCGACAGCATCGTCAGGGATCCGCAATATCTCACGCAGCCGTACCTCACGAGCGTCGCTTTCAAGAAACTTCGCGATGCGTCGGGATGGGATCCGACGCCCTGCCGCGCGGACCAGCCCCGGTAAACGGCGTTTACTTCAAGCGCCTCCGCGTCTTGCCGCGATCTACTCTCGGATCAATTGGAGGGGGAACGCGAAACAACGATGGTACGCGATGTAATCCCCGGAGGACTCACGATAACCGCCGCGGTTATCGTGATGGCGCTGATGCTTGGATTGTTCACTACGTCAGAGTTCGTGACGGCGCGCGGGATCGATTACCTGGAGCACGGGAAGCAACTCCAGAGACACCTGGCCGTTCTCGAAGGCCATGCAGGCAATCCGTGGCAGTACCGAGTGCTCGCACCGTACTTGATCAGCCCTGTCATGGGAATTCTCGAGCGCCTTCACATCCCCAATCACATTGCCGCTTCGTTCATATTGTTTCGGGTTATTCAAGATACGTTCATCTTGCTGCTGTCCTTCGCCTATTACAGAAAGCTGGGACTGCCCTCGTCGGGTGCCCTCATCGGAATGGCTCTATTGGCATGGGCGATGAGTTACTCCCACTATGACAGCGATCTCGAATTCAACTTATTCTTCGACATCATCTTTTATCTGCTCGCAGGACTGTGCATTCTTCAAAGGCGGTTTACCTGGGTGGTACCAATTACCCTTCTCGCGGCTCTCAACCGTGAAACGAGCGGATTGATTCCTGTCCTGCTCCTGGCTGTTTCGATGTTTGCGCTGGAAAAGGAAGCACGGCGTCGGGCGACGACCGTTTCTCTCGCAGCCTTCTTTACGTATGCGGTCGTATTCGTTGGATTGCGACTTCTCTACGGAAGACAGGAATTGTTGCTGCCATACGGACACCATCCTGGACTTGATTTGCTCCAGTACAACTTATTCCGCGCGGTCACATGGCGACAGTTGATTGCGACCCTGAGCATCATTCCCGTGATTGCGGTAGTTGGATACAAAAGATGGACTCTTCAGCTGCGCGCATTCTTCTGGGCCATTGTGCCAATCTGGTTCATCGTGCACGCCTTTGGTTCCGTCATGGCAGAAGCCAGGCTGTTCCTGGTTCCTCAAGCGATGGTGTTTATTCCAGGCGCGTTGTTGTCGATGTACACCGTCAGATACGAGATGCCGGCACTCTAGTCGTTCTTACTTCTTGGCGGGCGGCGGTTTCTTCGCGCCTTCGCTGGCGTCGCGACGAGGAGGGCCGAGGTCACCGAGGCCTCCGTCGTTGCAGGTGAGACCGGGAGCGCCCCCGGGCAGCCCCTGACGCTCGATCCATCCGCAGCAGTAGCGGCCGCATGACGCGGGCGGCGTGTAGACGCCTTTGATCCTCTTGCGGTACTCCGGATAGAGCGACTCCGCGTACCCCATCGCCGCCTCTTTCGGGAGGTTGTAGGTGCGCATCATGAAGTCCGCTTCAGGGTTTTTGCCCGGCAGGTAGTGGGGAACGATGGCGGTGTCCTGGAGCCGCGGAATCTCGTTGGCGGTGTTGCAGTTGACCTCTACGTACTGGTCGGGGTTCGCGCGTGGATTCAGTTGCCACACGCGGCTCACGACGTGCGGCTCGGTGAGATAGATCGGATCTTCCTGGATCGTGACGATCGTCAGCAGGTCGTCATGCCGCGTGATATGAGCCGTGATCGTCGAGAGATCGCTGCCGGGAATGCCGTTGCCCCGTCGTATCCAGGCTGTCTTCATGTGGGTGGTGCGCGCCGTGAGCGTGTCGCCTTCCCACTTCCCGGTCGTGAAGCCCGCGGCGGTGGATAACACGTTGGGAGACGGTTCCGGACGCCCATCCATCCAGATCGTCACCGTGTCCCTCAAAAAATCGCCGCCGATTTTCCATGCGATGACACGGCCGGCGCCGTCAGCCTCGCGCCATATCGACATCCCGCGCGGCCTGTACATCTGTACCCAGGGTGCCTGGGCGAGGCACTGGCGCTCCACGGTCGAGGGGAGGTTCGACGTGTACTGCAGCGCCTTGGCGCGCGCCTCGTCATTGAGCGGCATCCCCGTGAAGTCGCCCAGGTCCGACCCGGGGCCGCGCTCGATGTAGTCTTCGTACAGGATGGGTGCGTACGATCCACTGAGCTCGATCTGAGCAGACGCGGGGACGCTCCCCATCAGCAGGCCGAGGCTCGCCGCTAGAATTTCGCGTCGCACGGTGTGGGATCCCACTTGCTCCCGTTGGGTTCCTTCTTGAAGTGGATGGCCGTGATCCACGGACTCTGGAGATAGACCGGGTCATTCACGATGTTGGTGTCGACGAGGTACTGATCGCCGTTCGCCTCTGTGTGGAGGTCCCAGTACTCCGTGAAGACCGTGCCGGCGCTGTACGGGACGCCGTTCTTGCGCAAGTACCCCGGCCGCAGCTGCGTGGTCACCGACTTCATCGATCCACGCCGCGCGCCGCCCCGCCCGCGGCCGCCTCCCGCCAGGATCCACGCCGCTGTCGATACGCCCTGCCAGGTCTTCGCGCCCTGTGACCCTGGCGTGCCGCCGAAGTGGAACAACCGCGTCTGCGTGCCGTAATCGGATTCCAGCTGGAGCGTGTTGTCGTCCTGCCACGTGATGTGCAGCCGCGTCGGCCCGCGCATCAGGCCCGGGGCCCCATACGCGCGGCACTGCTCGCCGGCCGCCTGGTCCTTCGCGGGGTCCCAGGCTTCGGCAACGCGCTGACCGTCGCGGCTCATCGGGATGCTCGGGAAGTCGCCCTTCGCGGGCGTGATCATCCTCCAGCGCCAGTCTTCCGAGATGATCGCGACCCAGTAACCGGTGGGATCGAACGGCGCCGCTGTTCGCGGTGTGGTGGGCGCCGGCGCCTGGGCGCCTCGGCCCTGGGCCTGCACGCTGCCCGACAACATCAGCGGAACCATCAACGCTGCAAGAACAAGCGAAAACCAAACTCTCACGATTTCCCCGGCGGACGCTTCAGGCCGTTGTAGATCGCCTCGACGAACATGTCGGTGGTCCACGGCCCCGTATCAGCGCCGTACCGGCGCCGGTACCCCTGCGTGGGATTGGCGGCCTTCACCTGCTCCAGCGTCATGCCCCTGGCGATCATGTCCTGGATGATGTCCTTGATGACGGTGACCATGTCGCGGTAGTCCACGAGCTCTCCGTAATCGGACACCCGGCCGTGCCCCGGCACCAGCAGCGTGCGGCCTGGTTTCAAGACCAGCGGCATCGCGGGGACCGTCAGGTCCAGCAGATGGTTGAGCGCCTCGAGCTCCCCTTGAATGCTGCCGCCCTTCGCCGGGTCGATGACGGGGAACTGCCGAAGATCGATGACGTCGCCGGTCGCGATGACGTCGGCCCGGCGGAAGTGCACCATGACGTCGCCGTCGGTGTGCGCGCCAAGCTGGCGGATCACCTGGATCGCGTCATCGTTGATATACATCGACCGGAGCTTCGAGGTGAACGTTTCGTTCGGCCACATCGCGACCGGAAACGGCGTCTCATCGCCCTTCGGCGTGCTCATGCGCTGCAGCACGTTTTCATGCGAGAGCACCGTCGCATGTTCCTCGTCGCTGAAGTTGTCGGGGTTGATCGCGATGCCTGCGTCGCCAACCTTTTCGTTGCCGCCGACATGGTCGGTGTCCGCGCTGGTATCGATGATCATGCGGATCGGCAGATTGGTGATCGCCTTGACCGCTTCAAGGAGCTTGTCCGCCATCGCGGTCGAACCGCTGTCGACGAGGATGACGCCATCCTCTCCGACGTGGACCGTGACATTACCGCCGGCGCCGAAGATGACGTAGACGTTCGGCCGGATCTGAATTCTCTCGAGCGCCGCGTTGGCGGCGGCTGGACGCTGCTGGGCGATCACGCTGTGCGGCCACTGGCCCGCTGCGAGAACGAGGATCAGGGCGATCAGCCACGGCTGTGCCGTTCCAAATCGCATCGGTAGCGGCGTCATAGTCGCGAGAGGATATATCACTTTCCCGCTCTTCCGGGCAACGCCGGAAGAGGGTGTGCTATATTCGCGAGCCTGGGCAGGAGGACCATTCATGAAGCGCTATCTCGTCGCGCCGCTGGCTTGTGTCGCGCTCGCCGTCGGCGCACAGGCGCTCGCCCATCACTCGTTCGCAGCGACCTATCTCGAGAATCAGTCGGTGACGATCGAAGGCGATCTCGTGCAGTTCGTGCTGCGCAATCCGCATTCTTTTGTAAACGTCGACGTCCCCCAGCCTGATGGATCGATGGCGCGCTACATCGTCGAGTGGGGCTCCCCGAGCCAGCTGCAGGGCAAGATCAGCAGAGACACGCTGAAGCCCGGCGACCACGTCATCATCACCGGCAACCCCGGCCGTAACTTGGAAGACCACCGCGTCCGCCTGCTCACCTTCAAACGTCCAAAGGACGGCTGGAGCTGGGGCCTGCTGCCGGACGAGGTCATCGCGAAATAGGTTCGCACTTCGAACTTATTTCGTGGCATCCCCCGCGTCGACGATCACGTTCTGCACCTCGCCTACGCCGTTGCGGCGGCGATACGCGGCGGCATCCCGGTACTCCTTCGACTCGAAGCAGGCGACCGCCTGCTCGAAGGTCGGAAACTCGATGACGACGTGGCGGTGAAATTTTTCAGGCCCTTCCATCACCCTGTAGCGTCCACCGCGCGCGAGGATTGTGGCGCCGTATTTCTTGAAGATGCCGGGGAGCGGATCCGTGTACTTCTTGTATTCGACAGGGTCGTTGATCTTCGCGTGAGCGATCCAGTATGCAGCCATGGAGGGAGATTATATGAAGTTCGAAGTTCGAAGTTGGAAGTAGGTTGAAAGCGCGGGTGTATTAAGATTCGCGCGATGAAGCTTACACGGCGGGCGTTCGTACATTCGTAAATGTCATGCTCGTTACTTCCGCCGCGGTCTTCTTCACATCCGGTTTCGCAGCGTTGCTCTACCAGGTCATCTGGCAGCGTTTGCTCGTGTTGTTCTCCGGCGCTGATCTCTACTCCGTCACCATCATCGTCGCGGCCTTCATGGGCGGGATGGGCGCGGGCCATCTCGCCGGCGGACAGATCGCCGACCGGACGTCTTCGCGAACGGCGCTGCTCCTGTTCGCCCTTGCCGAATGTGCGATTGCCGTCTTCGGGTTCTTCAGCCGCGCTCTGTATTACGACTTTCTCTATGACCGGCTCGGCGGCGTGCACATTCCGCCGCCGATGCTCGCCGGGCTGCTCTTCCTCAGCCTGCTGTGGCCGACGTTCTTCATGGGCGCCTCGCTGCCACTGCTCGCTCGCGCGCTGACCGACCGGATCGATCGGGCCGCCTCGGTGATTGGCCTGCTGTACGGCGTGAACACGCTTGGGGCAGCCGCCGGGGCGATCGTCTCCACATGGGTGCTGCTTCCACGACTCGGTCTCGAGGGCAGCCTTCGCGTCGGGGCGTCGCTCAACATGGCCTGCGCGGCCGTCCTCCTCCCCGCGGTCCTGATGTTCCGAAGACCGCGTGCGGCGGACGCGGTCTCACCCGCCCACGCACAGCCGCCGGAGGTCGACGATGCCGGCCAGACGTTCGGGTTTGGCGCATGGGCGTTCATCTTCGCGTGCTCGGGACTGCTGGCGCTCTCGCTCGAAATCGTGTGGTTCCGCCTTCTCGCCGTCATGCTGAAGGGAACGGCGTTCACGTTCGGAACGCTCCTCGGCGTCTACCTCACGGGAATCGGGATTGGCGCCCTCGC
>Ga0209515_10010002_pt1 | contig 10668 bp, 9 predicted proteins | sample Subgroupgradi54m_FD_187454 | JGI IMG/M metagenome (GOLD analysis project Ga0209515, IMG submission 187454) | Subsurface groundwater microbial communities from S. Glens Falls, New York, USA - GMW60B uncontaminated upgradient, 5.4 m (SPAdes)... ...
GTGCGTGCGCGTGTGCTCGAGCAGGTGGGCGCGTGGCAGGACGGCGCGCGGCCGCGCGAGCTGGAGGGCGCCGAGCCGGACCTCGCGGTCGCGCGCGGCGCGGCCTACTACGGCCTGGTGCGCCGCGGCGCCGGCAGTCGCATCCGCGGCGGCGCGGCGCGCGCGTACTACGTCGGCGTGGCCGGCGGCGCGGCGGTGTGCGTGCTGCCGCGCGGCGCCGAGGAAGGCGCCGAGCACGTGCTGGCGGAGGACTTCCTCATGCTGGCCAACCGTCCGGCCAGCTTCAGGCTGTACTCGTCGAGCGTGCGCGCGGACCATCCCGGCGACGGCGTCACGCCCGCCGAGCACGAGGACATCGTGGAGCTGCCGCCGCTGGTCACCGCGCTGCGCGTGCCGGGCCGGAGCGAGGTGCGCGTGGGCGTGCGCGCGCGCCTGACCGAGGTCGGCACGCTCGAGATCTGGTGCGTGGAGAAGGAAGGCCAAGGAAAGTGGCGGCTCACGTTCGACCTGCGCGCGGGTGTGGCGCCCGCGCAGGTGAGCGACGCCGGCGACGACAGCATCGGCCGCGAGGCGCCGCCCGAGCCGCCCGCGCCGCAGGCCGAGGACGCCAAGCGTCTGCTCGCCGCGTCGTTCGCGGGCGAGCCGGGTGCGCCCGCGCCGGCGGCCCTGCTCAAGGAGCTCGAGCGCGTGCTCGACGCGCGCCGCGACGAGTGGTCGACGTCGACGATCCGCGCGCTCTGGGACGGCCTGAACGCGTGCGAGCCGGCGCGCGCCCGGTCGGCCGAGCACGAGGCGCGCTTCCTGAACCTCTCCGGCTACCTGCTGCGTCCGGGCTGGGGCGCGCCGCTCGACACCTGGCGCGGCCAGGAGATGTGGAAGATGTGGAACGCCGGCCTGCGTTACGACCGCGACGAGGCCTGCCGGCTGGCCTGGTGGATCGTGTGGCGGCGCGTGGCCGCGGGGCTCAAGCGCACGCAGCAGGAGCAGATCTACGACCGCGTCGCGCCCTTGTTCCTGCCCTCGGCGTCGCAGAAGTCGCGCTGGTTCAAGGTCAAGCCGTCGCCGCAGGAAGCGGGCGAGATGTGGCGCGTGCTCGGCTCGCTCGAGCGCCTGACCGTCTCGGCCAAGGTCAAGCTGGGCGACGTGCTGGTCGAGCGCCTCGCCGCCGGCAAGGACAAGGACGACGCGGTGCTCTTCTGGGCGCTCGGGCGCATGGGCGCGCGCGCCCCGCTCTACGGTCCGCTCGACGCGGTCGTGCCCGCCGACGTGGCCACGCGCTGGATCGACGCCCTGCTCGCGCTGCCCTGGAAGACACCCGAGAAGGTGTGCTTCCCCGCCGCGCAGCTCGGCCGCCGCACCGGGGATCGCGTCCGCGACGTCGCCGACGATGTGCGCGAGCGCCTGGCGTCTCGCCTGACCGCCACCCCGGGCGGCGAGCGCGCCGCCCGCCTCGTCGCCGAGATCGTCGACCTCGAGGCACGCGAAGAACGCGTCGCCTTCGGCGATTCGCTGCCCTCCGGCCTGCGCCGCGCCGAGCCCCTCTGACCGGGGGACAGGATCCTGGGTCGCAACCCATGAGCATCGTTGAGCTTCTGGACGCAAACGCGCAATTTGCTCCGCGGAGCAAATTGCGCGTTTGGTGCCAGAACTGCTGCAATTCTCGTATGTTGCGGGGGTAGATCCTGTCCCCGGGCGGCTACGGGGGGCTACTTCTTGGTGATCTGGCCGCGGATGGCGCCCATGGGGAAGTCCATGGAGTGCACGTTGACGTATTGCGTGGAGGCGTCGAAGGAGGCGAGGTCGGCGGCGCCGATGTCGAACGCGCCGGCGATACGCGTGCCGGAGAAGCCGAGCTCGCGCACGACCGCGCCGTTGACTCCCGCGGCGCCGGCGTGGATGTGCGCCGCGGTGGGCATCAGGTTGGCGACCACGCCCTCGAAGCGGACGTTCGAGCGCGCGAAGTCGAGGATGAAGGACACGCCGCCGGTGGCGTCGTTCATGCGCGCGGGCACCTCGTTGGCGGCCGTCAGCACGGCGGTGTAGAGCGTCTCGCCCGGCTTGAGGATCTGGCCGCGCAGCTCGCCGCGCGGGAAGGCCGCGGTGTGCACGTTGGCGTAGAGGCGCCCGGCGTCGAGGTCGGCGGCGTGCGCCACGGTCAGCGACGCCGTGCCGGTCGAGGTCTTGCCCACCTGCGTGAACGGAATCGCGATCGGCCCGTTGAAGCCGCCCGGGCCCCAGTGCAGGTGCTCGTCGGTGGGCGTGGCGGTGGTGGTGAGCACGTAGCGGAACGCGTCGCGCGCCGGGTTGGCGATGATCATGGCCGAGGCGGTGTTGGTCGTGGTCACGGGCGGGACTTCCTGCTCGCCGGTCAGGTTGGCCGAGTAGAGCTTCTCGCCCGGCAGCAGCACCTGGCCACGGACCTCGCCCTTGACGTTGGCCGCCGAGTGCAGGTTGACGTAGAAGAAGCCACCCTCGAGATCGCTCGCCTGCTCGGGCGTCAGGTCGAGGTCGCCCTCGGCCGTGGTCGCCACGGGCAGCTCCATCGCGACCGGACCGGCCGTACCCGCGATGCCGCGGTGCAGGTGCGCCACCGTCACCACGAAGCCCGCCGAGGTGTAACGGAAGTGCGCCTGGTCGTGCGCCGCGTTCAGGACGAACGTGGCGATGCCGGTCGAGCTGGTCGCGTGCGGCGGGGTCTCCTGCGCGCCGTCGAGCGGAGCCACGAACAGGGTCTCGCCCGGACGCAGCACCTGGCCGCGGATCTCGCCCGCGGTGTGCGCGCCCGAGTGCACATTGATGTACAGCTTGCCCGCGCGCAGCGCGGCAATCTGACTGGCATTGATCATGACGGTGCTGATGTCGCCGTCGCGGAAATGCGCGAGTGCGATGGCGACCGGGCCATTCTCGCCGCCCGAGGCCTGGTGCAGGTGACCGTCGGTGGGCCCGTACACGTTGTGGCGCAGCGCGACCGCGATCTTGCCGTGCGCCTGATCGAGCAGGACCACCGCGAAGCCGTCGGCGCTGGTGTCCACCGCGGGAACTTCCTCGCCGCCGCTCAGCTTGGCCACGAACACACGGTCGCTCAGCCCCGGCTGGCTGCGGATCGCCGCCAGCGCGCTCGCCTCGTCGGTGACCTCGGCGAAGAGCTGCTGGTCCTCCGCGCTCACGTCGGACGCGGGCGCCGCCGCCTCGTCACCCGCGTCGGCACCGACGCAGCCGCCCAGCATGCACACGCCCAACAAGACACCGATTAGCCTGGAATCTCTGACCACGTTCATGTCCTCTCCCTTTCGCAATGACCCAACTGCTCGTGGGTGATTACGGCGCGGCCGCGATTTGGTCTCGCGAGCGCGGCAGGAAGCGGACGATCACCGCATCAGCGATGCGGCTACTTCTGCCCTTCCATCACCGGATAGAACACCTCGTTGCGGATCTGCTTGCGCCGATCGACGCCGCGCGCGACCAGCGCGTCGCGCACACGCCGGATCATGTCGCCGTTGCCGACGGTGTAGAAGACCGGCGCGCGCAGCTCGGTCACCAGCACGCTGGCCGCGTCCTCGAGCAGCCGGTGCACCTCGATCCAGTCGCCGGCACGCACGAGCGACCAGGCGAAGCGCGGGTGCTGCGCGGCGAAGCCGTCGAGACGCTCGGTCCAGTAGGCCGCCTGGCCGTCGAGCAGGCCCCAGCGCAGCACGACCCGGCCGCTCTCGCCCGCGCGCGCCAGCGTCTCCTCGATGACGGGCAGCGCCGCGGCGATGCCGACCCCGGTGGCGACGATGGCCACGTCGCCTTGGTGCGCGAGGTCGGCGACGAAGAAGCCCATGGGCCCGGTGAAGTGCAGCTCGTCGCCCACGTGCAGCGTGGCGAAGAAGCCGGTGCCCACGCCGCCGTCGACGTCCTTGACCAGCAGCTCGACCTCGGCGGGGCGCGCCGGCGACGACACGATGGTGTAGCTGCGGCGCAGGTCGCCGCCCTCGCCGCAGCGCACCGAGATGAACTGGCCGCCGCGAAACGCCAGCGCGGGCGGCTCGACCGCCGCCACGCCCACCAGGCGCACGCCGGGCGCCAGCTCGGCCACCCGCACCACCCTGCCCGTCTTCTCGGCCATGCGCGCCTCGCCTAGAAGTACACGCGGAAGCCGAGGCCACCGGTCAGATCGGTGGTGTCGTCGTCGTAGCCCTGGTCGACGAACAGCACGCGCACCGCCAGCTCGCCGAAGAACTGCACCGGCGCGGTGCGGAACGCGATGGCCAGGCCGAACGGCACGCGCAGGGCCACGTTCAGATCGTCGTTGTTGAAGTGCCGGTAGGGATCCCAGAACGCCAGCCCGATGCCCAGGTAGAGCGGCACGGCCACCGAGCCGCCGCGCGACAGGTCGGTCAGGTAGACCAGGTAGTCGAAGTGGAAGTAGCCGCCGTCGGTGTCGTCGAAGGTGTTGAGCCCGATGGCGAAGTCGAGCGCGCTCTGCCCCGACAGCTTCAGCTCCATCGACAGCCCGGTGGGCGCGCCCAGGATGAGGCCGATGCCGAAGGTGCTGTTGCCGGGCTCGCCCGCCACGTTGCTGCTGTAGTAGCGCCGGCGCGCCTCGGCCCGACCGGGCACGAGCGTCAGCACGAGAACGAGCGCCGCGATCGCGCTCGACAGGACCAGGATCTTCTTCATGGCAAGGCCTCCAGGAACTCGATGGCCTCTTTCGCGTCGCGATCGAGGCACCTGTTGATCCCGCCCTCGGCGCTGCGAGCGCGCGCGAGGGCGGAGATGGCGCGCTTGTCCTTCAGCGCGCGCAGCTTGGGCACCGCCTCGCGGCGGGCCGCGCAGGATGCTCCCTGCGCCAGATCCAGCGAAAAACTCTCCACCCGGTCGACCCGATCGCCGAAGCCCCAGGAGTCCGCGGCCACGCGGGCGCGCACCCGCAGCTCCTGGTCGCGCGCGCGCGAGGCCAGCGCGGCCACGTCGGCGCGCAGCTGCGCATCGGCGGCCAGGGCGGGCGAGGTCGCCACCGCCGCCTCGTAGGCGTCGAAGGCCTGCGAACCGTCGCCGTGCGCGGCGCGCGCGCGCGCCAGCATGAGCTGCGCCTCGCCGAACGCCGGCGCCAGGCTGAGGTTGTGCGAGCGCGAGCGCGCCAGCGCGCCGATGAGCAGCAGCACCAGGATGAGCGTGGCGCCGCCGGCGATGAGCACGCGCCGCTCGGTCAGCGCGCGCGGCAGCCCGGGCAGGGTCACACCGGCGCGCGGGCCGGGTCGGATGATGTCGGTGGCGGTGGCCGCGCGCTGCGCCCCGCTCTCGACCGGGGCGAGGAAGTCGAGCGCGGCGCGGTCGAACGCGGCCAGCATCTCGTCGGCCGAGGCGTAGCGGTCGGCGCGCGGCTTGGCCAGCACCTTGGCGACGAGCGCCTCGAACAGCGGCGTCGACGCGGCATCGGGGGCCACCTGCGCCAGCGTGGGCGGCAGCTTGTTGATCTGCAGGCGCAAGAGCGCCACCTTGTCGGAGGCCTCGAATGGCCGCCGTCCGGCCAGCATCTCGAAGAGCATGATGCCGAGCGCGTACAGGTCGGCGCGCGCGTCGACCGGCTCGCCCATGGCCTGCTCGGGCGCCATGTACTCGGGCGTGCCGAAGGCCACGCCGGCCTGGGTCAGCTTCTCGCCGCCCGCCTCGATCTCGGCGTCGCCCAGGAGCTTGGCGATGCCGAAGTCGAGCAGCTTGACGTGGTCGCGCTCGGCCTCGGTCGAGCCCGAGTCGACGATCATGACGTTGTCGGGCTTGAGGTCGCGGTGCACGATGCCGGCGGCGTGCGCGTGCGCGAGCGCCTGCAGGATCTGGCGCGTGATCAGCACGGCGCGGCGCGCGGGCAGGCGGCCGCGCTCGAGCACGTCGCCGAGCGAGTGCCCGCGCACCAGCTCCATGGCCAGGAACAGCCCGCCGTCGTCGGTGAGGCCGAAGTCGACCACCGACACGATGTTGGGATGATCGAGCCGGCTGGCCGCCAGCGCCTCGCGCTCGAAGCGGCGCCGGATGATGTCGATGCGCCCCAGCCCCGACTGCAGGATCTTCACCGCCACGCGCCGGCGCGTGGTCAGCTGCTCGGCCTCGTAGACCGTACCCATGCCGCCCGAGCCGACGCGCAGGATCAGCCGGTAGCGTCCGGCCACGACCGTGCCCAGGCGCGGGTCGGGCGGCGCCGGACGCGGCGCCGCCGGCGCGTTCTTCGCCGACGTGTCGGGCTCACGAGCCATCGGATGTCGCGGCGCCGCGCGCTAACCTGGCGGCTGCGCGCCTCCGCCGTAGTCGAAGCTCGAGACCATGTGCCCACGGTAGACGATGCAGACCCCGCGCGGGAGAGTAGTGAAGACCTCGCGGGTGATCTTGTCGAAGACCGAGCGCATGACCTCGGCGCGCACGTCACCGTCGAAATGCAGCCGGCTGGTCGATTGCGGCGCGCCCGCGGAGTCCTTGAAGATCTCGACATAGAGACGCGCCAGCCCGGCACCGCCGAAGGCGATCTCCCAGTGCCTGACGTGCTCCGCCATCTCGTACACGGTCACGCGCTCGTCGTCGCTGCCGCTGTCGATCTTGCCCGCCATCACATCACCTCTACTGGGATGCACGGATCCCACTCCGGACAGAGGCTCATGGCGGAAGTGTACGACATTCGTGTAGCCTGGGACACGTGGCCCGGCGAACGTCTCGCGCCCGCGCGAACCTCGCGATCACCGTCGCATTCTCCGACCGGGTCGCGCCCATGGCGTGTCGCACCCGTGACGTGTCCGATTCGGGTCTCTTCCTCGACGTCGATCCGACCACCATCGACGTGATCGCGGGCGCGCTCGTGACCATGAGCGTGATGGACGACGCGAGCGGCGAGGTCATCGAGCTCACCGGTGAGATCACCCGCCTGGTCGAGCGCGCGGGCGCACACAGCGGCGGCGTGGGCGTCCGGCTCATCGATCCGCCCGTGACCTGGGTGCCGCTGGTCCACCGGGTCGGCGGCGGACGGCGCGGCTCGACCGTGCCGCCCAAGCGGCGCATGCGCATCCTGGTGGTGGGCGACGACGCGCGCCGGCGCGGGGCCATGGCGCTCTATGTCACCAGCGGCTGGGACGTTCGCTTTGCCTCCGATCTGGCGACCACGCGCGAGGCGCTGGCCGGGTTCCGGGTCGACGCCATCGTAGCGGAGCACGATCTCGACGACCCCCGCTGGCCGAAACTTCTCGAAGAAGTACGCCGGCAGCAACCCATGGCGCGCCGGGTCATCCGCGCCCCGCTCAAGGGTAAGTCACCGCCACCCACGGGATCCGCCGAAGATCTCGTACATTGCATCGTCGACGTGGACGCCGGCCTGGACGCCTTCGTGGCCGCGATCACCGATTCGTAGCTCGGCCCGGTGCTACATCCGCTACCGATTCGACACCGCCGGATGCGCCGGCGGTCGAACTCGGTTAGACTGGCTGCAGTTAGTCTGGGGACAGGGACGTGGGAGGTGCAAGGTGGCCGTCTCGGGGAAAAGACCAACAGTGCTGCTCGTGGATGACGAACCGGCGATTCTGCGCGCGTTGACGCGCGAGCTCTCCGACGTCGCTGAAGTGACTTCAACCGGCTCGGTGACCGAGGCGCTCGTGCTCGTGGCAGGCCAGCGCTTCGACATCGTGGTCGCCGATCTTCGCCTGCCCGACCGCTGGGGCGACGAGCTGCTCGCTCACGTCGCTGCTCGCTCACCGACGACGCGGCGTCTGCTGCTCACCGCCGATCAGGATCCACAACGCACCGTGCGCGAGCTGATCGACCAGGGCGTGGTGCAGGGCTGTTACCGCAAGCCGTGGACTGACGAGCTGATCACCGCCATCCGTACCGGCGAGTTCGGCATCGTCGACGCACGGCACTGAAGCAGGGAGCGCGGCGCTACGGCGCGCGCGCACACGATTCGTAGAGGGCAGCGAAACCGTCAGCCGGGGGGCGAGAGACGGTCAGACGCCAGATCTTACCCTTGCGCATGGCCGCGGCGCTGGCGCCATCGGGCAGCTGCCAGAGCAGTGACTTGAAGTCCTCGACGCTCTGGTCGAGCGTGCTGCACTCGCGCGGCGCGGGCAGCCGCGCGCGCAGGTCGCGCTCGGCGGCCTCGCCGGCCGCGGCGCGCCACTCCAGGCCCACGGCGCGCACACGGCCGTCGTCGGTCTCGACGGTGAGCACGGCCGCGGCCCGGTCGTGGCCGTCGATGTACTCGGCCCGGGTGCCCGAGACGTAGCCCGACGGCTCGAGCGTGGGCCGGGCCGCGCGCAGCCCCTCGATACCGTCGCCCAGCTTGACCGTGATCCAGGGCGCCAGCAGCTCCTCGGCGGTGCGCGCGGGCGCCGGCGGCGCCGACGAGCCGCGGCCGCACGCGGCCGCGAGCAGCAGCCCGAGCAGGCTGGCCGTGCGCCTGCTCATGCGACCAGCTCGGCCACCACGTCGGCGGGCAGGAGCGGCGTCAGCCCGCCACCGCCCAGGATGTTGACGATGCGCGAGCCGGAGGCGCGGCAGGCGCCGCCACGCGGCCGCGGCGCGTCGCCCAGGTTGGTGTAGGCCGAGATGTCGACGTAGAGATCGCGCCAGCGCGCCGCGGTGCGCCCGTCGGTGTCGTGCTCGACCAGCAGGTGCCGACGGGGCGTGGGCGGCACGAACTCCTGCACCACCCACAGGTTGGCATCGATGGCCGCCTCGGTCACGAACGCCGCCCAGGTCGCCGCGCCCTGCCCGAGGGTCTCGAGCATGCGCGTCTGCACCGTCGGCTGCGTGCACTCGGGGCCGAGCACGACCGACTTGCCGCCGTAGTCCCAGCTGCGCTTGAGCACCAGACGCTCGGGGTGGGCCGCCGCCCAGGTCATCAGATCGCCGACGCGCGTGCCGTCGGCGAGCGTGGTCGGGCCCGCGCGCAGGAGCCGCGTCCACGGCACGATGCGCGCGATGGCCGCCTGCTCCTCGTCGTCGAGGCCGAATGCGCGCAGGCGCGCGGCGTCGCCGAGCGCACCGTGCAGGAGCGCCAGCATGCCCTTGACCTCGAGCGGGCTGACCACCGGGTTGATGATGATCACCTTGCCGGGATCCACGAGCAGCTTGCCGAAGATGGTGTCGGCGTCGACGCGGCGGGCGAAGATGTGCCGGTAGATGAGGTCGAACGACTGCCCGCGCGCGCTCGGCTGGCCGGACCCGTCGAGGTCGAGCTCGTCGACCCAGCAGTGCATGGCGCGGTGGCCGGCGGCGGTCCAGGCGCGCTCGTAGTGACGCAGCTCGCCCAGCTGCGCGTCGCCGCGCCGCGAGACGATCAAAATAGCCGGCTTTTCGGCTCGCCCGCCGCGCGCCGCGTAGTGCGCCAGCACCGAGGCGAGCAGGTCGGCGGTGTTGGAGCCGGCGCGCGCGATCAGGCGCTCGCTCGCGGCCGCGTCGAGACCACGCTCGCGCGCCAGGGTGCGGATCCAGCCGTGCGCGATGAGATCCGAGTAGCCCTGCATGGCCGGGATGGTCGCGTTCAGCTCGAGCGCGCGCGGCTGGCCGGTGGGATCGAGGAAGTAGTCCACGCGCGCGGTCGCGACGTGCGAGAGGCGGTCGTCGCTCTTGCCCAGGCAGGCCAGCTCGACCGGCGTGAAGCCCTGGTACAGCTGGCGCGCCTCGAACGCGCCCTCCGTCTGGGTCCAGCGGGCCAGCTTGGCGGTGGCGCGCAGCAGCAGGTGCGCGTCGGCAGACAGGCGGGCCATGAGCGAGGCCTCGACCGGCTCGGGCGACAGCACCGGCGGGATGGGCACGAAGCTCTGGTCAGACGCGCGGAACACGGCCAGGCCGCCCTCGGCGAGCGAGGTGGCGTAGTCCCGGGCCAGCGCGTCCAGGCGCCCGGGCGGCAGCGAATCGAACCAGCGGGTCACTGAAGCGGCGACGGTCACGGTGGAACTCTCCTCTACAAGACGCGGCAGATCCAGCACTTGAGATACTCGGTCTCGGGCACGCCCACGAGCACGGGATGATCGGCGGCGGCGCCACGCCGCTCCAGGATGACGACCTCGCGCCCGGCGTCGCGCGCCGCGTCGGCCAGCATGGCGCCGAAGATCTCGGGCGTGACCTTGCCCGAGCAGGAGCAGGTGACCAGGTAGCCGTCGGGTCGGGTCAGGCGCAGCGCGCGCAGGTTGAGCTCCTTGTACGCGCGCAGGGCCTGGTCGTTGGGCCCGCGCGCGGCGCCGCCGCCCTGGCGCGGGCCGCCGCCCGAGCGCTTGGCCAGCGCGGGCGGGTCGACCACCACGGTGTCGAACTTGCGCCCGGTGCGCTCGTACTCGCGCAGGACCACGAAGGCGTCGGCGGCCTCGACGCGTACGCGCTCGGCCAGGCCCGAGCGCGCCGCGTTCTCCCTGGCGCGCGCCGCGGCGCGTGGATCCTGCTCGATGGCGGTGACCTGGCTGACCGCGGCGCGGTTGGCCGCCATGGCCAGGGCGAAGCCGCCGTGGTGCGAGAAGGCGTCGAGCGCCTCGCCCCGCGCCAGCTCGCCCACGCGCAGGTGGTTCTCGCGCTGGTCGAGGAAGCCGCCCGTCTTGGCGTCCTCCATGAGGTCGTGCGAGAAGCTGGCCCCACCCTCGCGCACCAGCGCCACGGTCGCGCCGTCGCCGAGGAGGACCGCCTTGCGGCGGGGCAGGCCTTCCAGCTCGCGCGTCG
>Ga0209515_10010004_pt1 | contig 10667 bp, 10 predicted proteins | sample Subgroupgradi54m_FD_187454 | JGI IMG/M metagenome (GOLD analysis project Ga0209515, IMG submission 187454) | Subsurface groundwater microbial communities from S. Glens Falls, New York, USA - GMW60B uncontaminated upgradient, 5.4 m (SPAdes)... ...
GATCTTAAGGTCGTAGGTGTTGGTCGTGTCGGGCGCCGGCGAGAACACCCGGATTTGGAAGTGCTCGCCTTTCACGGCCAAGACGTCTACACGCTCCTCGCCGCTGCCCGTGGAGCTTGAGGCCAGCAGGTTGCCCGAGGGGTCACGAAGCTCCAGGCGCAGATCGCCGCCGGCGGTCGCGAAGAACAACTGTACCGTGAGTATGCCGTCGGAGCTGGCTTTGTAGTCATAGAGATCGTCGAGATCGGTGACGCCGGGTGTCGGTGCCACGTCCGTTGCCTCGACGATCCGGCCGGTGAGCGCTGCGTTTGTCTGTGAGGCCGCGAGGGCTAGGCCGGTGTTGTTGAAGAACACGCCGCTGGTGATCCCAGGAGCGTGAACGGTCGAAAAGCTTCCCGTGTGCGAGGTGTAGTGGACGACCGCAAAGCTGTCGCCGGTCTTGGGGCTGAAGCCGCCCACCAAACTGACGTCGAGCGTCCCGTCGAGCGTCGCAGTGCCGGTGATGTTGAGCTGGTCGAATTGGGTGCCGGCCGTGACGCCGCCCAGCTCAATCTCCAACACGCCACCGGGCGCCTGCGTGTAATCGCCGTTGATCGTGATGATTCCCGGCGAGTTGCCGGGGCTGACCGTGCCAGCGTTGCGGACGTTGGCATGGATCGTCCCGTTGCCCGCCAGCCTGCCCCCCGCCGCCGCGATGGCCTCCAGCAGCCGGCGCGCCGGCCGTGACATGGCCCCGCCCCCGCCGCCGCCCAGGGCGGCCTGCCCGGCCTCGGTGAGGGCCAGGGTGGCCGCGGCCGCCACCTGGGTGCCCGCGGGCAGGGCGGCGCGCAGGACTTCCCCGGGCGGGGCCTCGTAGTAATCGGCGATCCACAGGCACAACTCGACCAGGGCCGCGTCCATGGCCGGCTCGGCGTCGAGCACGTCGCGGACCGCCTTCACCGACGCGCCGTCCGCCACCGCCACGTCTTCCCTGACGACCACGCCGGTCACCCCGCGCGTGCCAAAGGGCACCAGCACCCGGGCGCCGACCCGTGCCCCGGCGACCAGCCGCTCGGGCACGGCATAGTGGAACGTCCCGGCGACCGGGAGGCCCACTGCAACCTCGACGTACGGAGACATGCTCCCCCGGGCTACCATGCCCCTGTGACAGGCTATCCTCTGCTATGACATGCTGGTAAGCAGTGGCCGACGAGACCCGAGAACCTGAAGACCCACGGCTAGGCACGATCCTGCAGGATCGCTACCGGATCGTCGCCCGTATCGCTGCGGGCGCCATGGGTGCGGTCTATCGTGGCGAACGGCTGCAGCTGGGGCGCGCGGTGGCCATCAAGTTCCTGCACCTGGCCTTCCTGCGCGAGCCCGAATTCCAGCGTCGTTTCGAGGTCGAAGCCCGGGCGATGAGCCGGCTCGGCCATCCCCACTGCGTCTCGGTCATCGATTTCGGCGTCGCCGACGTGCCCTACCTGGTCATGGATTTCGTCCATGGCGTCACCCTGCGTGACCTGATCGAGCGCGGCGCGCTGCCCGCCGGGCGCGCCCTGCTCATCATGCGCCAGGTGCTGGGCGGGCTGTCGCACGCACACGGCAAGGGCGTGATCCACCGCGATATCAAGCCGGCCAACGTGATGCTGACCGAGGCCACCGGCACCGGCGACCATGTGCGCATCCTCGACTTCGGCCTGGCCAAGATGTTCACCCCGGGCGAGAAGTCGGCCACCGTGCCCATGGCCATCGGCACACCCTCGTACATGTCGCCCGAGCAGGCGCGCGGCGAGACCGTCGACGCGCGCTCCGACGTCTACTCCGCCGGCGTCATGCTGTTCGAGCTGCTGACCGGCGAGAAGCCCTTCCTGGCCGAGGAGGCGTTCTCGATCATCCGCATGCAGATCGAGGACACGCCGCCGCGCCTGAGCGACAAGGCGCCCGAAGGCCTGCGCTTCTCGCCCGAGCTCGAGCGCGTGGTCGCGCGCGCGCTCGAGAAGCGTCCCGAGGACCGCTTCCAGACCGCCGCCGAGCTGGCCGAGGCGCTCGAGTCGGTGCCCGAGGGCATGCAGCGCTGGCCGTCCTCCTCGGGCGCGGGCGAGGACGACGGGCGAGCCGTCACGGTGCACGTGTACGAGCCCGAGGCCCGGCCGCCGGGCGCGCGGCGCAAGGCGCTCGCGGTGGGCATCGCGCTGCTCGCCACCGTGAGCGGCGTGGCCATCCTGGTGCGTCGCTCGCAGCCCAACGCCGCCGAGCACGCCGAGAGCGTCACGCCGCCCTCACCCATCGCGGCCGAGGCCACGCCGGTGGCGCGCCCGGGCACACGCACCGCCGAGACCCGTCCCACCGACACGCCCGCGGCCGAAGCCGACGCGGCCGAGCCCTCCGCCACCGACGAGGTCGGCGGCCCCGACGCGCCCGGCCCCGCGCCCATCGCCGCGCCGCCGCCGCCGGTCACGCCCGCGCCCGGCCCGCCGCCCACCATCAAGGACGCCGAGCGCCTGGTGCGCGCGGGCGCCAAGGACGACGCCTACCGCGCCCTGGTGCGCCTGCGCCGCGACAACCCCAAGTCGGCGTACGTGCACTACCTGCTCGGCAACGTGCAGTTCGACAAGCTGTACTACTCCGACGGCCTCGACTCGTACGACGCGGTCATGAGCCTCGACGGCGCGTACCGGCGCAACTCCTTCGTCAACAACAACGCCATCCGCGCGCTCGGCTACGACAAGACCCGGCGCGCCGCCGAGGCGCTCATCGTCAGGCGCATCGGCCGCGCCGCCCTGCCCTTTCTCGACCGCGCGTCGAAGGCCGACAAGAGCAAGACCATCCGCGACCGCGCCGCCGCGGTGGCATCGCGCCTGCGCCGGCGCCGCTGAGCCGGCGCGCTCGCGTCAGCGCTCGGGCGCCGTGGCCGCGCGATCCCGCCGAGGCAACCCCGAGCCCACGCTGTCGACGGTGTCCCTGACCCGCTCGACCCCCGGAGGCGTCGTGGGACGCTCCTTGTAGTACAGCCAGCTGCCGCCCACGATGGCGACCAGCGGCCAGATGAACGTGCCGATGTTGACCAGCGAGCCGATGAGCAGCACCAGGCCCAGCACCGCCTCGGCCCAGCTCACGTACTGCAGCTCCTGGCCGTGCACCTTGCCGCTGACGATGGCCGCGCCCGCCGCCAGGTAGGCCACGCCGATGAGCGCCAGCTTCTTGTGCTCGCTGCGCCAGGCCAGCACCAGGTACCAGATCACCCCGACGAGGGTGATCAAGCCACCGATCTGATACTTCTGCATCGGGCGTCCCTCCTCGTCGTGCTCAGCTTATCATCCGGGTCGCGCCCATGAAGATCATCGTCCTCAACGTCGGCTCGACCTCGGTCAAGTACCAGCTCTACGACATGGACAGCGAGGCCACGCTGGCCTCGGGCGTGGTCGAACGGGTGGGCTCGCCGGAGGCGCTGCACAGGTGGCGCAAGGGCGACGAGCGCCACGAGGACAAGGTCGCCGCGCCCGACGCGCGCGCCGCGCTCGACCTGGCGCTGGCCGCGCTCGGCGACGCGCGCGACGTGCGCGCGGTCGGCCATCGCGTCGTGCACGGGGGCGAGAAGCTGATCGCGCCCGTCGTCATCACCGATGAGGTCAAGGCGACCATCCGGGCCTGCGCCACCTACGCGCCGCTGCACAACCCGGCCAACCTGGCCGGCATCGAGGCCGCGCAGGCGGCGCTGCCCGGCGCGGTGCACGTGGCCGTCTTCGACACCGCCTTCCACGCCCAGCTGCCCGAGCATGCCTACCTGTACGGCCTGCCCTACGACCTCTACCTCGAGCAGGGCATCCGTCGCTACGGCTTCCACGGGCCCAGCCACCAGTACATGGCGCTGCGCGCCGCCGAGCACCTGCGCACCGATCCGTCGCGCCTCAAGCTCATCACCTGCCACCTGGGCGGCGGCTGCAGCGTCGCCGCCATCGACGGCGGGCACTCGGTCGACACGTCCATGGGCCTGACCCCGCTCGAGGGCCTCATCATGGGCACGCGTCCGGGCGACCTGGATCCCGGCCTGACGCCGCTCCTGCTCGGCTCCGGGCGCACGCTCGCGCAGCTGGACGAGCTGTACAACAAGAAGTCGGGCCTGCTCGGTCTGTCCGGCCTGTCGGCCGACTTCCGCGACCTGCAGCGCGCCGCCGACGAGGGTCACACGCGCGCGCGCCTGGCCATCGACGCCTTCGTGCACCGGCTGAAGAAGTATGTGGGCGCGTACGCGGCGGTGCTGGGCGGCGTCGACGCCATCGTGCTCTCGGGCGGCATCGGCGAGAACGCGGTGCGCGTGCGCGCGGCGCTGTGCGACTCGCTGGTCTACATGGGCGTGGTCATCGACGAGGAGACCAACGTCACGGCCAGCGCGCGCGAGGCAGGCGGCGTGGTCGACATCGCAACGGCGCGCGCGCCCACGCGCGTCCTGGTCGTGGCCACCAACGAGGAGCTGATGATCGCGCGCGAGGCCGCACGCGTGGTGGCGGGGCCGACGGCGGCGCGGCGGGCCGCGGGTGGCGCGCCCATTCCCGTGGGCGTGAGCGTGCGCCACGTGCACCTGTCGCGAGCGCACTGCGACGCGCTCTTCGGCGTCGGCTACCAGCTGACCCTCAAGCGCGAGGTCTCGCAGCCGGGCCAGTTCTGTACCCGCGAGTCGGTCGACCTGGTGGGGCCGAAGGGCGAGCTGCGCGGCGTGGCCATCATCGCGCCCCTGCGCAAGGAGACCCAGATCGAGCTGGCGCGCACCGACGCCATCGCGCTGGGCGTCAACCCGCCGCTGCGCGAGTCAGGCAAGCTCGAGGGCACGCCCGGGCTCACGCTGCGTGGGCCCGCGGGCGAGGTCAAGCTCGAGCGCGGCGTCATCTTGGCCCATCGTCACGTGCACATGCACCCCGACGATGCGCGCCGCTTCGGAGTCGCCGACGGTAGCGTGGTCAAGATTCGCGTCGATGGCGAGCGCGAGACCGTCTTCGGCGATGTGCTGGTGCGGGTGAGCCCGAGCTACGCGCTCGACCTGCACCTGGATACCGACGAGGCCAACGCCGCCGGGCTGAACAACGACAGCGTCGCCAGCTTCGAGGGCGTGCAGTAGCTACTTGGAGGTGCGGTTGACCTTCCAGATGCCGCCCAGCTCCTTGTCGGTGCCGACGGGGCGGATGATGAAGGTGCCCTCGATGGCCTCGTCGCTGAGCGTGCCGATGAAGTCGGTGTCGACCTCGCACTTGCACGACGGGTCGACGTAGCGCTCCAGCTTGCCGTGCAGCTCGTCACCGGCCACCCGCAGCACCGCGATGCGCAGCATGCGCGGCTCGGGCGCGCCCGGCAGCTCCATGTCGACCTCGCCATCGGCGGTCTTGCGGCCCGGACGCAGCGAGAAACGGATCGAGCCCTTGCGGCCAGTGTCGGTGCTGGAGTACTCGCCCACCCACTGACCCCGCATGGCGAAGACGTCGGCGTCCTTGCCCTTGACCGGCACGGCGGTGAGCGAGGCGGCGCAGCCCGTGCTCACGACGGCCACCAGGGCAAACAGGAACGCAGGCATCATGAACCGCTTCATTTTCGTATCTCCTTGTTGGCTGCTCTCCGCTTCCGTGCGGTGCAGCTGAATAAAGAAATACACCCGGCGAGCCTGTTAGATCTGTCGGCCAAATCGCAAAATCAGTAGAAATTTCCGATATCTAGGTGTCACACACGTAACCATTGTATGCAACGCTTCAATTGCTACAAGGACGCGGGTCAGGACGGGGTCGGGAGGCCGTCGGGCAGGCTCACAAAGGCGAGGATTCGACCTGCGCGAGGCGCGCGCGCTGCTCTTCGGGCAGGCAAGCCTCGAGCGCGATGCCCGCGCCGCCGGTGGCCGAGCGCAGAGCGACGTACTCGACGAGCGCGGTGCGCAGGTAATTGCCTCGTCGCGTGGCGCGCAGGAGCGTGTTCTTGGGCGTGTGCGTCGAGGGCACGAACTCCATGGGCGTGACCTCGTAACCGCAGCCGCGCAGCAGCAGCGTGCGCATCGTGTCGGTCATGCTGGCGCCGAGGTCGCGACGCAGATGCGCCGCGTTCCACACCGGCGCAAACGGGCCGTGCTTGTGCTCGGCGGCGAGCTCCGACCACTTGCGCGCCAGCTCGGCCTGACAGCAGGGCGCGGCGGCGACGAAATCGGCGCGCAGGCGCAGCGCCAGCGCCAGCGCGTCGTCGGTGGCGGTGTCGCACGCGTGCAGCGCGACCAGCGCGTGCGGACGCAGGCTGGCGTCGGCCTCGCCACCGAAGGCGTGCGCCCAGGTGGCGGCGAAGTCGAGCTCGGCGATGGGTCCTGACTCGAAGCGCAGCACCGCGTCGAGGCCGACCATGCCCATGCGCTCGCGGCACTTCTGGATGACCTTGTCGTTGCGATCGACGCCCAGGATCTGCGCCGGATGCTTCCATCTGTGGATGAAGCACCACGCCAGCAAGTAGGTCAGGTACGAGCTGCCGCAGCCGGCGTCGAGCACGCGCACCGTCGGGAAGGCCTTGGTGAGATCGAGCATGGCCGGCTCGAGCAGCGCGACCATGTGGTTGATCTGCATGTACTTGCGCACGGCGTCGGCGGACATGGACGCGTCGCGGTTGACCAGGCCGAGCGCGCGCAAGAGCGTGCCTGCCTCGCCCGGCATGAGCGGCAGCTTCTTGCCCGCGACCAGCTTCTGCGTGCGCTCCTTGGTCCAGTACGCGGCCGCGCGCGCGGCGAAATCGGATTCCCACTCTTCTTTCACGACGTCACTTCTCCACCTTCTTATTCGCCGATGATCTTCACCAGCACGCGCTTGCGCCGCTTGCCGTCGAACTCGCCGTAGAAGATCTGCTCCCACGGCCCCAGGTCGAGCTTGCCCGCGCTGATGGCCACGACCACCTCGCGGCCCATGACCTGGCGCTTCATGTGTGCGTCGGCGTTGTCCTCGCCGGTGCGGTTGTGGCGGTACTTTGACACGGGTTCGTGCGGCGCCAGCTTCTCCAGCCACTCGTCGTAGTCGTGCAGCAGGCCGGCCTCGTCGTCGTTGATGTAGACGCTGGCGGTGATGTGCATGGCGTTGACCAGGCACAGGCCTTCCTGGACCTTGCTGTGCGCGAGCGCCTTCTCCACCTCGGGCGTGATGTTGAGGTACGCGCGCCGCTCGGGCGTCTCGAACCACAGCTCCTGGCGGTGCGACTTCACGGACGCACCCGCGCCAGCATCTCCTCGCACATGGCGCGCACGCCGTCGCGCAGCTCGGGGCGGCGCAGGGCATAGGCCAGGTTGGCGCGCAGGTAGCCCAGGCGGTCGCCGGCGTCGTGACGCTCGCCGTCGAGGGTCGCGGCGATCATGCCTTCCTTCTGGGCCAGGGCCAGGAGCGCGTCGGTCAGCTGGATCTCGCCGCCCTTGCCCGGCCTGGTCTCGGCCAGAAGCGGCCACACCGACGCGGGCAGCACGTAGCGCCCGACCACGGCCAGGCGGCTGGGCGCGGTGCCCGGGGCCGGCTTCTCGACCATGCTGGCGACCTCGACCCGCTGCGCGTCGAGCCGCTTGCCCGGCGAGACCACGCCGTAGAGGTGCTCCTGCCCGGGCGGGACCTCCATGACTGCGACCGCGCCCTTGCCCGACGTCGCGTACACGTCGATGAGCTGACCGATGGCCGGCCGCTTGCCCGTGCAGTCGTAGAGGTCGTCGCCGAGGAGGACGGCGAACGGCTCGTCGCCGATGGCGTCGCGCGCCACCAGCACCGCGTGGCCGAGGCCGAGCGGCTGCTTCTGCCGCACCGAGACCAGGCGCACCATGCTGGAGATCTTCTGCATCTGCGCGGCCAGGTCGGGCTTGCCGCGCGACGACAGCATGTGCTCGAGCTCGTACGCGTGATCGAAGTGGTCCTCGATGGACGACTTGCCCCGGCCGTTGACCAGCACGATCTCCTCGATGCCGGCGGCGACCGCCTCCTCGATGATGAGCTGGATCGTCGGCGTGTCGACGATGGGCAGCATCTCCTTGGGGATGGCCTTGGTCGCGGGCAGGAAGCGAGTGCCGAGCCCGGCGGCGGGAATCACGGCCTTGCGGACACGCGGGGTCGAAGCAGTCATGGCGGGAATCTACCTCAACCGGCGCGGCGGGCGAGCCGCCGGGCGTACCTGACGGCCGCGTCAGGCGCCCGGGCGACGCAGACGCGCGTGCACGGCGGCGGCCCGGCGCTGGATGGCCAGCTCGTCGTCGCTGTGCGCGGCGGCGCGCGCGATGGCCTCCAGGTCGAGCGCCGCGTCGCCGTAGCGCCCGCTGCGCCAGCGCGCCTCGGCGCGCAGGAGGTACGCCGCGGCGCCCGGGCGCCGCCCCAGCGCCGCGGTGGCGAGCGGCTCGACGTCGGCCCAGCGCCGCTCGCGCGCGGCGATGACCGCGAGCGCGCGCCAGGCTGCCTCGCCCAGCGGGTCGGCCAGGGCCAGGCCTTCCCAGAGCACGCGCGCATCGGCGAGGCGACCCTCGGCGAGCAGCGCGTAGCCGAGGTCGGCCAGGGCGTGCAGCTCGTCGGCGTCGTAGCCGGCGGGCGCGTGGCTCGTGCTGGCGGCGCTCACGTCAGCCCACCGAAACCTTGCCCATGCCGGCGGCGGCCTCGTGGCGCAGGTCGAGCAGCCGGGCCACCAGCGCACGCATGCGCTGCTCCTCGGCCGACTCACCCGGCCGGGCGCCGCGCCGGGCCACGCGCGCCAGCGCCTCGCCGGCGCGTCCGGCCGCGAGCGCACGCGCCACATGCTCGGGTGCCGGCGCGGCCACCGCGTCGTCGACAGTGCGGGTGGTCCCGGCCAGGCGCGCGAGCGCCTCGCTGTGGGCGCGCGCGCCGTCGCTCTCGTCGAGCGCGTCGAGCGCCTCGAACGCCAGCGCGTCCAGCTCGGGGCCGAAGGCCTCGCCGTGCTCGATGACCTCGGCCTCGAAGCCGGCCGGGCTCGCGCCTCGCCCGACGCCATGCACGCCCGCGCTCATGTGCCCTCTCCTTGCGCCTGCCGCTGCACGAAGCGCAGCACCTCGGCGACCGCATCGTAGAGGGACTCGGGAATCTCGTCGCCCAGCTCGAGCTGATTCAGCGCGCGCGCCAGCGCCACATCGCGGTAGATGGGCACGCCATACTGCCGCGCCACCTCGCGGATCTGCTGTGCGATCAGGTCCTCGCCCTTGGCGACCACGGCGGGCGCGCCCATGGTGGCCTGGTCGTAGCGCAGCGCCACCGCGATGTGCTCGGGGTTGACGATCACGCAGTCGGCGCTGCGCACCGACTCGATCATCCTGTGGCGCAGGATCTCGCGGTGCATGCGCTGGCGCTCCGCCTTGTGCTGCGGGTCGCCTTCCTGCTCCTTGTACTCGCGCTTCACTTCCTCGCGCGTCATGCGCAGGCCTTTCAGCCACTTGCGCCGCGTCACCAGGTAGTCGGCGGCGCCCACCACGGCGTAGGCCACGGCCACACGCAGCAGCAGCCGGGCCATGAGCGACCAGGTGGCGCTGGCCGCCAGGGTCGCGCGCGCACCCGCCAGGCGCGGCAGGTCGCCGACGTGCGGCGCCAGCGTCCACCAGGCCACCGCCGCCACGATGCTGGTCTTGACCAGCGCCTTGATGAGCTGCACCAGCGCGTCGCGCGAGAAGATCCGCTTCAGGCCCGCGAGCGGATCGAGCTTCTCGGCCCTGGGCTGCAGCGGCTGCAAGGTGAACAGCCCGCCCGACTGCAGGTAACCCACGATGGCGGCGGCCACGAACGCGGCGCCCAGGATGGGCGCGCACAGGCGCGCCACGTCGCGCAGCAGGGCCTCGAGCGCGGCGCCCGGCGCCACGTCGCCCGCGACCGCGCGCGCGAGCCCCACCCGCATGACCCGGGTCAGCTCGCCGGCCAGGAAGGCGCTGCCGGCGACCAGCGCGCCGGCCGCCGCGACGAACGCGGCCGACGACGTGAAATCACCGCTGTACGCGATCTGGCCCCTGTCGCGCGCCTGGCGCAGGCGGCGGGGTGTGGGCTCTTCGGTCGGCTCTCCGCCGGGACGATCGTCGGCCATCGTGGTCTCTGAGTCGTTCTTCGGCGCGCCCGGCGCGGAGTTGCGCGTGCCCGCGAGCTTTCAGCGAAGCTAGCGTGATCGCGAGGATTTCAGAAGGCGATTCCCACCTTGAAGGTGGTCGTGAGGTCATGGATGACGACCACCGGGCTCATCACGTCGCCCAGGGACAGGTAGAAGGAGGAGCGCTGCAGGCCGATGGCCACGCTGAGCGCGGTCTGCTCGCCGATACGCGCGTCGAGCCCGATGTCGCCCGTGAACATGAGGAACAGCGTGGGGAAGTCGCTCGGCTTGTCGTCCATGGGAATCCACACGCTGCGCTGGCCCACGCCGCCGTGCGCGCCGGCCTCGACGAAGGGCGCGAAGCGCGCGTGCGGCAAGGTCAGGCCGAGCGTGACGCCCTCGCTGATGACGAAGTCGCCGCCGCTCTCCATGGCCACCTGCGTCGACAGGCCCAGGCGCACGAAGCTCGACAAGGGATAGAGATCGAAGGTGAGCCCGTTGAAGTCGTCGTCGCCCAGGTGCTGCTGCGCGTCCTTGACCTCGGGAATCGTCAGGTGCCGGTAGGCGAGGCGCACATGCAGGCCGGCACGCGGCGTGCGGCCATGCAGCCAGCGGTCGTCGTCGGCATCGGC
>Ga0209515_10010005_pt1 | contig 10667 bp, 8 predicted proteins | sample Subgroupgradi54m_FD_187454 | JGI IMG/M metagenome (GOLD analysis project Ga0209515, IMG submission 187454) | Subsurface groundwater microbial communities from S. Glens Falls, New York, USA - GMW60B uncontaminated upgradient, 5.4 m (SPAdes)... ...
GCAAGGAAGAAGCTAATAGCCAATAGCTAATAGCTAATAGCTAATAGCTAATAGCTAATAGCCAATAGCTAATAGCCAATTACCGGTACCCAATGGGTTTTTCTGTGGCAACGACGGAGAGGCTTAACTTACGTTTTTCCAGGTCAATAGATTCAATCATCGCCTTAATCGTATCTCCTACCTTGGGTGCAAAATCTGTGGGCATTTTGGAAATATGAATAAGACCCTCGACCCCTGGTTCAAGTTGGACAAAGACGCCAAAATGGGATGTGCGCGTGACCCTGCCTTCTACCACTTGGTCTTCAACATACTTTTTGCTTGCCTCTCCCCATGGATCTTTGGAAAGCTGTTTTAAAGACAAGTTGAGGCGACCGCTCGCTTCATCTTTGCCAATTACTTTCACTTTGACTTTTTCACCTGTTTTCAAATGATCTCCGGGACTTTCTACCCGTTCCCAGGCAATTTCTGAAATATGAATAAGCCCTTCAATAGTGACGGTCTCCCCTTCCTTTTCTTGAGGCAAAGTTACCTGTGCAAACGCACCAAAGGGCACCACCCCCATGATTGTTGCCTCCAATACATCACCGTCTTTGATCTTAGCTAATGCTGCTTGCTGGGATACAATGAGGTCTTTTTGCGTCACTGCTTTTTGGGAAAGTACTAATCTATTCCCTTCTTTCTCTAGTTCAAGAATTTTTACTGCAATTTTTCTTCCTCTTAAAAGCCCGGGGTTATCGATAGAAGCTGCATCAAGTTGTGAAGCCGGAATAAAACCTCGGACACCGGCGTAATCCACCAAAAGGCCACCTTTTACACTATCTATGCCTGTGACGCTAATTTCTTTACCCTGGTCGTGGGCATCTTTAAGTACTTGCCACCTTTTTTCTACACTACTTTTACGTAAAGAGAGAAGTACCTGGCCGTACTCATCTTCCGGCACCACTACCATCGCCGTAACCTCTTCTCCCACAGAAAGTTGAGATAAAAGATCGGCAATTGCAGCCATTTCGCGCGGCGGCACCACCCCAAAACTTTTCCCCCCAATTTCTATCGTCATTTGTTTGGGACTAATCGCCATGATCTTCCCCTTTACCTCATCGCCACGCTTGAATCCATGAATGGTATACCCCGTTGTACGAAGTAATTCCTCCATGGATGTGGGCTCATGAGAAGACGACCCCCGAGATTCGGGTAGTCCCGCTGAAGCATTAGAGGGTGATATATCTAGTTTCTTTTTTGTTTTTGCCACTCATTAAGCACTTCCTTTCATTAGATTAGGATCCGATTATATCCCACCGAGGAGGTCTTTTGCAAATGAGGATTAAAGCGCATCAACAGTCCAAAACGCCTAACTCACGGCAAAATTCTACCGGTAAGTTTTTGAAAGCAATAAAAATGCCCCGGCAATGAGGTATTTTCGCAGTTTCTTGCGAAACTACTATCGTTCCCGCTGCCGCCTTTTACGACCTTGTTCGGAATGGAAAAGGGTAGTGCGACGGCGCTTCAATCACCGGGGCAAATTTGTGTTCTCGAAAGTGAATGGAATATCCCGATTTATTGTTTAATAAAGTCAACTCTTGATCGATTAGTACGGATCAGCTAAACACCTTACGGTGCGTACACCGTCCGCCTATCAACGTCGTATTCTCCGACGGATCTATAACGATACCTTATCTTGGGGCGAGCTTGGTGCTTCAGATGCTTTCAGCACTTATCCCTAGGGAATATAGCTACCCTGCACTGCCCGTTGACAGACAACAGGAACACCAGGGATTCCCTCTTCCAGGTCCTCTCGTACTGTGGAAGAACCCCCTCAAGTATCAAACGCATGCACCGGATAGAGACCGAACTGTCTTACGACGTTCTGAACCCAGCTCGCGTACCCTTTTAACCGGCGAACAGCCGGACCATTGGGACCTTCTCCAGCCCCAGGATAGGGTGAGCCGACATCGCAATTCTGTAAAAACAGATTTGCCCTCATGATTTCTCATGAGATTTGACTATATCTTCATCCCGATTTAATCGGGAGCTAGCGTGTGATAGGTTGTTAGAAACAAAACCTATCTCATCACATCCAATTAACCGAATGTGAATCAGTCGATACGGGGCTATAACAGAAGTTTATATTCCATCGAAGAAACTATATATGGAGAAACTATCTTCATAAAAGTTGAAACACTTTCTTTTTTTATCCTAATTCTTCGATAGTTTTTATCTTTATTCAGAGACGCTTTTATTAAATACTGCTGATAAAGTATTTGTATCAGCCTCTCTTGTTCTTCTGGAGTAAATTGTTGCGAATTGAGATAAATATCTTTATCACAACGGGAGCCGTCATCCATATACCAAATCGCTAAAGTAAGTGGAGATAAAGTAAGTGAATTGGGAATAGTCTTTCTTTTCCCTTGGAAAAACCAGTTATAAAAATCAGTAAATACCGGCATGCTTTTTGTAGTAAACCGATATGCTATTCTTTTACCATTCCCTCGCCTGACTTTCGGTGGTGTACCAACATAAGTTTTAAATTGTTGGTATAACCAGTCCACATATTCTTTTTGCGTATAAGAATGATTGATCTCAAGTAATGCATGCGTCTTCTTTCGCATTGCACCATCTCCCAGAAGAAGTCCGATGATAATTTCTTTCTGTGCTTCTGTTAAGCTTCCCTCGGTATTGCCCATTGATCTAATCATAAATTCATTATGAATCATATGATTACCACGATCAACTTAGGATTCCACCGATATTAGCTAGATTTATTTGGTTCCGAATTACTTCGGAAGCACCCCAATGTCATATTTAAGGTGCCAAACCGCATCGTCGATATGGACTCTTGGATGCGATCAGCCTGTTATCCCCGGGGTAGCTTTTATCCGTTAAGCCCGATCGGCGACCACCGCCGAATCGAGGATCACTAGGACCGTCTTTCGACTCTCCAGAATATCAAAGCTCGCCTTACGGCTCGCTTCCATCCTGGTCAGGGCGGTGTCGCGAATGCGACATGATGCCCTGAGCTCGACTAGTAGGTCTTGCAGTCAAGCCGGCTTATGCCCTTATACAAACCGCGCGATTTCCATCCGCGCTTAGCCGACCTTTGTACCTCACCGTTACTCTTTAGGTGAAAACCTCCCCAGTTAAACTGCCCACCAGACACTGTCCTTCATCCGGATTTTTTTGCGGAGTGACGTGAGGGTTCTTACTCCCAAAGAGTGGTATTCCATTGACTCCTGACTTGCGTCAGGATCCCACCTATGCTCGACAATTGAAAGCAAGTTCCCAATGCCAAGTTGCAGTAAAGCTCCACGGGGTCTTTTTGTCCAGGTGCATGTAGGCCGCATCTTCACAGCCATTTCAATTTCGCCGGGTAATGGTTCAAGACAGTCGCTAAGTCGTTCTACCTTTCGTGCGGGTCGGAACTTCAAAAATTTTCGCAGAAAAATTTTTGACCCTAAGCGAAGTCGAAGGGTTTACCCTGAGCTTGTTGAAGGGTTACCTTTAAACTTATACTCAAGATCTACGCTTGTTGTTACGTCTTGACGGTTTTCAAGACCTCTGTATCGCTACAGAGTTCAGACTATATCATCCCCGATTCAATCGGGGTCTGGCGTGTAGTCGTTGAGGATGAATTATTATCTTAGAGTAAATAAAAATGACACACCGATCCGATACATATGCTAAAAAAATTGTAGAGTATATATCCCAAAAAAATTAGCATTAGTAAAATTAAAACTCCAACAATAATACCTTTCCTGCTGATTGGCTGCACTTGCATATTGTTACTGTCCCATAATTGGAAAAGTAATGCAAGATACACAGCTATTCCAGCATATAGCCAGATTTTGCACTTTAATTTTTGTAGAACTTTTGATTCGACTGTTTATTTTTCGTTCCTAAGTGCTGATGATCACCCATCATTCGGGCAAGTTTTGTGTTGGCCCGCAAAACTTTTACCACCCGACAAGGAACTTCGCTCACTATAGGATACTTATTTCTTCCTATATTTGGACTATATCTTTGATGCATTTTTTCTTACATCACTTGACGTGTAGTCTCTGAGGATTCTTAGAATTTTTAATACTTATAAGTTGCTCTATTCCCTTTTGGTTACGGTGAGCATTTGTACTTATAAGTTGGATTGCGGCTTTAAAAATTTCAAAATCTTTTATTTTTGCTGTCCGTAAAGGATTTTCTTCAAAAAAAGGAATAATTTTTTCTCTTAAATCTTTTTGATTTCGAACACAATAACGATAAAGATGTTCTCTATGATTATCATGACGCCTATTAATAAAAAGTCTTCCACACCCAAAGAATGTTTGAATTTCTTCAAGTGCGTGGAGACTCTTTGCTCCTTGCGTTACAACAAATTCTGGCAACACTTGCCATCCACTTGTTGTGGTTCGATTTCGAAAGATTGAAACAGAGAAGCATCCTTCTCCATCAACAAATCCAACAATCCATCCACTAGTTCTAAGTCTTTCCTGCTGATTGTCTCTACTGGAATCATTTTCACTTGGTTTTTTCATCTATGAATATATGTAACCATAGTAGATCCAGAATAACAAGAGTTTCCAGCATATAGTCAAGTTTTCATCTCCACTCTTCTTAGCCAAAGAGCACTCGACGGAGGGTTCTCCCAACTTAGTTGGAACATACCTCACTATGGCAGCGGACCCTTTTTGGGCCTACCATAGAACAGTTATAGTTACTGCTGCCGTTCACTGGTGCTTAAGTAACAACCTTGATATGATCTCAGTCGCCACTTTTGACATACCAGCACTGGGCAGGTGTCAGCCCCTATACGTTGCCTTTCGGCTTTGCAGAGACCTGTGTTTTAGTTAAACAGTCGCTTAGCGTCTTTTGTTGTATCCTGAATAAATCAGGAAGGGCATCTCCCATAGGTTACGCCCAGCTTTTGTTGCCGAGTTCCTTGAACCATTGTATCCCGATTGCCTTAGTATACTCTACCAGTCCACCAGTGTCGGTTTGCGGTACGGAAGAAAATACCATCCGTAACGAGACTTTTCTTGAAAGCTGAAGGTCATTCTATTACTCGCTTCTTGCGATTTGAATTCTCATTTGCCACTCAATTAAACGTCGAAGCGGATTTTCCAACTTCAACTATTTTATGGCTTAGCGGTCGATTGCTCAACCGAGAACTCCTCCACCTCTGTCACCTCTTTACGTCTTAGTTAGATATTCTCTGTAGCCGAATTTCAACGGCTTATACATCGGGGTATAGCACAATGCATCCCCCTTAGATCCGACTAACCCGAAGTCGACGAACGTTGCTTCGGAAACCTTGGACTTTCGGCAATGCCGATTCTCACGGCAAATCGCTACTCATGCCGGCATTCGCACTTCTGTCCGCTCCACCATGTCTTACAACACGACTTCACTGCAAACAGAACGCTCCCCTACCACGCTCAGAAGGAGATTTATCACCGCTTCCATTTAAGTAACCTAAGTAACTTAAGTCACATAAGGAGAAGAAGGCGATAAAACTCCCTCCAAGCATCTCCAACTTCGGTACTTGTCTTGAGCCCCGTTCATTTTCGGCGCGGAATCCTTCGGCCAGTGAGCTGTTACGCTTTCTTTAAAGGATGGCTGCTTCTAAGCCAACCTCCTGGGTGTTTTAAGGAATTCCACTTCCTTAACCACTTAGACAAGATTTTAGGACCTTAGATGGGAATCTGGGTTGTTTCCCTTTAGAGCCACGCGCTTAGCCGCGCAGTTCTGACTCCCTCACTTTAACCTCTGGCATTCGGAGTTTGATTGAGACACCTCGCTTGCGCTTGGCGCCTCATTCAGTGCTCTACCTCCAAAGGATACATGAGAGGCTATACCTATATATATTTCGGGGAGAACCAGCTATCTCCGGGTTCGTTTGGCATATTGCCCCTAACCGCACCTCATCTCAGAATTTTGCAACATTCACGAGTTCGGACCTCCTCCCGAGTTTCCTCGGGATTCATCCTGGACACGGTTAGCTCACCCGGTTTCGGGTCTCCCGATATCGACAAACTAGCTCATTTAAAGCTCGCTTTCACTGCGCCTCCGTTACAAAGTAACTTAGGCATAAATGCCGCTATCGGGAACTCACCGGCTCATTCTTCAATAGGCACGACATTACTAGCTACTGGTCTTTAGCAATTAGTCTTTAGCTTGCAATGAAAACAAATTCACTTATAGCAAACGACTAACGACCAAAGTCCAATAGCCAGCTCTGTCTGCTTGTCAGCCAACGGTTTCAGGTACTATTTCACTCCCCTTCCGGGGTGCTTTTAACCTTTCCCTCACGGTACTTGTTCACTATCGGTCATGGAAGATGTTTAGTCTTGGAACGTGGCCGTCCCGGATTCCCACAGAGTTTTACCGTGCTCCGTGGTACTTAGGAACTCTCTAGGGGAGATTTGGGTTTTGCGTACGCGACTTTCACGCTCTTTGGTGCGCTATTCCAAGCACTTCTGCTACCCGCTTCTCATCCCATATTGAAAGCCCTGCAACACCCCGATAAATCGGGGTTTAGACTGTTCCCTTTTCGCTCGCCGCTACTGGGGGAATCTCTATTGATTTATATTCCTCGGGCTACTTAGATGTTTCAGTTCGCCCGGTGCCCCTCTTTGCACTATGAATTTATGCAAAGATCCCCAACGAAGTTGGGGGGATTACTCCATTCGGAAACCGCCGGATCACTGCTTTTTTGACAACTCCCCGACGAGTATCGCCGTCATATGCGTCCTTCTTCGGTCTTCCATACCAAGGCATCCACCATTGGCATTATGAGTAGACTTTTATAAAACCATCTACAGCATGCCGACTATGTCAGTCCTTGGGGGATCGACGCTAGCCGAAAAACTGTAGACAGTAAACTGTAAAGATCGGTAATTCCATTCACTTTCCAGAACACCTAGTTCTTGGAAAATGTATTCACATGTTAATGTGCTAGTTCAACTATTGGCTATTAGTCATTAGCCTTTAGATTCTGTCTAAAGAGTAAAGACTAATCTCCAACGATCGAAGTGGACCCGAGCGGAGTCGAACCGCTTGCCTTCTCATTGCAAATGAGATGTTCAACCAGGTAAACTTCGGGCCCAAAAAAGAATTGCTAAGTTGTTATATTGCTAAATTGCTAAATTGAATAATCTTCTCTCGTTCCAACAGTTCAACAGTCTAACAATTTAGCAATGATCTCTCCGACCCGGAAGTATTCACGATAAAAGGTGCAAAATAAAAAAAGGCTCCCGAAAGGAGCCTGTCAAACAGAACCAAACGAAAGCCGTCAATCAGTCCGGCAAGGCCGAACTTGGTGATTTACTTCGACAAACTTCGTTATTTGGTTCTGCATGAATAAAAAAGAAAAGCTCCTTAAACTAAAACACATTGATAAATTCTCTCCGCATTGTAGCAACCCCCTCTTGCCTTGTCAAGACATCTGCGCTTCAAAATAGGCATCATGCATGCTTCATGAGATTTCCCCATGGTACCATAGAGAAAGAGAAGTAAGCAGTATGAAGCACGAAGAAGTAGCACGCCGATATGGGACCCTTATAACACAGGTAGACAAAGTGGCACGAAGTGTGGGAAAAACAGGCCAAGATATCACGATCGTGGTTGCGGCAAAGTATGGAACGGACAACCAAATTATTGAACTAGGTAGTCAGCCAGGTATTATTTTTGGAGAAAACCGCGTCTCCGACCTCCTTACGCATCAATCCTGCGTTGACCAAAGACCAACGACAAACCCTTCGATTCCACTCAGGGCAAGCGACCAAAGACCAATTTGGCACTTCATCGGCCATCTGCAAACGAATAAAATCAATAAAGTCGTTGGAAAAATATCCATGCTTCAATCCCTCGACAGTCTTCACCTGGCTCAAGCTCTTGATAAACGACTGAAGATACTTAAGTTACCTAAGTTTCCTATCTTGATCGAAATCAACATCGCCCGCGATCCCAAAAAGTTTGGTATCGACCCCGCTAAACTTTTTGATTTCTTATCCTCCTTATCCCCCTATTCCCTCTTATCCATCGAAGGCCTCATGACTATGGGAAAAGTCTGGGAAAATGAAAAAGAAGCCAGAGTACATTTTGCCAAAATGCGCAAACTCTTTGAAAAACTCCAAACGATCAAACAACCCAATCTACGTCCTCGATATCTCTCTATGGGAATGAGTAGCGATTATCAGTGGGCAATCGAAGAAGGCGCAACGATGATCCGGGTGGGAAGAGCACTTTTTAAGTAGCGTCTAGTGTCTTTCTAAGTCCTTACGTTACCTAAGCACCTTAGGCTACCTAAAAAACTAGCCCCTAGCTCCTAGTCCCTAAACCCTATACCCTAGTACCACCATCCCAACCTCATAACCTGGTCCATATGGCCGTAAATTTTGCCAATACTATTTAATTCATTTATATATAGGCGCACTTCCCGATCAATGGCACCCCCCGGTTGGATTGGATTCTCCTCTACCCAATCCCAGGCTTTTTGCTCTTCTGTTGAAAGATGATGGGTGTGGAACCGATGGACAATGTTGGCTTTCCGTGTACTGCCGGCTAACGCGAAATGGTGGCCGATTTCATGTTCCAAAATGATAAGCTGCCAGAAAAGGGGCAGATCACGGTTCACTTTAATTTCCCGTCCCTCATAACACCCCTGTGCACCAAAAATAATCGCTTCTCTCTGCACGAGGTGAATCGGCACCTCCACCCCAAAATGCTTGGACACGCGGTTCATGAGCCCTTCTTTGGCTTCAGTTATTTTTTTCCGGATAAAAAGTTGTCGTTGAGAGATAGGCATAAAAAAAACTGACTTCTGACTACCGATAACCGCCTGTCATGTTCTGGGAATACTCGCTTTTCCCCAGAGGATTGGCGGTTTGCGATGTTTTATATATGTATAGGCAAATGCCGCCGCTTCCACACCAAAGGCAGCAGAAGTCACGAGCTGTTCAAGTGATGGCGGATGAGGCAGACAATCCCCTGCTGCAAATACCCCTTCAATGTTTGTCGCAAGCCGGGAGTCAACGTACATAAATCCCGTGGGAGTAATCTCCACACCGAGACTTCGTGCAAGATCATTGCCCGTGTAACTTGGGCGCCGTTTCTCATTTCCGCTAGCGAAAAGAAGAGATAAGGATTTGTATTCATTAGTAGGTGATCTTGACGTAAATACTGTCTTTTCAACTTCACCTGTTTCTTCTTTTTGGGAGCTAACGTCAACAATTTTTTCCGCTCGCACTTCCACGCTACTTTCTTTCAAACGGTCGTACATCGCGGTCAACCAATCTTTACCAGTAATAGACCGCACCCCAGGATAATCAAACACCATCGGTGCAAAATTGAGCTGTCCCCCCAACATTTCACCAACAATAGTGGTTTTGAGCCCATACATCCCTGCAAATAACCCTGCAGAAAGTCCCGCAGGCCCCGCACCGATGATTGTAAGATCGTACATGTGAGTTAGGACGCTTGATGATAGAATCTGGAAACTTGAACTTGAAGCTGGAAGTTTGAGGATAGATATTTTTTCTACCTTCTATTTTCTAACTTCAAGATATATCTTCCAGTATCCAGTATCTAACGTCAAATTATTTATTACTTTTCTCCACCTCTACTCCCAGTTTACCAAATACGTAATTGTAAATCTTTACGGCATCATCTTTTGTGGCAGTGCTGCCCAGTAGTACAAGAATAATTCGTTTGCCGCCGTTTTCCGCGTAAGATAACAACGTCTCACCCGCAAAATCCGTGATTCCCGGCTTTATTCCCTTTATCCCCGGGTAACTGCGGTCAAGATTTAAAATGTTATAGAGAGGAAATGCTTTGTGATACCCTTTTTTGTATGGTAAGACAATGTCTTTTGTTGAGGAAATGGTTGCAAACGTTTCATTGGCAAGCGCATACTTGCCAAGTGCCAGAAGGTCAAGCGCTGTAGAACGGGTAGATTGAGCAAGAGTTTTTTCATCAAGCCCCGTTGGGTTGGCAAAAGAAGAATCGTACATTCCTATCTCTTCCGCTTTTTGATTCATGGCAGCGATAAATGCTGCTCTGTTTTTTTTGCGCATTGTTTCATCATCTTGTCCTTGTGCCCCTCTATCCCCGACTACTCCTTCAGCGAGAGTTTCCGCCGCGTCATTGCCGCTGGGAAGCATCGTGCCATACAAAAGATCTTCGACAGTAACCCGTTCACCGGCAGTAAGACCCATCACGGCTTCCCCCGCCTTTGTCGCCGTATCAGAAACAACCAATTCTTTACTAAACGGCGCTTTTTCAATCGCGACCATGGCGGTCATCACTTTGGTCACCGAAGCAATTGCCAATTTATCTGTCAGGTTTTCTCCTACTAAAAGTTCTCCCGTGTCCCGATCAAATGCTCCCCATCCCTTGGCAGTTATTCCTCGGGGATCATCGGGTGTTGCTTTGCGTATGTCTTCACTTGCCTGGGGGAATTTGGGCTTTACTGATAAGGGAAAATAACTACTCGGAGGATACGAATCTGTGGTGTGTTTTATTACTTTAAAGGAAGGTGTAGGGGAAATATTTTCCGCCGCAGCTCCTGAAGTTTTCGTCGGGTGGAAAAAAATCAACCATCCCCCAACACCGATGACACAAAATACTGTGAGTACAATACCAAAACTGAAAAAGACGCGAAACCAGGAAACACTTCGTTC
>Ga0209515_10010007_pt1 | contig 10666 bp, 11 predicted proteins | sample Subgroupgradi54m_FD_187454 | JGI IMG/M metagenome (GOLD analysis project Ga0209515, IMG submission 187454) | Subsurface groundwater microbial communities from S. Glens Falls, New York, USA - GMW60B uncontaminated upgradient, 5.4 m (SPAdes)... ...
ATAGACAAAGCCGGTGACGAACTCGGACTTGAGCGGCGCGCCGGCGGGATGGTCGCGCAGGCACACAGTTTCCGAATCCGGCAATTGTTCGCGCTTGGCGAGGTTGTCGTAGAGAAACAGCCCGGCGCGGATCATCCATTCCGGCCGCATATCGCTGTTGTGTGGCATCACAAAACGCAGCGGCCAGGTGATGTGCGGGGCATTGCGCAAAATCACTTCGCGCTCCTGCAGCGCCTTGCGCACCAGCATGAACTCGAACTGTTCGAGATAGCGCAGTCCGCCGTGGATCAGCTTGGTACTGGCCGAAGACGTGTGCGCAGCGAGATCGTCCTGTTCCACCAGGATCACGCGCAGTCCACGGCCCGCCGCATCGCGTGCAATGCCCGCGCCGTTGATGCCGCCGCCGATGATGGCGATGTCGTAGATGGTTGATGAGTACATAAGTGCGTTTTACCACGGAGGACACGCAGGGCACTGAGAAAGGCAAAGCAAGGCAAACCGCCAAGGCGCCAAGAACGCCAAGAGTGAAAATCACTTGGGGAATGACGCACCTTATTCGATCCAGGTTTCCTGGGCGCCTTGCCTTTCTCCGTTTCTCCGTGGCAAAAAAGTTTTTCATCCTATCAGTCTGTCTTATTATGCGGGAGGTGCAATCCGTTTTGAAAGCGAGAAAAGCATGAAGAACTGGCCGTATCCCGTGATTTGCGCACATCGTGGCGGGGGCGTGTTTGCGCCGGAAAATACCATGGCGGGGTTGCGCTGTGGCGTTGCGCATGGTTTCAAGGGGGTTGAATTCGATGTCATGCTCAGTGGTGACGAAGTTCCAATCCTGATGCACGACCCCAAGTTCGGGCGCACCGTGCGGGGCACCGGCGCGATTCCCGACTTCACCGCAGCGCAGTTATGCGCCATGGATGCCGGTGCCTGGCATTCCCCCGCACACACTGGCGAGCCTGTGCCCTTGTTTGCCGATGTGCTCGATTATGGCAAGCAGGCGGGCTTGTGGATGAATGTGGAAATCAAGCCCGCGCCCGGCCATGCAGAAAGAACCGGCACGATAGCGGCGCAGATGACGGCGCAACACTATGCCGACTGGCTGGCCGCGCCGGAACAACACCGCACGCAAATTCCGCTGCTGTCGTCTTTTTCTTTCGCCGCACTGCAAGCCGCGCAAGCCGCCGCGCCGCAGTTGCCGCGTGGCATGCTGTATGAACAGATCCCGACTGATTGGCAAGCGCAACTGCAACAGCTCGGCTGCGTCTCGCTGCATTGCAATCACAAACACCTGACGCCTGCGATGACGCAAGCGATTCGCGCTGCGGGTTATTGGGTCTTCGTGTACACCGTCAACGAAGCCGCGCGTGCACGCGAATTACTGGCCTGGGGCGTGAATGGCATGGTGACGGATCGGCTGGATTTGTTGCCGCCGGATTTGGCTTGAACAACTTACACCTTGTTACAGTTTGCCTAGACACACTTACAGCAAGATCGTCTGAAATACAGCCATGGGATCGGCCCATACGTTTGTAAAACATTCATCCATCAAGGAGAAACATCATGCGTAACATTCTGATTGGCACTGCCGTTGCAACCCTGCTGGCCAGCACTGCTTTTTCTGCTTCAGCACAAAACACGCCACGTATCGACCAGCGCGAGGCAAACCAGGAGCGACGGATTGAACAGGGCGAAAAATCCGGCGCGCTCACGGGCAAAGAGGCTGAACGTCTGGAAAAAGGCCAGCAGCATGTACAGAATCTGGAAGACAAGGCCAAAGCCGATGGCAAGGTGACGGCCAAGGAGCGCGCGCATATCGAACATGCGCAGGATAAGCAAAGCCGCCGGATCTACGAGGAAAAACACGACCGTCAGCACGATTACAACCATAACGGCAAAGTGGATCGCCCGCGTCGTCACAAGTAAGTCAACTTCATTTGCTGTACACAACGCCCGGCTTGCCGGGCGTTGTGCATTCATGGGGCTGGATTGCATCCTGATCCCTTATAATTCGGGCTCTTTGAACACGATTGAGCCGCCCGAAAGCCATCATGACCGCTGCCGCAACTGCCGCACAGATTCGCGCCACCTTCCTCAAATTTTTCGAATCCAAGGGACACGCCATTGTCGCGTCCAGCCCGGTGGTGCCCGGCGACGATCCGACGCTGTTGTTTACCAACGCGGGGATGAACCAGTTCAAGGATGTCTTTCTCGGCTTCGACAAGCGTCCCTACACGCGCGCGGCCAGTTCGCAAAAATGCATTCGCGCCGGCGGCAAGCACAATGATCTGGAAAACGTCGGCTACACCGCGCGGCACCACACCTTCTTCGAGATGCTGGGCAATTTCAGCTTCGGCGATTATTTCAAGAAGGATGCGATCCACTACGCCTGGGAATTGCTGACTGAACATTTCAAATTGCCGAAGGACAAACTCTGGGTCACGGTGTATGCCGAGGATGACGAGGCCTATGACATCTGGGCCAAGGAAATCGGCGTGCCGACGGAGCGCATCGTGCGCATCGGCGACAACAAGGGCGCGCGCTATGCGTCCGACAACTTCTGGATGATGGGTGACACAGGCCCCTGCGGCCCGTGCTCGGAAATTTTCTACGACCACGGCGAAGGTATCCCCGGCGGCCCGCCCGGATCGCCCAATGAAGATGGTGATCGCTACATCGAAATCTGGAACAACGTCTTCATGCAATTCAACCGCACCGAAGACGGTGTGATGCACAAACTGCCCAAGCCCAGTGTGGACACCGGCATGGGGTTGGAGCGCATTACCGCAGTGATGCAGCATGTGCATTCCAACTATGAAATCGATCTGTTTGTCAGCCTGCTGGCGGCGGCCAAGAAGGCGGTGGATGTGGCGGGTGGCGGCGACTGCGATAAAAATTCACCCTCTCTGAAAGTGATCGCCGATCACATTCGCGCCTGCACCTTCACGGTGGTCGATGGCGTGATTCCCGGCAATGCAGGGCGCGGCTTCGTGCTGCGCCGGATCACACGTCGCGCGATTCGCCACGGCTACAAGCTGGGTGCGCGCAAGCCTTTTTTCCACAAACTGGTCGCAGCACTGGCTGATGTGATGGGCGATGCCTATCCTGAATTGGGCCGTGAACAGGGGCGCATGACCGAAATACTGAAGCTGGAAGAAGAGCGTTTCTTTCAGACGATTGCCAACGGTATGGAGATTCTCGAAGGCGCTTTGGCCACGGGTGTCAAACAGCTCGATGGAGAATTGGCGTTCAAGCTGCATGACACCTATGGTTTTCCGCTGGATTTGACCGCCGATGTTTGCCGCGAACGTGGCGTCACGGTGGACAGTGCCGCGTTCGATGCGGCGATGAATCGTCAGCGCGAGCAGGCGCGCGCGGCGGGCAAATTCAAGATGGCCGCAGGACTGGAATACAGCGGCGCGCCCACCATTTTCCACGGTTATGAACATTTAGTGCGTGACGGCGCATGCGTCACGGCTCTCTATGTCGATGGCGCTTCGGTGCCGAGTGTCCGCGCTGGCGACGATGTGGTAGTGGTGCTCGATCACACGTCGTTCTACGCCGAGTCGGGCGGGCAGGTGGGTGATGGTGGTGAGTTGCGCAATGCCACCACGCGCGTGTTGGTCGATGATACGCAAAAAATTCAGGCCGATGTGTTCGGCCATCATGGTCGTATCGTCGAAGGCGAGCTCAAAGTGGGCGATGCCATCAACGCCCGCGTTGATGGCGAACAGCGCGCCCGCACCGTGCGCAACCATAGCGCCACCCATTTGATGCACAAGGCGCTGCGCGAAGTGTTGGGCAGCCATGTGCAGCAAAAGGGTTCACTGGTGAATGCCGAACGCACGCGCTTCGACTTTGCCCACAATGCGCCGATGACCGATGCCGAGATTTCCAAAGTAGAAGCCATCGTGAATGCGGAAATTCTCGTCAACGCCGACGCGACGGCAGCGGTGATGGCGCTCGACGATGCGCAGAAATCCGGCGCGATGATGCTGTTCGGCGAAAAATATGGTGACACTGTGCGCGTGCTGACGATTGGTTCAAGCAAGGAATTGTGCGGCGGTACCCACGTGCGTCGCACTGGCGACATTGGTTTGTTCAAGATCGTGGCGGAGAGTGGCGTCGCTGCAGGCATCCGGCGTGTCGAAGCAGTCACCGGCGCAGGCGCGCTGGCCTATGTGCAACAACGCGATGCCTTGCTCAATGAGGCGGCACAGGCTGCGCGCGTACCAGTGCAGGAACTGGGCCACAAGATTGCGCAATTGCAGGAACAGATTCGCAGCCTGGAGAAAACGCTGCACAGTGCCCAAGGCAAACTCGCCAGCGCGCAGGGCGACGAGCTGGCCGCACAAGCGGTGGTGGTCAACGGCGTCAATGTGTTGGTCGCCAAGGTAGATGGATTGGACGCCAAGGCACTGCGCGAAACGGTGGACAAACTCAAGGACAAACTCAAATCCGCAGTCATCCTGCTGGGCGTGATCGAGGGCGACAAAGTGCAACTCGCTGTGGGCGTCACCAATGATCTCACCGGGAAAGTGAAAGCCGGTGAACTGGTCAACATCGCCGCGCAGCAAGTCGGCGGCAAAGGTGGCGGCCGCCCCGATTTCGCGATGGCCGGCGGTAGCCAGCCCAGCGGATTGAGTGCTGCGGTGAGCACCGCCCAAGCCTGGCTGCAACAACGTCTATGACGTCAATCAAGCACTGAGCGTCGCGATGGATTTCCAGTTTCCCTTGCTCGGTTGGTCCGCCTGGATGCCGGGGTTGGAATCGCGTGCGGCGTGGCTGAGCGGTGCATCTGAGCCGCTTGCTGAGGTGAATTCCGAAGCGAATTCCGCAGCCGTGCCCGCCGTGAAATTCATCGACGCCATGACGCGGCGGCGGCTGGGGCGACTTGCCCGCCTGACCTTGCAGGTGGCGCATGAAGCCACCTGCGATCTCCCTCCCGATCTCCCGCTGCGTCTGGTGTATGCCTCGCGCCACGGCGATTTGCACCAGACCGTGAATCTGCTCTCTGCGCTGGCGCAAAACGAACCACTCTCGCCCACGGCTTTCGGCATGTCGGTACATAACGCCATCGCGGGCATGTGGTCGATCCAGCGTCAAGACCGTTCCGCCGCGACCGCCATTTCGGCGGGCGCACGCACGCTGCATGCCGGCCTGCTCGAAGCTGTACTGCAATGGCAAGAGCATCCCGATCAGCCGGTGCTGTATCTGTATGCCGACGATGCCGTGCCGCAACCGTATGCCTTGCAAACTGCGCCTGTTATTCCGCAGGCGCTGGCGCTGGTGATTGGCAATCCGACGCAGTCGCAATGCCATCTGCCCGATGAAAAACAATCTGTGGATGTTGCCGCTTGCATCCGCACCTTGGGGGTGTTGTCTTGAGATCTTTTGTGCTGCGCGTGTGGCATGTCCTGGTCGTGCGTCTCTGTTTCCTGCTGTTTGGTGTCGGTGGTTTGCTGATGTCCTGGTTGCTGTTCCCGGCGCTGCGCCTGCTGCCGGGTGGCAAGTCCGCACGGGTGCGGCGTGCCCGCGCCATCGTGCGCAGCTGTTTCTGGCTGTTGGCGCGTGTATTGGAGAGCACTGGAGTCATGCGCCTGGAAGTCACGGGGCGCGAGCACTTGCAGGATTGCGGCGGCAAGATTGTGCTGGCCAATCATCCGACCTATATCGACGTGGTGATTTTGCAATCGATGATTCCGCACTGCAATTGCATCATCAAGGCGGCATTGTGGGATGGCATGACTTACGGCAGCGTGTTGCGCACGGCAAATTTCATCCGCAACGATGAAGCCGAAACCATGATTGCCGACTGCGCGGCCGCCCTGAAAGCCGGTGAGCCGCTGCTGGTTTTTCCGGAAGGGACGCGCACGGAAGTGGGGAAAAAGGTTAAATTTTTGCGTGGCTCGGCTCACATTGTGCTGGCCGCGCAGGTTCCCGTCATTCCGGTGATTCTGAGCTGCACGCCGCCAGCCTTGAGCAAATCGCATCGCTGGTACCAAGTGCCGGGTGAAACCTTCACTGTCCGTGTGCAAATTTTACCCCCCCAGCCGCCGGAAACGCTGGTGAAAACCTTCGCTGCCGGGGGCAATCCTGATAATATGAGCGCCCGCGAATTGACGGCGGTATTGGAAAATTTTTTCACCCAACAATTGGATGCAGCAGGCAGGGAGAATCGGGATGTCCGAACATAGCCAGAATCTGGCAGACGAAATCAAGCAGTTGATTATCGACGCCCTCGGTCTTGAGGACATGAGCATTGAAGACATTGATGCGGAGGCGCCGCTGTTTGGCGCAGGATTGGGTCTTGACTCGATCGATGCGTTGGAATTGGGTGTGGCCTTGCGCAAACGTTTCAATGTGTCGCTGGAAGCAGCCGATCCGAAGATCAAGGACTATTTTTATTCGGTGGCGTCGTTGACCAGACTGGTGCAAGAGCGAAGCTGAGCGCCGGAAAAAGTGACGATATTAAGTGACGATATTGAGCGACGGTATTGAGTCAGTAACGTAGCCGAGCATATTCAATTTAAACATGGGCTGACCGCCCGGAACATTAGAAACCCCAGTGAGCGCAGGTAACCATCATGACAGACGAGCAAATTTTCATTCGACTGAAAGAAATTCTCAGCGAAACCTTTGAGCTGCAACCACAGCAAATCCACATGGATTCGCATCTGTTCCAGGATCTGGATCTGGACAGTATCGACGCTGTTGATCTGGCCTTGAAGTTGCAGGAAATGACCGGCAAGCGGATCAAGCCGGACGAATTCAAGGCGGTGCGTACCGTCAGCGACGTGGTGCAGTCGGTGCGCAGTCTGCTGGCCGCGGCAGCTTAAGCAGCGCAGCGTCATGTCGGCCGCCCGTGTGTTCTGGTTTGGGCTGGCACTACTCTATCCGGCCATCGTTTATTTTGGTTTGCAGAGCGGGCACTGGGGTGCGCGCCAGATGGGGTTGCTGCTGCTCTTGATGGCTGCCGTGCGGCTGCTGTTGCGCGGGCGCAAGGGGCCGACCGATGGCTGGCTGATCGTGATTCCGTTGCTGGTGGCCTTGCCGGCCTTGCTGCTCAACCAGCCGATCTGGGTCTTGCTCTACCCGGCGCTGGTCAGCGCATTATTTCTCAGCGTATTTCTTCTATCGCTCTACCGTCCGCCGACCGTGGTCGAGACGATTGCGCGCTTGCGCACCCCCGTTTTATCCCCCGTTGCGATTGCCTACACCCGCAAGGTGACGCTGGCGTGGTGTGTGTTTTTTGCGCTCAACGGGTTGGTGGCGGTGCTGACTGCGCTGTTTGCCTCGCATGCGGTCTGGGCTTTGTACAACGGCGCCATTTCCTACGCGCTGATCGGTCTGATGTTTTCCGGTGAGTGGCTGATCCGCCAGCGTGTACTGGCGGCGGAGGCGGGCTGATGTTGATGCCGCTGGCACAGGTATTCCCGGCGCTGCAGGCCGCTGCGCAGCAGCGCGCGCCCTTGGTGCTCGGTGACCGGACGCCGCGCGCGGCGGAGGCTTGGGCGGCACGCGTGGCGGCGCTCAGCGCGCGTATCGCGCAGCGTGACGAAACCCGCTGGCTGTTGTGGTTGCCGCACTTTGAAGATTTTGTCACAGCGCTGTTTGCTGTCTGGCATGCCGGTCGGATACCGGTGCTGCCACCCAATTTTCAACCTGATATGGCGCTTGAATTGGCGGATGCCTGCGACGCCGTATTGGCGGAAGATGCCAGCATTGCCACGGTCAAACCCTGTCTGATGGTGCACGCGGTTGACGCGCCCGCTGTGGACGCGCCCGATTTCCCGGAAGCTGCGCTGACGCCGTTTGATGCCAGCGCAGCCCAGCTGGTGTTGTATACCTCGGGCAGTACCGATCGTCCCAAGGCAGTGGTCAAGAAACTGGCGCAGTTGGAAGCAGAGATTGCCGTGCTCGAACAACTCTGGGGCGCCCAGTGTGGCGACCGGCCGGTGCTGGGCACGGTGCCGCATCACCATATCTATGGTTTGCTGTTTCGCATCTTGTGGCCGCTGGCGGCCGGGCGCAGTACGATTGCCGCCGTGGCGGCGACGCCGACCGAATTGAGTTGCGCCTGGCAGGCGCATGGTCAATGCGTGCTGATCTCCAGCCCGACCCACTTGTCGCGGTTGCCCGATCTGGTCGATGTCCCGGCCTGGTCGGGGCGCTATGCGGCAGTGTTTTCTTCTGGCGCGCCGTTTCCCGAAATGCCCGCCCGCGCGCTCGCTGCTGCCTGGGCCACGCCGGTGCAGGAAGTCTATGGCAGTTCCGAGACCGGCGGGATTGCCTGGCGTCATGCGGCCCAGCCGGGTTATCCCTGCTGGACGCCGCTGCCGGGTCTGACCGTGCGCCAAAGCGCGCAGCAGACGCTGGAAATAGTTTCTCCCTTTCTGCCCGATACGCAGCCTTTCACCAGCGCCGACCGCGTCGAGTTTGCCGCCGACGGATCGTTTCGCTTGTGCGGGCGGATTGATCGCGTGGTCAAGATCGAAGGCAAGCGCGCCAGCCTGGAACAGATCGAAGCACTATTGCGACGGCACGCCTGGATTCGGGAAGCTGCCGTGATTGTCTTGCAGCAACCGCGTCAGTGTCTGGCGGCGGTCGTCGTGCCCAGCGGCGAGGGCAAGGTGGCGCTGGCGCGTGGACGCGGTCTGGTCGCCAAGCAGTTGCGGCAGTTTGCCCATGAGGCGATTGATGCTGTGCTGGTGCCGCGGCGCTGGCGTTTTGTCGAGCAGATGCCGGTCGATGAACGCGGCAAATTGCCCTTGCACCACCTGGAACGTCTGTTCGATACGGAGGCTTCCGCATGAGAGTGCTGCCACCGATTTTGAACCGTCATCACGATGCGCAGACGCAGCGGGTCGTGATCGACCTGGACATCCCCGTCAGCCTGCCGCACTTTGCCGGGCACTTCGACGGTTATCCGATACTGCCGGGTGTTGCACAACTCGACTGGGCGATTGCGCTGGCCCGCGAGACCTTTGCCTTGCCGCCCGCATTCAAGGCGGTCGAACGCCTCAAGTTCAATGCGCCCGTGTTACCGCCCTGCCGCTTGCAATTGACGCTGGATTATCAAGCGGCGCAGGGACAGTTGAATTTCATCTATTGCGGCAGTGGCAACGAGGGTCAGACGGTATCGTCCGGCCGCGTGTTGTTTGCCGCCGCGCACGGAGCAGAAGCATGAGTGCCGGTATGAGTACGATGACCACCTTCGCGCCCTGCATCCTGATTCCGTTGTATAACCACGGCAGCACGATTTATCGCACGGTGGCGCAATTACAAGCCTATGCGCTGCCCATCATCATCGTTGACGATGGTAGCGATGCAGCGACGCAGGCGGCATTGCAAAACGTGTTGCAGGATTTCACACAGGTGCAGGCAGTGCGTCTGGCGCACAACAGCGGCAAGGGCGCGGCGGTGATGCGCGGTTTCCGGGAAGCGGTCGCGGCAGGCTATAGCCATGCCTTGCAGGTGGACGCTGATGGTCAGCATGCCTTGCCTGACATTCCGCGCTTTCTCGCGGCCGCGCGAGCGTATCCGCAAGCACTGATTTGCGGACAGCCGATTTACGATGCCAGCGCCCCGGCTGGACGGCGCTATGGCCGCTGGATCACGCATTTCTGGGTGTGGGTGGAAACCCTGTCGCTGGCGATTGGTGATTCGCTGTGCGGATTCCGTTTTTATCCCTTGGCACCTGTGTTGCAGTTGATTGAACGTACCGCGATTCAGGCGCGCATGTCGTTTGATACCGATATTGCCGTACGTCTGTATTGGCAAGGAATGCCGGTGATGAATCTTGAGACACGCGTGATTTACCCCGAGGGTGGCGTGTCCCATTTCAGCCTGCTGCGCGACAATCTGCGTATCTCGAAGACCCATGCACGGCTGGTCTGCGGCATGGTGCTGCGGCTGCCGCGGCTGTTGTGGCGCAAAGTGTGTGGCCCGTCGCAACACCTGAGGGCGGTCGCATGAAGACCGGGCAATCGCACTGGTCGCGCCTGTCCGAACGCGGCAGCCTGCTCGGCTTGCGCATTGTCTGCTTCTGCTTTCGCCTGTTTGGCTACCATCTGGCGCATGCCCTGCTGGTACCGGTGACGCTGTATTTTTTTGTGACCGGGCGGGCAGCCCGCAGTGCTTCGCAGGATTATCTGCGCCGCCTCAGTCCGCATTTGCCGGAGCCGTTGCGCGCCAGCGTGCAGGGTGGGCGGGCGAGCTTTCGCCACATGATGATGTTTTCGATGTTCGCGCTCGATCGCCTGTCGGCCTGGACCGGACGGCTGCCGCGCCCGGTGGATTTTCCCGATCTGGCGCTGCTGGAGAAACAACTGGACAGTGGTTGTGGCGCGGTGTTGATCAGCGCGCACCTGGGCAATCTCGACATGATGCGGGCACTGGCTAATCTGCGGGGCTTTCGTGGCGTCAATGCCGTCGTGTTTACCGAACATGCGCAACGTTACGCGGCGGTCATGGCGGCCGCCAATCCCGACTTTCGTTTGAATCTGGTGGCCGTGTCGAGCATGGGCGCCGATACGGCGGTGCTGCTCAAGGAGCGTGTCGAGCAGGGTGAGCTGGTGGTGATCGTTGCCGATCGCACGCCCCCGGCGCAAAATGGCCGCGTCGTGACGGCGCCGTTTCTCGGCGCGCCAGCGGAATTTCCGATGGGACC
>Ga0209515_10010008_pt1 | contig 10664 bp, 12 predicted proteins | sample Subgroupgradi54m_FD_187454 | JGI IMG/M metagenome (GOLD analysis project Ga0209515, IMG submission 187454) | Subsurface groundwater microbial communities from S. Glens Falls, New York, USA - GMW60B uncontaminated upgradient, 5.4 m (SPAdes)... ...
CCCCGGCATGCCGGCGGACTTCGCCGGCCTCTGCGCCGCGCCTGGCCGCACACACAGACCCACGAGGGCGATTACCATCAGCCCGAGCCACGCGCATCGCATCATCGTCTTCCGCATACCTGCTCCATTCATAAAGGCGAGGGGCGCCACGACGCCGGAGAGCATATACCCGTCGTTGGCGTGGCGGCGCGCGAAACATCCTAACCCCGCGTGTCACCGCGGAATCGCAGCCACTCTCACCGATTGACGGCCGCGCGGCGTAGAATTGACTGAGAGACGCAGATGCCAGACACCTTGGCCGTTGTTCACAGCGATCCGGAAATTCTTGGTGGAACGCCGGTGTTTGTTGGCACGCGTGTACCCTTCCGGAACCTCATCGACTATCTCGCACGGAATCACAGCCTTGACGAGTTCCTGGACGCCTTTCCAACTGTCTCGCGTGAGCAGGCGGTTGCGGCTCTCGAAGCGGCCCACGAGGCCGTGACGGCGCGTGCGCGTACTCCTCGATGAGCAGCTGCCACGGCAACTGGCCCCATTCCTGACCGGGCACGAAGTTCGTACTGTTCAACAAGAGGCCTGGGCGGGCTTGAAGAACGGCGCGTTGCTGACGGCTGCCGAGGTTTCGGGATTCACCGTTCTGGTGACAGGAGATCAAAATCTTCAGTTTCAGCAGAACCTCTCCGCGCATGGACTGGGAGTGTGGTCCTCTGCGCCGCAAGCAATGCGCTCGAAGATTTGCTGCCACTCGTTCCGGCAGCGCTGAAGGCAATTGAAAAGGTTCAACCGGGCCAGGCCATACGAGTTGAAGCCGGATGACCTGACGTTCCCACGGTGTAGCACAGGGTACTCACGCAAAATATGATCAGCTTTTCACTTGCCCTTCCCCTGAGCTGTGTTTTGTCTCCGTATTTCCGCTGGTTCCTCGTTAAGGGTGCAGAAGACTTCCGTCCAATAATCGTTGGGATCCTGCGCCAGCGACCATGCACGAGGCGCTGACTTCCAGGGTTTTGCCAGCACGACGGGGTCCTCAATGGTGATTTGGTAGGTGAGGAGGTTCTTCGAGGTGCGAGTGATGCGCTCGACCACATGCAACTTGTCACTCGGCCACCACCCTCCTCCCGCACCCGTAATAACCCTCATCCTTTCATCGATACCAATCACGTCGATGACCAGGGTATCTCCCTCCCAATGAGCAGTCGAGTCGCCATTGAAGGTGGGATCCGGATCTTTGAGATGCGGACGTCCATCAGTGTGTATCAGACGAACGTTCATGGGGTATTCGAACATCTGCCACAACTTTCCTCCCGGGAGTGAAATCAACTCCATGGGGGCGTGCTGACTGATTTGCTCTAATGCCGCGCTTGGAGTACCGGCCTGATCACACTCTCCATAAGGGGCCGGCTTCGTGTACTTTGCGGCTAGACCAGGCTTGAAGGAAATCTTCTCCTCCGGCGTCACCTTGGGATCGAATTGCCTGATGGTGGCTTCTTCGAGCGGGTAAGCAAACTGCAGCATTCGTCCAGAAGCGTTTGGATACCAACGCCCAGTCAGGTCCGGGTGTCCGTCCGCCGTGCGGGGCGCCGGTCCGCCCGGCGGCAATACCTTCACCTTGTCAAAGCCCCCGACGATCGGGACAACAGGTTTTCCTCCAGCCTGCGCGCCATGAGTGTTCACCTGAGCAAAAGCAGGCATGGAAAGTATGCACAAAGCCGCCAGTACGACTCCAGCACTCCCAAAGCAATTGCAGAACCGTCGCTTCGTTTCTCTCATCTTCACGTTCTCCCGTTTTCAGGCGCGCCGGCATCTATCGTTCAGAAGTGAATTTGCGCGGGCGTCAAATTCTCGACATTCTGCCCAGTGACCCGCAATTGGCCGTCCGCCAGCTTGATGAATTCCGCCGTTCCTCTGTACGGCGTACCACCAGCCTTGGTTGGACAGGCCCTGGCGCTGACGGACTTTCCGATACTGGTGACGAAATCCTGCCGGGTGGTGCCGTTCCTTTTCAGAGCATTGGGGGTGATCATTTCCAGGTGCCAGGTCACCATCTTGCCGCTGGCTTCCGTCACATTCATGTCGAAATACGCGTGCGGATTCTCCCAATAGAGAGCCGAAAGCGAGCCAGTCAGATCCATGCACTTATCTTTGTCGAACTCCACATTGAATCCATGGTGCGCAAACGCAGGAGCCGCTGCAACAACCAGAGCACAAGCCGCAATCAAAGCGCCAGGAAGCCTGCGTCTCATTGATGTCCCTCCTCTATGCCCAACCGTCTGTGACCGACATTTCCGATTTGACGCCCGTTGATCGGCCGCATCCTATACCAATTAACCCGCGACACACACGCGCGCGCTTTCCCTCAGAACGGATTGCTGCTCGAACGTCTTACGATACGCATCAATGACTGCCTGGACGGCCTGCCTGTCCCAGCATGACGCCGTGACGCGATCGATATAGGCGATCACCTGCGAGCCGGCGAGCAGCAGCAGGATGTTCCACCGATACGCCGAGGAGGCCAAGCTGACGGGGGAAGGTTCAGCCGGCGACGAGGACGGCATGCTCGCTGCCGCCGTCGGTGAGTCCGCGCGCCTTCATCCAGTCGTACGTCCGGGTGAAGAGCGCGGGGTCGTAGTAGTCCACGTGCTTGTAGCGCACGAAGGCGCGGAGCAGCTCGTGCGGCTGCAGCGCCCCCTTGGAGTGCGCCGCGACATGGTGGGCGTACGTATAGAAGTCGGCGTTGATGCGATCGACGGCCGTGTTCTCCGCGTCGTAGTACGCCTTGCGCTGTTCAGGGGTCAGATCGGCCGAAATCACTTCGCCTCCGCGGTAGAAGGACGCGGCGATCACGTGCGCTCCCTCCTTGAGCCCAAGGCTGATGAACGGCTCCATGAGCGTCGCCACTCGCGCGGCCCCGCTCTCGAGCGCCGCCCATCGCGTCTGCGGCAGCCCTCCCCTCGAGATCTTCACGTGCTCCGGGCCGACGGCGCTCTCGAGCATCTGCAGCGTGCAGTAGTGCGACCCGGTCAGCTCCTGCACTTCGACCGGCACGTCGGCAAGGTCACGCGGCGTCTGGAGGGCCTCATCGAACGTCAGGATCGCCTGCGCGGCGACCGCGGCCCGGAGGGCGGCGATGTGGCCCTCGCGCCGGCCCCGCTCCAGCCGGTCGATGCTCGCCCACTCGCAGACGTTGTAGCTGTCCGCGGAGCCGCACTCGAACATCTGTTCCTTGAGCCGCGACATGACGGGGCGCTCGGCCCTGTCCTTCTCGCGGTCGGCATAGGTGGCGGAGAAGCGGACGTCGAGGCCGGCTGCGTCGAACAGGCCTTCCTCTATGCCGACGATGACCGGCAGGTCGAAGACCGGATTGTTGGGGGCAATCCTGATGGACGGTCTCTCCCCGGTCGGCGGCATGGCATCCCTCCCTGACGACGGGCAGCATAAACCCGGGCTGCCACCCAGTCAAACCGCTCTATTCCACTTTCTCTGCTTTGACGTCGATCGCCGGGGTTGCGTCGTCTGACACGAGGCCCTGCCGCCGGCGTGCCCGCACGACGAGCGCGACGCATCCGGTCCACGTCGGCAGCATGTCGGTGAACGGAACGAATTCGAGGACGAACGTCGGCAGCAACAGCGGGTGGAAGCCGATCAGGCGCGAGACGACGACCATCGCGATGGCGTCGAGGATTTGGTCGAAGCCCGCCCAGCCGAACGGGCCGAACAGCAGTTGCGCGACGTCGATTGTGACCGCGACGGCGTAGGCGAGGCGCACATCCGCGCGCGTCACGCGCGGTGGCTGCCACCGCGCGACTGTGCTCCAGATCGAATCGAACAGCCCAGATACGATGCGCGCGCGCATATCTCCATCATGCCAGACGACGCTACGGCCCGCTATGGCGAGCTGAGCTCGACACGGCCGTCCCGGATAGAATCTGTTTCCATGAAGACGCTTCTGATTGCCCGCCTTCGCCGCTTCGCCGCTTCGGCGGGGCAAGCAGCGCTGCTGCTCACGCTGGTGTCGTCCGCGGCACGGGCCCAAATCAACGCGGGCGAGTTGAAGCCGCAGCCGGACCTGCCGTTCACGATGACGCAGGTGGCGACGTTCAACCTGCCTTGGCGGATTGCGTTCCTGCCCGATGGACGCATGCTCATCACCGAGAAGGTCGGACCCATCTGGCTGGTGACGCAGCAGGGGGAGAAGACGCAGGTCGCAAACGTTCCCACGGTGCTGGCCCAGGGGCAGGGCGGCATGCTGGGCGTGTTCCTGTCGCCGCATTACGCGACCGAGCACAGCGTCTATCTCACGTATTCGGAGCCTGGCGACGTCGCAGGGAGCTCGGGCCTCGCGCTCGCGCGCGCGCGACTGGCGCTTGATGGGAGCACGGCGAGCCTGGACGGATTGCAGGTGCTGTGGCGCGACATGCCGAAGGGGCGCGGCGGACAGTTCGGCGCGCAGATCGCGTTTTCGCCAGACGGCCAGTACCTGTTCCTCACGGTGGGCGATCGACAGCGCATGACGCCCGCGCAGGATCCCAACACCGAAGTCGGCAAGATCCTGCGGCTGACGCTCGACGGCAAGCCGGCACCGGGCAATCCAATGGCTGGGACGATCGGCGCGGCGACTCTTCCGCTCATCGATCCGCCGCGCGACACGGAAGCGGCCAAGACCGCGCCGTCCGTGAGCACCTACACGTTCCCGGGGCCGAACCTTGCGCCGCCTGAGACGTGGACGAGCGGGCATCGGACGCCGTACGGCCTGGCGTTCGCGCCGGATGGGCGGCTGTGGGAAGTCGAGCACGGCCCGCGAGGCGGCGACGAGCTGAACCTGATCGAGCCTGGCAGCAACTACGGCTGGCCGCTCGTCTCCTACGCGGTCAACTATGACGGCGTGCCGATTGCCAGTCCGGATACGCGATCGGATCTGGCCAAGCCGGTCATCTACTGGACGCCGATCATCGCGCCGGGCAATCTGATGTTCTACAACGGCGCGATGTTTCCGCAGTGGCGGGGTTCCGCGCTGATGGGCGGCATGGCGACGATGACGCTCAACCGCATGACGTTCGATGGCGAGGGCGGCGCCGCGCCCGCCGAACGCTGGAGTGTCGGGCACCGGATTCGCGACGTGGAAGCCGGTCCGGACGGCGCGCTCTGGATGCTCGAGGACGCCAATCCGGGCGCGCTGTTCCGCATCACGCCGAAGCAGCCAAGCAGCAGGTAGGGTCCGGCTTCACCCGGACCTCCAACGAACGCGCCTGGCGCGTCACCGGATATCTCGTCTCCGCTCGCCGGCTCGCGGCAGCCCCGCGCAACGCTTCAAGATTTCTTCACGCTCGGTGTTCGCGTCCGATCGGCAATTTCCGGACGCGGTACCGCGTGTCTTCGACAAGAATCAGCGCACCAGATTCGAGATCCGCGGAACGCTCCTCGAGAACTGCGGCGAGCCTCTGATTCACCGACGCCGGACGTTCGTCGGCCAGCCTGAAGATGATCACGCTCGGCTTGTCGAGCACGCCGAGCGCGAGCACTTCGCCGAAATCAAGATCGAACGTAATCACGATGCTCGTATCGGCGCGGGCGCGCGCGATGACGTCGGCGTCCGGTGCGCGCTGCATGCCGAGCGTTCGCACGTGCACCGCTTCGTGGCCGAGTGTGGTGAGAAAGTCGACGGTGAGAGGCGAGAGCCCCGCGTCGGCGAGGAATCGCATCGCCTACGCGCGAAGCGTATGGAGTTCGTCTTGGGCGAGAGCGGCGGCGTACGCGAGTGCCTGGCGGACGTCTTCTTCGTCGAGGTCCGACAGGTCGGCGACGATTTGTGCCGGCGTCATGCCGTTGGCGACGAGGTTCACCACGTGGGCGACAGTGATGCGCAGCCCACGGATCGTCGCGCGGCCGGCGAGCATGTTGGGATTCTGCGTGATCCGATCGAGCGCGTTCGCCACGACTCGATTATACGTCGAGCGAGGCGGCGACGAGCTGAACCTGATCGAAGCCGGCACGAACTATGGCTGGCCGCTCGCCTCCTACGCCACCAACTACAACGGCGTGCCCGGTCCAGACGGCGCGCTTTGGATGCTCGAGGACGCCAATCCGGGCGGCCTGTTCCGCGTGACGCCGAAGCAGCCAGCAAGCAAATAGGGTTCAGCCGAACCTCAAACGAACGCGCCTGGCGCGTCACCGGATATCTCGACTCCGTTCGCCGGCCACGCGGCGACCCAGTGCGTGATGTTCCAGCAACGATTCGCGGCGACAGCCCCACGCCGCGAGTCCGTCTCGCTTCGCGAGCTACCCGGCGCCACGTGACGGCGCGTTCGCAGCATGTTTCGAGTGTCGCGCGCGTGAGGCCGCGTAGTCAGGATGTCAGCGGCAGGCCCGGATACGTCACCTTCGTTCCGTCGATGCGCGCCCAGGGTGTCAACGCGTGCAGGCGCGAGTCGCGTGTGCTTGTGATCTCGCGCACTTCGATGCCACGCGCCAGCAGCGCGTCGGCAATCAGCGACCTGTGACATCGCCACGGCACTGACTCCGCGCACATCAGCGCGACACGTTCGTGACCCGCCAGTTCAACGCACCGATCGAGACTCTCCTCGAATTCCCGCGTCTGCATGTAGTCGGCGTAGCCACGGAAGCTGGCATTGCGCCAGGCCGTGTTCGTCGAGTCCTTGCGAGGGCGGCGAAGGCCGCCAAGGCCGGGCATGTGTGTGTAGCCGATGCCGGCCGGCTCGAGCGAGGCCGACAGATGCTCGCGGCCGAACTGCGGATTGTGGCGTGACTGAGGAATCGTCCGCACGTCGACGAGCCGCTGCACGTTGTGCGCGGTCAGGAGACCGATGAACTCGTCGATGGGCCGTATCGAATGCCCGACAGTGAACACTGTCACTCGATCAGTATCCAGCTATCAGGAGCCGGCGAACCGTCAGGCGGTCACGCGCACGTTGTCGTGGAGAAACTCCGGGGCGATGTCAGCACCGCACTCCCACACCAGCGTGTGGAAGAGCGGATGGATGGTGAACTGGCTGAAGACAGCCGGATCGTGAAGTGGCTCGAAGACAGGACCACGAAGCGCGGATTTCAGGTCGATTTCACCCGTGGTGCCGTCTCGGAAACGAAGCCACACGACGTGACCCCCGAGATAGCGCGCTTCCATCACGTCATAATCCATAACTCACTCCAACGGTGCTATCGGTTCGAGCGGCTCACCTCGGCGCGCCCGCTCCCAATTGTCTGACAATTCCTGCTCGTGAATCACGGCCCATTCGAGGACGAACTGCCGGGCGCGGCGAGGAAACGTTCCGCGCGTGCGCCGCGATTCGATCTCCACTGTCAGCTTGAACTCCCCATAAATGGCATGGAAATGCGGCGCTCCATGTTCACTGAAGAACATACCGATCACAATTCCGAAGAATCGCGAGATTTCCGGCACGCCGACGACGACGATGCCATCGTCAAATCGCGATGCGCAAGATGGCAAAAAGTGCAACGTGCCCGCGGCACGCCTTACCGGCAGGCTTGAGAACGCGGAAGTCCGGCCTTCAGGATGTGCTCTTCTGTGCGGGTCTTCTGCGCTCGGAAATGGCTCCAGCTATCAATGGCGATGTCGGCGTCCGGCAGCGTCCCGGTTTCAATCGTGAAGGTGCACGTCACATCACGCGCTCACCGGTTGGTCACCGTGCATCGACATGGTGCACGCGCACCGTGTCGAGACGTTGCTCCTCTGAGTCCGGGCGCTCATCAGCCCATGGGATTGCGTCCGCGAGAACTTCGCGGACGTCCGCGTCGCCTGCGAGCGCGTACCGCTGACGCGCGAGCGCGTCCGCAGGACGTGCCGACGCGTCCGTGAGACGTCCGGACGCGTACCACGCCGCAAGACATGCATCCGCTGCGTTCATACGTGCGTCCGCGCGGTCCGGTGCGCGTCCGAGGGGATCCCGGCGGCGTCCGCACGATCTTCCCGGTCGTCCGCACGTTTTTGGCGCACGTCCGAGCGTTTTGTCACTGCGTCCCACCAAATTCTGCAGTCGTCCGCACGATCCTGACCACCTGACCGGATCCTCTTGAACATGGCCGCGGAGTTAGCCGGGTGTGACGACGGAATGGCACCGCGTCAGAGACATCGACGAGCGCTACGTCATCGTCCGCGGTACACGGGAGGTGGAAGTCCGATTTGCCAGGGTGACTAACGTATCAGCGACAGGTTGCGCCCCTAAACGGGATGGTCAATCGATGGCAAAACAATAAAAAAGCCCAGCCCCACCTGTGCTTTCGAGCGCAGCCTGGCTGCATCCTTTGGTGGCGTTCGATGAATTCCAGGACGAGCCATTGCCGATGCGATCGGAATGGCCGACCTGCGCAGAACCAGCCGTACTGCTGGTCCAGTTATTACACGTGTGATCGGCGTTATCGCCGTACGCGCGGCCGTCCCACGTGGATCCGGTGAGAATCTCATGCTGAATCGGCGGCGTATCGCCGACGCCGTTAATGAGCTGTCCATGCTCGTTGCGTGTGGACTGCTTGAACAGATTGCTGCCGCGTTGCGCCTGAACCAGCGTGTCGCCGTGAAGCTCGCCCAGATTGGCCGAGATCACGGCGTTTTGCGGCGCCCCCAGTTGGGCGAACGACCAGTTGAACCAAGGTCCGGTGCCAATACGATCACGCGCGTTGACGGCGGGCCGTCCGGGGCGAGCCTGGGTACTGAGATAGGCGTGCCAGGTGTGACCGCCAGCGCCGACAGCCGCCGCAAGTGCCTGGCAGTGCGCGTCGGCGCCCGCAAGTCCGCCAAGGTCTCCGCCCTTGCCCATGCCGACGCTGGTGACGAAGAAGGTCATCTTCGCAGGAGACGGATTGCTCCCGGGAGGCGGCGTGACGCCCTGCGTGTTGAACTGAGCGGCCGGCTGGTCTTGTTGCGCCAGCAGCAGGCACGACGCGAGGATGAAGATAGATTTTTTCGCCACTACGAGTTAGGCCACTTTAAATAGCAGCTTCTTGGCCTTGGCCTTGACCCTCAGCACTCTGGTCGACGAGGCGATGTAGAGGTAGCCGTCTGCGCCCAACTCGCAATTGGAGATGCCCTGGTCGGAACTGATAAAGCCGATCCGCTCGCCTCCCGGCGTGAACACAGTGACCCCTTCGCGGGTTGCAGCCCACATGTTCCCGGCCGAGTCGATTTTCAGACTGTCGCCGCCCATCACGACACTGCGGGCCACGAACTGGCGGCGGTTTGATGCGTTCCCCTGCTTGTCGAGGTCCCACATCACCCAGCCTGTCATTTGGTCGGAGGAATAGAGCTTTGTTCCGTCCGGAGAGACGCCGATCCCGTTCGGCAGAGTCATGGTGTCGAGCAGGTGCAGGCTGTTGTCGGGTGCAAGGCGGAAGATCCCCATGTAGTCGAGGTCACGGTCGGGGCCAGCGTTCCGGTTGACAAGGCCGTAGGGAGGATCGGTGAAGTAGATTGAGCCGTCGGGCCCGAGCACGCAGTCGTTGGGCGTGTTCAACCGCTTTCCCACGTAGTGGTCGACCAGCACGGTCTTCTTCTTGGTGGCGAGGTCGATGCGGAAGATGGCGCGTCCGCCCGATCCGGCGACGATGAGACCGCCGCGTCCCAGGATCAGGCCGTTGGTACCGGGCTCGCGCATGCCGGGGTTCCAGGCCACTCCGCCAACGTCATAGCCCGAAGGCTCCAGCCAGACCGAACGGCCCTCCGTAGGCGACCATTTGACGATGTGGTTGACCTGGGTGTCGGAGACCAGCAGGTAGCCATTGTTGCCGCCAACCCAAACCGGTCCTTCCGCATGCAGGAAGCCGTCGCAGATCTTTTCCACCTTGGCGTCGGCGTCAATGAGGACGTCGAGGCGGGGATCAAGCCGGTTGACCTTGCCAGCCTCCGGGTAGGGCGCCTTCAGGTCCGTGGGAGGAAGCGCCAACTGTGGGCCGGTCATCGGCGCGGGCGGCGGAGGCGGTGTCGCGGGCGCGGCCGGAGCGCCAACGACCTGCGCCAGGGCGCGGGCGGAGGGGCCGGCGGCAACTAGCGCCGCGATAAAGGTTCGGCGAGAAAGCTGGTTCGGCATGGGCGTGTCCTCCTCGTTGTTTGCTCTCGGTGCCTACTCTAGTTAATCGCGAAGCAGTAGAACAGGCCTATGCCGTGGGTCTTCGGCAAGTCCTCCTGGGCACAGCCGCGCGTGCCGTGAGCGGAGTTCCAGGAACCACTGCCGCCGCCATTGCGATCAGGAAAACCGATCTGGGCGTTGAGCCTGCCGTCGGCGGCATTGAGGTCGCCGTTGGCTCCGCCCGGGGCTGGACTCTTGTTGCTGGTCCAGTTGTCGCAGGTGTGATCTTGAGCATCGGTGAATGCGGTGCCATCGGTCTGCGTACCGGTGAGCATTTCGTGCCGCGTCGAAAAGCGAGTGGTCTTTGCGTAACTCCAGTCGTTGTCGCGTGGATCGGAATAGTCATACAAACCAGGGATGATCTGGCCTTTTTCCGTCAACCCGGTGAGCTTATTCAGATTGTTTCCCTGATGGGCCAGTTCCATCGTGTCGCCGTGCAGGTGCGCGAGATCCTGCGCGATCATCTCGCCTTTGAAGTTGTACCAGGGACCGGTGCCGATGCGGTCGCGGGCGTTCACGGCGGGCTGGCCCGGCCGCGCCTGCGTGCTCAAGTACGCGTGCCAGGTGCGA
>Ga0209515_10010009_pt1 | contig 10664 bp, 12 predicted proteins | sample Subgroupgradi54m_FD_187454 | JGI IMG/M metagenome (GOLD analysis project Ga0209515, IMG submission 187454) | Subsurface groundwater microbial communities from S. Glens Falls, New York, USA - GMW60B uncontaminated upgradient, 5.4 m (SPAdes)... ...
AAATCGGGAGGACGCAAAAAAGTTGGGCATCATGCTCCAAACGATTAACGAATTTCCCCGCCCCGTTCTGGCCAAAGCACACGGCGCCGTTTTTGGCGGCGGACTTGGGCTTTTGTCGGTTTGCGATACTGTGATTGCGTCGATGGAAACGATGTTTAGTTTCAGTGAAGTCAAGTTAGGTCTCATCCCTGCCGTCATCGGCCCGTTTGTCATTCCAAAAATTGGAGAATCCTTAACACGCGCTCTTTTCCTAACCGGCGAACGTTTCGGCGCCGCCCGCGCTTTTGGCATCGGGCTGATTCATCAGGTGGTGGAAAATAAAATCAAGATGGATGAAGCCGCAACGAAGGTGAGCGCCGAAATTCTACAGGGGTCTCCTCAAGCACAAGGGGTTGCCAAAAAATTTATTCGTGAGATTCGTGAAATACCCTTTGCACAAAAACTGGATAAAGCGGCCGAAACTTTGGCAAGCCTTCGCGCTACTCCCGAAGGACAAGAGGGATTAACGGCGTTTCTTGAAAAACGAAAACCGAATTGGACAAAATGAAACTTCTCGTTGCCAACCGTGGCGAAATCGCCTGCCGAATTTTTGAAACCTGCCGAATCATGGGAATTGGTACCGTCGCCGTTTATGCCTCTGACGATTCCCAAAGCCTTCATGTCCGTCTGGCCGATAAGTCTGTAGAACTTCCAGGCGAAGGCATCAACGAAACTTATCTCAATGGCACTGCCTTGATTGAAGCTGCCAAAAAAACAGGTGCGACTCTTATTCATCCCGGTTACGGATTTTTAAGTGAGAATGCGCCGTTCGCCGAACTGGTTCAGAAAAATGAATTGATTTGGGTGGGAGCGCCTTCCGAAGCCATTCGAAAAATGGGTTCGAAAGTCGAATCGAAAATTCTGGCGGAAAAAGTAAAAGTTTCAACCCTTCCTTGGAAATTAATTGAAAACGCCGCCAAAATTTCTGAAAAAAACTGGAAAGAGTATGCTCACAAAATCGGTTATCCCCTTCTCGTCAAAGCCAGCGGCGGCGGTGGTGGCCGAGGGATGAGACTGATTCACAAACCGGAAGAACTTTTGGCAGGCATCGAAGGAGCCTCACGCGAAGCACAATCAGCCTTCAAAGACAGCTCCGTTTTTTTGGAACGCTATCTCACCCACGCACGCCACATCGAAGTGCAAATACTCGCCGATAAAAAAGGAAATTTTTTTGCAATTGGTGATCGTGAATGTTCGGCCCAACGCCGCCACCAAAAAATAATTGAAGAAGCCCCTGCCCCCGATATTTCTGAAAAACTTCGAAAAAATCTTCATCAAGCGGCCATTAAACTTTGTAAAGAAATTGAATATGAAGGGGCTGGAACGATCGAATTTCTAGTAGACGAGAAAGAAAATTATTATTTCTTGGAAATGAATACGCGCTTGCAAGTAGAACATCCTGTCACTGAAGCCACGGCCAATCTTGATTTGGTACGCGAACAAATCCGCATTGCTTTGGGAGAGGCACTGACTATCAAACCAAATCTTAAACCGCGAGGCCATGCCATTGAATGTCGAATTTACGCCGAAGATGCACAAAACGGTTTTGTCCCGACTCCCGGCCCCGTTCGCAAACTCGATTGGCCAACGACTCGCAACACACGAATCGATACCGGAATTACCGAAGGGCAACAGCTCTCTCACCGCTACGACCCACTGGTGGCCAAACTAACCACCTGGGGAAACTCGCGTGAGGAGGCCAGATTCCAAATGCTGGAAGCTCTGTCACAAACCACACTTCTAGGTTTCACCCACAACATCTCTTTTTTAAAAGAATTGCTCCAAAGCCAGGATTTTATCGACTGTAAACTCACTACCGGTTTGATCGAGGCCAAATTGGTCCACCAGTTAAAACCTGTGGTGGACGAAAAAATTCTCAAAGAATTAGTTTCACTTCTCCTGACAGGACACGAACAGTCGACTCCACTCAGACACGAGGGAACTGCTACCTCAGTACAAAATCTTTTTTCCACCATTTCACTCTCATGAAATATCAACTAACCCTCAACAATATTAATTATCTGGTGGAACAAAATGGAACAGAGGTGAAACTTTCAGACGGAAAAAAGAACTTCGCATTTGAAATTCTCCCCTCTTCTTCCGGGCAGGTTGTACGAGAAGGCAACTTTTTTTATGCCAAGATTGGCGAAAATCACTGGGAAGGCACTTTTCAAAAAGAAACCCACGGGGCAAAAAAGGAAATCAGCGATGGAGTCATTCGTTCCCCTTTTCCGGGAAAAGTGACTAAAGTTCACATCACCCAGAAAACCAGGGTGGACAAGGATACGGTGTTGTTGGTTGTCGAGGCGATGAAAATGGAATATGAAATTGTGGCGCCGTTTGACGGCGTGATCGAAAAATTACTGGTGAAACTAGGAGATCAGACAAAAAAGGATCAAGTGTTAGTTGAAATAAAAAAGAATTAATATGCCCCAACAAGTATCTATCGTTGAAGTAGGCCCCCGTGACGGACTTCAGAATGTTAAAGAGCTTCTAACTTTCGAGCAGAAAAAAAATTTCATCCAATATCTACTCGATCATGGCTTTACTAACATTGAAGCTGGCGCCTTCGTTCGTCCCGACAAAGTTCCTCCCATGGCCGACTCGGCCGAGATAGCACGACACTTCGATTCGGCCAAAAAAAATCTTTGGTATTTAACGCCCAACTTAAAAGGGCTTCAAACTGCCCTTTCTCTTGGTGTCTCTCAATTAGCTTTTTTTACGGCAAGCAGCGATGAGTTTAACCAAAAAAATACCGGGATGAGCGTCAAAGAAAGTATTCAAAATATTCAAGCCTGTCTCTCGTACTTAAAAAACAACGGCTACATTTTTACAAAAAACTGGAATCGAAAACCATCTGCCGACAATCAACTCAAACTCCGCCTCTACATTTCAACCGTCATCGCCTCCCCCTTCGAGGGAAAAATTGCTCCCGCCAAGACTTTGAAAATTATCGAAGAGCTGATGCCACTCGGTTTTTCGCAAGTGTCTTTGGGGGACACCATCGGTGTGGGGGTCCCCAACGACTGGAAAAAACTTCTAAAAATAATCAACCAATCGGATCGGAGCTTGATCAAAAATAATGCGTTGGCCATGCACTGTCATGACACTTATGGAACAGCGCTCAGCTGTATTGCGGAAGGCTTGGGGTCGGGAATCCGGACATTTGATTCAAGTATCGGTGGACTTGGCGGCTGTCCTTACGCTCCGGGAGCCACTGGAAACGTGGCCACGGAAGATCTTCTTTATTTTTTGGAGAAACAAGGAATGAAAACAGGAATTGACCTCGATACATTGAAAGATGTCTTTGAGCCTTCACGCACCGGAAATTTATGTAATGTTTCTAAGGTCACCCAAGCCTTAAATTCAATGGAAATGACATGACATTTAAAAAAATATTCCAATATCTTGCGTTACTTTTAATAACCTGGTTTCCGGTTAATTGGCTGGCTATGTTTGTCCTTGATGTATTGGAGAAAAAACACATTCTTTATAACTCTGGAGGAGCCGCTCTTTTTTATTTTTTTATCATAAAATTTTTATCTTTAGGATTTTTCTTCTTTGGCTTCAGTTTCATTGAAAAAACAAGGCCCTACTTATGGGTTTTTATACTCATTTCATTTTGCATCCTCGTTAAATGGATTGGCCTTGGTTTTTTCATTTTGGCGGGACCAACAACGAATATTTTCCCCTTATCAATCGCATTGCGAGGAATTGCAAAAGCCCTCACGATCACTGACATCGGCGAGGGCTTACCTATTTATCTTCTCATTTCATTTCTGGGAGTCTTTGTAGGAGTTAAAATCCAGAAAAGAAAAACTAACAATCGTTTTTAAAATTAGCCTAACTCCTCGATTATCCCCAAATCCCCAATCATGCATTTAAGCGAGCCTCCTCCCTTCTCAAAAAATTCGGAAACATCCCATCTTGACCCCTCTGCCCAAATTTGTTTTAATAGGCTTATGGATATGAAACGATGGGCAGAATTGATGAAGCAGGCCGATGAGCCGCCGGTCAAAGTGACCAAGGAGGAAAAGTTGAAAAGTTTTGACCTTAAGGATTATTTTAATTGGCTAACGGGAGCCACAGAGTTTTTGTTGGCAACTAAAGGAGAATTAACTAAAAAAAATGATGACACTCCTGAAAAAATTCATCAGCGTGCTGTCAGGCTGGGAATGATCCGCCATTTATGAGTCTAAGAGAATATCTAACCGTTGCTAAAGAATTTGTGAAGCATCTTAATAGTCTCAATATTTCTCACGCGCTTATTGGCGGAGTAGGCACTTCCCTTTGGAGCGAGGAACGTTTCACCAAAGATGTCGATTTTACAGTTGCTATGGATTCCAAACAATGGCCTCTTTTGGAGGCCGCTTTAGCAAAAGATCCTGATGCAAAAATTTTCAAAACAAATACCGACTCAGGTGAAACAGTTCCTTATCTTATCCGACTGACCTACAAAGCCATCACCATCGATCTATTAACTGCCCAAGCTCCTTTTCAAGCACTCCTTTTGACAAGAAAACTTCTTAAAAAAGTTGATGATACGGACTTTTATCTGGCCACCGCCGAAGATATTATCATACTCAAACTTCTGGCAAATCGAGCCCAAGATAGGACTGATATCGGAAAAATACTCTTGCATGTTAAAAAACTCGATTTTCCCTACATCGAACAATGGGCCACAACCTGGGAAGTATTAGATCTATGGCATCAAATCCAAAAGGAAAATAACATTTAATTTTGGTGCAAACCCAAATCCCCAACCATACACTTCACCGAGCCCCCCCCTTTTTCAAAAAATTCCGAAACGTCCAGCTCCACAATTTGAACTCCACGCTTGGCGATCTGGACTCTGCAATTTTTAGCCGAGCCCCGAGGCATGAAAAGAATCGGCTCTTCCTGATAAATAATTTGAAAGGAATTTGCGGCGAAAGCAAAAGCTTCTTCTTTTGCAATCCAGATCACATTCTTATTAAAAACTCCAACAGGCTCTTTTTTAATTCCACCTTGATAGGCCAAAAGATATTCGCGATGGACTCCGAAAGTACAAAAAATTGTGTCACCATGGTAGAATTCCTCTAACTGCAACTCGACAGGAATTATTTTTTCACGCGGAATCCATTGTGTTAGCTCTTCAAGAACTTCAATATCGGTTCTAAAACCATATTTTTTCTTCCAGGGAGGAAGACCAGGATTAAAAATAAAGCGTTGTTTCTCTATTCTTCCATGAGTCAAAATAAATTGATCTCCCCAACGGATCAAATCGGCCTCTCCTTCAAATTGGTGATTGACGAAATCGATGGGCAATCCCAAATCCTGAATTACTTTTTTATAAATGTCCTGTTCAGCCGCACGGGCAGGATTAAGACTGGCCATTAAATAACGATCGTTGATTCTAACCCCCGCATTTGCAGGAAAAACAAGGCCGGGAAGATCTGGGTCTGGAGGAACAACATGGACTTTGACATCATACTGTTCCAAAGTTTCTTTCATCCGATGCCACTGATCAATAGCTTTTGGAAGATCGACTTTTTTGCGGCATCCCCATCGATTTCGCGTGTGCGGATTGGCACCCCGTTTGATGGAAAAATAGGACGGATCTCCCATGAGAATGTGGTGAGACATATCTTTATTCCCCTCCTTTGTAAGGAGGGGCTAGGGGAGGTAGAGACGTCGGCACAATCTTCGAACTCTCTACCCCACCCAACCTCCCCTTACAAAGGGGAGGAGTTAATATTTCTGCACGGCCACCGGATACGTACAATAATAAGGGCTAAACAACCCTGCGGGAAAATGATTGCCCGAGCCCTTAATCCCGCCGAAAGGAAGCGTCGCGGGAGCGCCAATGGTCATACGGTTTAAATAAATATTTCCCACCTCGAGACGCTGACAAAATTTGTTGAACAACGGACGGCTTTTGGTAAACACAGAAGCCACAAGCCCGTAGCGGCAATCGTTGTGGAGATCAACCGCTTCTTCAAAGTCGTCAAAGATCGTGATGGCCACATCGGGTCCAAAAATTTCATCATAACGATATCCCTTTTGTTCCTCCTCTTTTCGCCAATCTCCGATGAGATGAATGGCTGGGGAAACATAATAACCGCGATAACCTGGATTTAAAGGAGCAGAGGCCAACAAGGTCCGAATACCCGGCTCACGTTCGGCCATTTGTTGATAAGTCTGAAATTTTATCAGCGCAGTTTCGGAAACCAATGGTCCCATTTGAGTTTTTGGATCCCGAAAATAACCGACTCGAAAATCTTTGACCGCCAAAACAAAACGATCAATAAATTTGTCAGCGATGGAACGGTGGAGAAAAAGGCGACTCAGCGCATTACACCGCTGCCCTGCAAACAAGTAACCACTTTGGAGAGCCGCCGCCAGAGTCGATTCGAGAGGGGCATCTTTCCAAACAATCAGGGCGTTTTTTCCTCCCATTTCTAAAACACAAATTTTTTTCGGATCTTTTTGGGTGGTCTCGAGAATTTTCCTTCCTGTAAAATCAGAACCGGTGAAAAGAACACCGTCAACTTGCCCATGAGAAACCAAAGCGCTCCCCACTTCCCCTCCCCCTTGCACTGTATTAAAAACTCCGGCAGGAAAACCAGCCTGATGCATGATCTCGGTCACCAGTTGTCCGGTAAAAGGGGTCAGCTCGGAAGGCTTGAATACAACAGTATTTCCCGTCGCTAGGGCTGGAACCCAATGACCGTTGGCCAGATGAAATGGAAAATTAAAAGGGCCGAGAATAGCCAACACCCCACGAGAACGAAAAAAAGTATATTCCTTGGCCGGATTGCCAACAGCTCGAACAAGTTTTAATCCGCGATTGAGGGTGATGGAAATTTTCCCGATGGCGGCATCCACTTCCGTTTGCGACTCATTCAAAGTTTTTCCCGTTTCGCTCGAAATCATTTCCGAAAGAGTTTTTCGGTATTTCTTAAACAGAGGAACCAGCCGGAGAATAAAAGCACATCGTTTTTCGATTTTGAGAGAAGCCCACTTAGTTGCCGCTTGATGGGCCGACATCACAGCCGCATCCACTTGCGACAAAGTGGATGACCACCGACCGATCAAATTATCGAGATTACCGGGATCTTTTTTTTCGAAATCCTGCTCATGACTTCCCGAAAAAACAAATTTTCCCCGAATGTAAGCTCCTTTAAATAGCATAAATATAAATCCTTTCGTCCTTCTTCGGAGACAAGAGTGATAGATCATCCGTCAACATCCCTCTCACCCCATTTTTTCCCTCGATCATCACCAAATGCTTTTTTCCATGAATCCCTTTTTTACTGCGCAGTAAATGAGTTTTCTGATAAACCGATATTTTTTTCAGAGGAGCCGTAAAGTAAGGCCCTCCATCGAAAGGATCGATCTGCCGGGCATAACGAAATCCAATTTTTTCAAGCAGTCTCTTAGCCTTTGCCGACCCTTTTCCAGTCTGTTCCACATCCCGCTTGACCTCGGGTGGGAGAAGATCAAAATAGAGATCATTTTTAGGAAAAAGTTTTAAGATAAATTCCTTATTGCTGTAACTTAACAGATCCGCTTTTTTGTAAGAAAGACGCGTTAACGGATAACCGTAAAAATTCCACAGAGTCGATTCTCCCTGATAAAGTGGTGGAAGCAGTTCAGCAATCACCCGACCCTTAAACCAGGTGGGATGGGCTTTCATAAAAAGAAAACGAATATAAGAAAGTTGCTTGGCCAATTCAGCTTTATGGCCATAATAGCGGCGCGAAAGAACCAGCCCGCCAATCTCCGTGAATCCGATTGAATCGGTCCGAAGACGATAAACCTTCCGTCTGAATTTGACGCTTAAAGTTTTGGAAGTTACCTCTTCATGCGCCACCTGAAAATAAATATGCGGCTTTTTGGGTGTTCCATGATGAGCAAAAATCTTGGAGGCGCCAATCACTTGTCTGCGCACTGTATCTTCCAAGACAAAAAGGTATTGAGCCTTTGGAGATCCGCGTAGGGTAGAAAAACTTGCCACCGATTTTTCAATCATTTTGCGAATAATTCGGGGATTGTGGGGAAGGTTAATGCTATCTAGCTCACGGCTTAACACGAGAAGATCGGCGTAGTCCGTAGGTTTAACATTTCGGATTAAAAACATGGCGGATATTATTTTATACCAAAGAGCTTACAAACACCACGCCTCAATTAACCGCTGATAAAATTGAGTCGCATGGAAAAGATCTTTTACCGGCACGAATTCGTTGGGCTGATGCGCATTTCCAACGGCGGTGCCAGGACCAAAAGTAATGACCGCTCCTCCCAGCTTTGACAAATGCCCCGCTTCGGTGCACCCCGCTTTGATCATCGGAGAGTGGTTGAGTTCCACTTTTTTGAGAAGAGTCCGAAATTTTTTGACACCCAATTGACCCGGATCTTGTGCGTAAGCCGGATTGTCTTTCATTTTTTCAATCTTAAAAATTCCATTTCGCAGAAAAGGCACCCGCTTCTGATGATAAGGCAAACGAGCATCGCAGGTGATTTCGCACTGGTGAAGATCCGCGCGAATCAGTCCGATGTTGGAGGTTTCGGAAGAAGAAAGAGAGGCGAGATAAGTTTTGTAGCGTTTCAAAAAAAATTTCAACATAGGTAGAAGTTTCTGGGCATAAGAAATATTTTTTTCTTTCGTGATGGAAATAGTTTTCCCACCGAATTTTTTAGTCATGGGAACCCAGGCTACCGAACTCCAAACAGTTACCTCGCACTTGGACGGAATAATATTGGGAGCCAACCCGCCGCTTATCGAAACAACCTGACACTTCTTCGGCAAGCGGTTCACCCAACGAAGCGCCTCAAAAATAGCATTAATCCCTTGATCGGGATAAGCGCTGTGGCCTGACTTTCCCGAAAAAACAACACGTGCCAAATAACCATCTTTGTTTTTTAATTCTTTAAAAGAGTGAGAGAGCCGATAAACGCGAAAACCTTTGTTTCCGAGACAAGGAGCAAGCCCGGTGGGTTCGCTATTCACAACAAGAATGGTGGCAACTTTTTTCTTTTTTAAAAGAGGAACCAGTTTTTGAACACCTACTAACCCCACCTCTTCCCCATAAGTTCCGGTAATCCACAAAGGACGTTTTAAATTTTTCAAACTTAGTGTTTTGAGAGCTGCTATCTGACAAGCCAGCGCCAGCTTGGTATCTGCGGAACCTAGACCATAAAGTTTTCCTTTTTTAATAACGGCACGAAAAGGATTCCCTCCGGTTTTGGTCCACGATGATTTTTGGGTGGCGACGGTATCGAGATGAGTATTCAGTAAAAGAACTTTTCCTTTTTTAGGACCGGTGTGGGCAATAAGATTGGCTTGAGGCACACCAAAAAAATTGTGTTTTTGGTATTCAACATGAAATCCCATTTCTTTTAATTTTTTTGCGACAAACTGAGCCAACCGCAAAGTTCCCGAAGCGTTTCTGGAATCGATCGAAATTATTTTTTTGGAAAAATCTAAGAGTTCTTTTTGCATTGTCGAATTTTTGTCTATTTGATACCTTTTCGAAATGAAAACGATTCCTTTTTTAACATTGGCCTGGGTCATCATCACTTTTCTAACGGGAAAAGGGGCGTTTCCTTTGTCCCATCCAGTCTGGGTTTCCGCCAGCGTTATCCCGGTGATTCTGCTTCAACTCTTATGGGCCAGAAAAAGTAGGGATCAAAACGTCATCCCGTTAACTTACGGGGCTGTCATTGCGCTGATGGTGGCGGCCCTATTGGGAATCGGGGTGCTGATGGGAGTTCTTCCCCTCTTTTTTCACCAAGCCATTGTCTGGCTCGCAGGTCCTTACATCGCCTGGGTCGGTTTCAAACAACTTTCTTCTCGTTAATTTTTTGTTCAATCTTTTTTTGGCGCCGAACCAAACTAAATAAAAAAAAGGTTGGAAGAAGCCAAAACGCCAGATACGCCCCATATAAAAAAAGAGTATTATTCATTTTCAATTTTCTCCTCCGCCAACAAAATACGACTCTTTAGCCAGTAAAGAAGTCCAAACAAAAAAAGAATCGTGAGATTGCTGACAATCAATGTGATTTTCATTTCAACTGGCATATTGTTTTTTGTTCCCAAAACTGTGGGATGAATTCCACGCCACAACTTTACCGCTAAAAAAATGAGTGGAAGGTCGAGCATTCCAAATAGTGTGAGAATTGCGGAAGCCATTCGTCCTTTCGAATCGTTTCCAAAAAATCGACGTAACAGTAAAATGGAAGTGAAAATTAGCCAGATCATAAGGGTTGTGGTTAGTCGTGGATCCCATGTCCACCAAGTCCCCCAGATCGGCTTGGCCCAAAGGGGGCCACTGACCAAAACCATCGAACAAAAAAGAAGTCCTACCGATTGCCCCGCATGGGACAAGCAATCCCAAAGAATCTCGCGCGAAAAAAGATACAAAAGTGCAAAGAGCCCCGCCAATCCAAAACCTAAATACATGGCAAAGGCGCACGAGACATGAAAATAAAAAATCTTTTGGACAATTCCTTGCGTGGCTTCCTCGGGGGCGTAAATAAAAATCAGATAGAGGTCGACCGCCATTGCAGAAAAGAAAAAAAGAGGAAGAAGATTTTTAATTTTTTCTTTCATGATTCCAGTAATGTCTCATAGACCATCAGAG
>Ga0209515_10010010_pt1 | contig 10664 bp, 7 predicted proteins | sample Subgroupgradi54m_FD_187454 | JGI IMG/M metagenome (GOLD analysis project Ga0209515, IMG submission 187454) | Subsurface groundwater microbial communities from S. Glens Falls, New York, USA - GMW60B uncontaminated upgradient, 5.4 m (SPAdes)... ...
GACGCTTCTGTTCGCGAGCCGGAGCTGCCTCGGGGGATTCGAGAACCCGCAGGGCGTTCCTGAGACGACGCTTAAGATCGCTCTCTGGTACTCGGCCGAGTAGGCTCACTACAGCTTCATGAGCCCTAGTTCCTGTTCCTATTCCCGGTTCAGTTACCAAAAAGTCGTGTCGAATTGCATTAACCCTGGCCTTACTGGGATCTGCATCTGGTAGCGACCGCACAATGTTGTCGAGTTCACGATAGAATGGATGTTGCTCAAGTCCACGCTTAACCTGGGTCTCTTGAGTAAGGCCATTTAAGCTGAGAATATCTAAACCGGCAACATTCTGTCGCGCAAGCTGAAGTTGTCGCGATTCCGTCATGGATCCAGCGGAACCGCGGATTGCATCATTGAAGGCCTCTGGTGACTTATTGAGAGCGGTAAATACCCCCCCCATCGTCGCAACGCTCACCTGTCCCCAATTGATGCGAGCGAACTTACGATTAACTTCAGGCCAATTTTCATGTTCGATATCAGAAATTAATCCATCGATACCACGATCAAGCTGGCGTTTTTTTTGTACGTCTTTCATCGTTTCCGCGAGACCCTGAGGGCCGAGCGATTTTAGAACCGTAAAAACTTTTTCGTCTGGCAGTTGTCCAATTTGCTCGGCAATTGCTCCACCAAAACCACCCTTATATTTTTGTAAAAGCGTCGCAAGCTTAACTGGATCACCCTTGGCATCGTCGATGAACGTTTTTGCTTCCTTTTTCCAGGTTTCTTTGTCCTGTTTTTGGAGCTTTTCACCAGTTTCGGTTGCCGCGCGACCCATGCCGCGGAAAAGCCCACCAACAATTGGTTTATCGCCAAACGCTTGAGCCATCCATTTTCCGCTACTTTCAGTATGTTCACCAATCCAGCGTCGTGCCGGCTTGAAGGCTTGTTTTCCGCCCAGGGCCGCTGCGCCGCCGATGGTCAGCCAGCTGGCTTTAGCGAAACCGATACCAAATTTAGCGAAACCGCCGCCGAGCGACTGCGCGACGCCGATGGCGATAGCATAGTAGACGGCGACAAAACCAAAACGGATAATTGCTCCAATGCTCGCAGTTGTTGCGCCGCCTGCTCCCGAAGCAATGGCTAGGCGCGGGTCCTGTAGTTGAGTCAAGGCCTCGCCGAGGGGAAGGCCGCCGATACTGAGCTGGGTGGTGGCGCTGACAATCGAGAAACCGATAAGCACGAGTAGCAAGAAAATCGGAATGTTTACCGTCCACTGAATGAAAAGTTGCCACCAGCGATCCCACTGGCCCTTGTGCCAAGGGGTGGCCCAGGCAATCACCGCTAGTGGTAACAGACCAACCAGTAGCGTGATCAACACAAAGCGTCCGACAAAGAGCATCGCGATGATTGACATGAAGACGGTGTAAATCAGCAAAAGCGACATGCCGATAAGTTTAAAGACGATGCCATAGGCGAGCTGGCGGTTGTTGTCGCCGGCGCCGGCACTGACGGCATTGGTCTGGAGCGGGTTGAGGACACTTTCCTGAACAAAGGTGGTCAGGCTGGTGTGAATCGCTGTCCCAACGGCATTGCACTTCGCGCTTAGGTCGGGGCAGTAGAACCGAGCCAGCGCGTTCGTCAGCGTATCGCCAACAGCGTAGACTTCTCGGGCCAGGAGAAAAGAAGTTCATAACCAGCGCCACAATCAAAAGTTTTGTCAGCAGTTCCTTCGCTGGTCCATCGCGACCGAGAATCCAGAGGAAACCACTGTAAAGGGAGAAGAAAATAATGCCAACATAGCTAATGTTACGGAAGGTGTTCCAGATAAAGGGTGCCAGAGTATTGGCGTCAAAGGGATTAAGGACAGCGAAGATGTTGATAGCCTGGGCGTCGATGTAACCAAGCCAGAAGAAGAAAAAGTTAACGGCGGTGAGGAGAAAATTACTGAAGGCATTCCCGACACCGAGCGCCACGCCACCGGCAACGTCGGTGGGGAACGACCAGCCGAATAGACCGCCAGCAAGACTACCAGCCCGGAGAGTCTGGAAAAGAATGCCAAGGCCGGGGATAGTTCCTCCGATAGTTGTAACGGCGGTATCAAGGATTGATGCGCGGTTACCGAATTGCTGCCAAGATTGGCGGGTAGCAGAGCGGTGTTTCATTTCAATTTAACGCGGCGGGATTGAATCAGGCCGACGACATCAGCGGCGAGTTGTTGGCCGAAACGGAACGGGGCGCGGATCAAGTCAGCCAGGCGTTGACCGAATGAGGCTGGTGCGCGAGACGTTGGCGCCGGCGGTTCTTCCTGCGGCGGTTGTTGGCCCGGTTGCGGCAGCTCGGCCAGGGCGGCGGCCAAGTCAGCCCGGAAGCCGAGAATTTTTTCGGCCAGTAGCGGCACATTTGCCTCGAGCTCAGTTACGGCGTCTTCAATCTCTTTAATCGAGAGATTAGTGGCATCGATATCAAGATGTTCGGGATCAAGCTCAGTGACGAGACGATCGTAGGCGTCGTTTAAGCGACCGTTGTAACCCTGTTCCGTTTGCTGTGTCTGGCCCTGGAGCGCTCGAAGTGCGGTTAATTTCGTTTGAAGCAGGAGGGTTCGCGTTGTCGCATCATAGGCGTTATGTAGCGCACCCGCGACCTCAAGGATAGTGCCCATTTCGACGTTTACATTTTGAGCCCCAACGAGTACTCCCGGGATTGTCAGGGTGAGCGGAGCCGCCCCGCTTGGTATGTGTCCCGCACCGTAACTTTGGGCAACCCCAATCGCTGTTGCCGCTTGCTGGAGGTATGGTTGGATCGTCGTGAGTCCCTGGAGCTGCGCCGCCGTCGCCGGGCGTTGCTCATCGCTGGCGGCTTGGATGAGATTAACGATATCTTGAAGAAGATTACCTGGGTGGAAATTTGATTGGGGCAGGAGCGGTTGACGAATCGCTAAGTAGAAGAGATCATTCTGGAAGCGATCTTTGGCTGAGAAGGTTTGGCTACAGCTGCCGCGCCAGTTGGTTTGGAGGCAGGTATCCTGGTAATGCTGGCTGAGATCAGCATTAATATCACTGAGCTGCGCGGCCAACTGTGGGTTCGGTTGTGGTATCGTACCGATCGTCACGCCACCGAGGAAAAGCGGCTGGTAGTGAGGGGGCGTATCAGTGAGGTCGGTGGCCGAGGTGAGCGTTGGTCGCTGACCACCAAGGCCGCCAGAAAACGCAATTGATTGGAACGTACCGACACTGGCGTTGATGCCCTGAATCGCTTCCTGGATAGCAGTTCGTTCAGTTTGGATTTCAGCCTGGAGCACTCGTGTTTGACTTTCGAGCGTGGCTAGGGCCAGGCGGTCGGGCGCGATTGGGTTTTGGAGTGCCTGATATTGATTGAGTGCTTCACCAAGATGATCGCTCGGGACAGTTCCGGTCAAGCGGCTTAGGATACTAGCAAAATTGGCGGCCAGATTGCTGTATTGGGTGTCGAGCTGACCAAAACGATCAAGCCCCTCGGGTGTAAAAATAACATCGTTTCGCCTAGCCTCGACTAGTCGATCAGTATTCGTTGTCACTGCGGTGCGGGTGCGATCCATCAGCCGATCTTCTTCTGGGTTGGAGGAGGGTTCGTTCAGGCGGGTGAACTCAGCCCGAACATTGCGGAGACGAGTCACGACTTGACGATAGCGTTCCTGGAGGTCGTGGATTTCGTTTGTGCTAAGGGAGTGGGCGATGATATTGGTTTGTTGCTGGCGAGCCTGTACGCAAGCGTCGAAGGCCTGTTGACTGAAGGCGCCCTGGCTTCCACACGCCTCCTCAATATTCCTTCGTTCGGACTGACTGACAACTTCACGATTGGGTGTCTCGGCCACCTCGGAGCCATAGACCAGGCCCCTCTGAGTGAGAAGAATTTGTGAAACTTTAAGCACCTTGCCGTTGATAAAATCTGCCAAAAAATTACGAATTGTTTTAAGCGCTTCCTGTTGTGGTGGATCAGCAATTTGCTTTATGGCGACATCGATCGGTGCCTGAGCGAGCCTTGAAGCAGAAGCCAAGACGACGCCGGATGGCGTTACCTCCTCCCATTCGACGCAGTTCAGTTGGTCACCCGAAAAACCGCCGGTGCTGCCATTGCCGAGCCAGCGCTTACAGCGTTTAACACCCTGAATACCGTTGGCAAGCTCGCCTTTGATTTTTTCGAGTTGCTGATCAACGGCTAGATTAATTGAACTGGAGAGTCGGGTGGTGATATCGCCGCACATTTGCGCGGTGGCAATGTTGGCGAGGCCAGCAGTAACGAAATTGCCAGTTGGAACACCCCGCCCACCAGGAACGAAACCGGTAACTTGAGCGGTGAGCGGGTTGCGAGCACGACCAGACTCGAAGGCCTGGGCAAAGAAAGGCAGCTTGCCGAAGATGCTTCTCATGCTGACTGCGCCAGGAATTGGTGTGGCTCGACCGCCCCCAAGAATCGAGTCAATCCGGCTAGTTGGACAGCGACGCATGCCGCGGAAGGAGGCGGCCAGAATGAGGTCGGCGTTCGTTCGGGCTCGAGCGTTACCGCTCTGGGCCTTGACGCCATTGACGGCGTTCGTCACCGCCGCCTGGTAGCAAGCAACGGTGGCCGGGTCAATGCAGCCGCGTCGCTGAAATGACTGAATCCCTAGGTAAACACCGCCAAGCGTGTTGAGTAGCTTATGGAGCGACGGATCTTTGATCGCCAGCTTGCTGAATTGTTGCATCAGCTTGCCGCTGACGGTTGAAAAAATTTGTTGAGCAATCGTGGCCGCGGCTTGGCGGAGCGACTGGATCAAGTCTTGCTTAAGTTGATTAAGCGAACTCTCAAAACTTTTGGAAATACTATTACCGATTGCCTTAGTGACACCGCTGTCGCCAACTGGCACTTTTCCGGTAATAACACCGAGGAGCGAATCCACGACCGTCGAAAAAACGAAACCTTTGATTGCATCGCCGACTGAACCGCGCGGTTGAACACTACTGAACTCGCTCTGAAAATCACCGGCCGGCGGCGGCAACTCAGGACGAAAATTAACCGACGACGGCGCGGCGCAACCAGCGACCGGTTGCGACAGGGCGAAACGGAACCAGCCGTCATTGTAGTTGCGCGGCGCTTCATGACTGAAGGAATAAATGAGCCTGTCGCCATTAGCGACGTGCTGAAGCTGACTAAAGCTAAATTCTTTTACGCGATTCGTCGCATCGAACGAAGCGGTGACAACAAGTTTTGCATCGCCAACGTTAGTGGTACAAGTTTCGGGCAGGTTGGTGAGATAGAGCTCGGGCGTGCTGCCGCTGAGTTGCACATTAACGCCGATGAACGCAAGGGGCATCAATGTTTGGCGCGATGATGGTTGACTCGTTTGGTTAGGCGGAACACACGTTCCATCGGAGTTCACCACGAGGCCGTTACCGCACTGAGCCAACACGCTCTCGCTCGGATTATTCGGGTTAAGACAAGAACCAGCTCCGTCGTAGCTAAAGCCAGTCGGGCAAGCTGACGGCGCTCCCTGACCGAAGGTCGCCAGCGGCTGGAGCAGCAACGAGGCGATGACGAGCGCGGGCAAGGTGCGGCGGAGATTATCCCGGAGGAATCGAATGATCATGAACTGGTCGTTCGGGTGAGCGCTTCGACCGCCTTTTTTTCGGCATCAACAATCTCGTCGAGGAGACGGAGAATAATCAAGCGTCGCTCTGGGGTTGGCCCGGCCGCCAGGGCGCCAAACGCGTACGCCTTCCCCGCCGTCGTCGCCACCCAGAAACGATGAAGATCTTCATAGCCTGGTGGCGGCACAATCGCCATGAGCTGATTAGCGTAGTTGCGATAGGCATTGGCAGCAGCTTGGAGCACAGCCGGATCATCAAGATTCACCGGCGTCGCGTGAGTGGCCTCAAGTACGGCCGTTAACGACCGACCATATTCAGCTGGTCGAATTTGTTGATCAGCTTGAATGCGATTGAGTAGCGGTCGAGTTGCCTCGAGCGCCTCCTGGTCGACGGCGGCAACGGTTTGATCAATATTTTTAAGAGCGTCAAGCGTGCTGGCGCGACTCTCGCGCGCGGCCGTTTCCTCAAGGCTTTGATAGGCTTCGGGGTAGGCTTGGCGCAGAAGCGTGTTGGCATTATTAAGCGCGGCCTGAGACTGAGGATCATTAGCAAACGCACCCTGCCCCGAATTTGATTTTTTTATTAGCGCATTCGATCCGACCGCGGCGGTGTCAGAAAAATGAAGACTAACTAAGCCGACGGCGAGCAGTAACGCGGCTCCTGCTGCGAGTACCACGCCAATTATGATTAGCCGTTTCGTCATAGGTTACGATGAGCCGGAGGTGGGAATTGAACCCACGACCTGCTGTTTACGAAACAGCTGCTCTGCCGCTGAGCTACTCCGGCCAGCTGAGCTTTGATTCGACCGGACCGTGGTCGACAAAATGTCATGGTTGCGTTAAGCGATTGCCAAAAGCCGTGCATTTTTAACGTAGTCAAACGACCCACCGCTATCCGCCATAGTGACGGTTGAAGTGCGCGGGTGCGCCAAGTTCGTACTGCTATCAGCGGAACTGACAGCTAATACTACTATATAGCGATTTGTCTCCACAACGAAGAGAAAACGTGGATTATTCCGGGCTGCTGCCACCGAAGGTGTCAGCGCTACCAGTCATCAGCGTTCGCTGGTGACGCGAAGCTGCGAAGCTGATAGCTGCTACCAGCCGGGCGGTAGAACGATTACCTTTTCACCCGGCTCAGCAATATTGAACTTATCGCGGGCCTCACGTTTTATATTTTCCGCACTCTTGAGGTAGCGAAGCTGTTGCTTGAGGCGGACATTTTCAGTCTCGAGCGATCGGAGCTCAGCCTGGAGATCGCCGAGCTCTCGTCGCAGCGGCCGGTGGCTAATTCTGGCCCGAGCATAGGAAACGATAAGAACAAGAAGAAGTACCGTCTCTATAGCAAAAATGATTCGTCGAGTTTTACTCATTAATCCCTTCGTAGAATTTTATTGTAACGGCCCCAGTTGACTCAAATGTTACCGCCGCCAGGTCAACCTGGTACTCCTCAATCCCGTCACGATTTGCCAAGAACCGAGCCAGGCGGACGACCTTACGATGTTTCACACGATTGAAGTGAAACTCAGCCGGAAAGCCACTATTCCCCTGAGCCGATTTCACCTCAATATAGTGTGTCACACAACCCCTCCGTGAAACAATATCGATCTCGCCATAGCGCCCCACCCAAACATTCCGTGAAACTATTGTGAAACCGTCACTTTTCAACTTATTCACAACAATATCCTCAGCGGTATTTCCTGTATTTTTGGTGCTTTGCTGAATGTTCATATAGTAACAACCACTTATTTTACAAAACATGTTTCACACCGAACATCATTGCTGCTTGTCACCATATTAACATTCTTTTATTGTATAATTTACAGAATGTTAAGCCCTGATTATGTCACCGGTTTAGTAGAGGGAGAAGGATCCTTCACTTATTTTAGAAATTCCAGCGATCGAAGGCAGCTAAGCGTAGTGTTTGCCCTTGCCCTAACGAAGGATGATTACGGCCTCATCCTTAAATTAAGGGAATTCTTTGGTTTTGGGAGAATCTATTGGTTCGGCTCGAGGAAGCCGACAGAGCACTCCGGCAACACACGAGCAAAGCGTTTCTACCGGGTAACTCGTATGTCGGATCTCTATCGCATTATAAAACACTTTGATGCTTATCCGCTCCAGGGTCACAAGGGCAAGGTTTACGAGACCTGGAAGGATGTTCTCTTCTACAAAAGCCGAACGAGCCTAAGTCGGATCGATCCGCAAAAACTCGAAGTACTTTTAGCCAAACTTTCAATCTTAACAAACAAAGGCCGCCGGAGCGTGAAAGATCACGCCCGGGCGGTTCTTGGTCGATAGTCACTACTTCGTCACAAAATTGATCAGCTTGCCGCCAGCGAAGATGGTCTTCGCTATCTTTTTGTCTTTAAGGAGCATTTGGATGCGTGGATTAGCCCGAACGGTCCGTTCAATCTCCTCGTAGGGGGTATCGGTCGGAACGGTCAGGTCGAGACGTTTTCGTCCGTCAATCTGAACAACGATAGTCTGCTCGGTCGTGGCGAGAAATTTTGGATTAGCTTCGGGCCAGGGTTCGTGGTCGAGCAGAGTTCGTTTACCAAATTTTGCCCAGAGCTCTTGGCTGAGGTGGGGGGCGAGCGGGAAGAGTAGTCGAACAAAAATGAGCAAAGCCGATTTCACTCGCCGGCCATCGGCCTGTGCTCGGCGGAGTTTATCCTGGAGCTCCATTAGGGCGCTGATGGCAGTATTGAACTTCAGCTGCTCCAGGTCGTGAGTAACGCGGACGATGGTTCGATGGAGTGCCTGCTCGAGCGTTAGCTCAAGGTTAACAGCGCGACCACGCTCACTTGATGCGGTCGTCCCAAGTAACCAGACACTTCGAAGAAAACGACTGAGACCGCGAATGCCATCGGTTGACCAGGGTTTGGTGTCGGCCAGCGGCCCCATGAACATTTCATAAAGTCGGAGCGCATCGGCACCGTGTTCGCGAATGACCGCGTCGGGGCTGACGACGTTTCCGCGCGACTTTGACATTTTTTCATGATCGGGACCAAGAATTAGTCCCTGGTTCACCAGTCGCTGGAATGGCTCCAGCGTTGGTACCAATCCGGCATCAAACAGCACTTTGTGCCAGAAGCGGGCGTAGAGTAAGTGAAGCACGGCATGCTCAGCGCCACCGACGTAGACATCAACCGGTAACCACTGTTTTAGTTTTCGTGGATTGGCGAAGAGCCGATTATTTTGCGGATCAATGAAGCGGAGATAGTACCAGCACGAACCAGCCCACTGCGGCATCGTCTGTGTTTCGCGCCGAGCGTCGCCGCGACAGTTCGGACAACGAACCTTAACCCAACGTTCGATCGCCGCCAGCGGTGATTCGCCAGTGCCAGTCGGCTGGTAGCGCTGGACCTTCGGCAGCACGACCGGCAGGTCGCGTTCGGGCACCGGCACCACCCCACAGCGTTCGCAGCGGATGAGCGGAATTGGTTCACCCCAGTAACGTTGGCGCGAGAAAACCCAATCACGCAGCTTGTAGTGAGTTTTTTGCTCAGCCAATTTTCGCTCAATCAGGAGCTGGCCAATCGTTTCAATCGCTTCGGTTGAGCTGAGACCAGTGTGCTCGTCGGAATGGATGAGCGTGCCCAGGCCGTCATAGGTTTCAGTTCGGGCACCGTTGGCGTTCGTTGCTGCGGCGATCACTGGCTCAATCGGTAAGCTAAATTTTTTGGCGAAGGCTTGATCGCGTTGGTCGTGCGCCGGCACCGCCATAATCGCACCGGTGCCATAGCCAGCCAGGACGTATTCGCTCACCCAGATCGGCAAGCGCCGACCGGTCAGTGGGTGGGTGGCGTAGCTGCCGGTGAATACACCCGAGATTTCGTGTTCTTCAAGTCGTTCGCGCTCGCTTTTTACCTGAAGTCGCTCGAGATAACGTTCAACAATCGAAGCGTAATCACCTTTTGAGATTCGATCAGCGAGCGGATGCTCGGGTGCCAGCACCAGAAAAGTAACGCCGTAGATCGTATCAAGTCGAGTCGTGAAAATTGGCAATTGGGCAGCGCGATCCTCGGTCGTGAATAGCACCTCGTAGCCGATACTTTTGCCGATCCAGTGTCGCTGGAGCTCCTTAGTTGACTCGGGCCAGTCAAGCTCGGTTAAATCATCAAGCAGGCGATCAGCGTAACGAGTAATGGCCAGGTGCCATTGCGTTAAAGAGCGAACTTCGGTGGCGCTGCCGCAGCGATCGCAACGTCCGCCGGCCGCCTCCTCGCGGGCGAGGCCAGTTTTACAGGACGGGCAGAAGTTTATTGGCGCCTCGGCCTCATAGACGAGTCCACGGCGATAAAGTAACAGGAACAGCCACTGGGTCCAGCGGTAGTAATCAGGGTCGGTCGTGGAAAATTCTCGCTGCCAATCGTAGCTGAAACCGAGTCGCTGCAGCTGTCGACGGAAGTGATCAATGTTGGTCGGCACGAATACCATTGGGTTTTTGCCGACCTTGAGGGCGTAATTTTCGGCCGGCAGACCAAAGGCATCCCAACCGATCGGGTGAAGTACATTCGCCCCGCGCATCCGGAAAAAACGACTGAGGATATCACTGGCGGTATAGCCCTCAACGTGACCAACGTGGAGCCCATCACCGGAGGGATAGGGAAACATATCGAGCACGTATCGTTTCGGTTGCGCCAGCCGATCGCTCGCCGCCCAAACGGCATAGCGGTCACGAGCCCAGCGTCGTTGCCACCGCTCCTCGATCGCTCCGTGATCATATTGCATAGCGTTGAGTCTATTATATGCGCAGAAGGCTAGGTCACGAGAGAGTCAAATATGAATAATGGCTTCATGTCTTTTCTTTTCGTTATAAAAATATTTTGATTTTTCCGTCGGTCGTTGGTTACCCCGGGGAAGGGACGAAGGTGTATCTCAGCGGCGACAGGAGAAACGTCAGAAAAACATAAAGAGCGGTCACCCAGAAAGAGCAAATTCTCCTTTCCTAGAAACAATTTTTCGTCTCGGTCCGACTAATATCTTTCCGATGTTCACTGCCACCGCTCCTCGATCGCTCCGTGATCATATTGCATAGCGTTGAGTCTATTATATGCGCAGAAATCATAATTGTTTT
>Ga0209515_10010011_pt1 | contig 10662 bp, 15 predicted proteins | sample Subgroupgradi54m_FD_187454 | JGI IMG/M metagenome (GOLD analysis project Ga0209515, IMG submission 187454) | Subsurface groundwater microbial communities from S. Glens Falls, New York, USA - GMW60B uncontaminated upgradient, 5.4 m (SPAdes)... ...
CGCCAACGCGCGGCTGATCTCCTCGCGTTCCACGAGGGTCAGCCTGGTGTCGCTGTTCATCTCGCGCAACTCCTTTCTCCTGGTGGAGACCAGGATACCGGTGTTGCGCTAGCAACTTGAACTCAAGAGGTCAAAAGGCAAAATTCAAAACGACAATTCAAAATTCAAAAGCGTCTCACTCGTCACGGTCCCCATTTTTAATTTTCGGTTTTGACTTTTGACTTGTAGTTTTGCCTTTTGCATTTTGAGTTTTGACTGACCATGTTACTCCAACGCCTCAGGCCTCCAGGCATAGCTCGTTTCCATACCCAGCTCGCCGATCAGCTTGTCCACGAACTGCTCGACGAGCTGCTCCAGCGTCTGCGGCTTGTGGTAGAAGGGCGGCGAGAGTGGCATGATGATGACGCCGAGCTGCGAGAGCTTGTGCGCCTGCTCCAGCGCCAGCGTCGAGAGCGGTGATTCGCGCAGCGCCAGGATGATCTTGCGCCGCTCCTTCATCGCCACTTGTGCAACGCGCCCCAGCAGCGTGTCGCCCAACCCACAGGCAACCTTCGCCATCGTCGAGATGGAGCACGGCACGATGACCAGTGCCTCGAAGGGCGGCAGGCCGGAGGCGAACGGTGCCGTCATATCGTCATCGGAAAAGGTCTTCTTGGCGTGCTCGGCCAGATGGTGCTCGGTGAGGCCGGTCTCCTCCTTGAGCACGTAGCGGCCCCACTTCGTGAGGATGAGGTACTTCTCTGCGTTGCAGCGGCGCAGGAACTCCACCCCGAAGATAGCACCCGAGGCGCCCGTCATACCAACGATGATCCGCATGGTCCACGCTCCGATGAGATGCGTTAGCGCAGGGCTCGAAGCTGATCAGACTGCTCAGGCTTTCTCAACACGCCCCGAATCCACAGGCATGGCCCTTCCCAGGTGAGAAAGATCCGGAACTCCCCGGAATCGAGCTGCCACATGGGAGGGGTGAATCCTTTGAGTTTCTTTGGTCGCTGCGGAAGGGTCCCGCCGGCGAGCTTCTTCAAGTCTTCCCACACGCGCGCGAAGCGTTGCGGGTCTTTCTTGAGGAGCTTGGCGAGATCGCGCTCAGCGCGGGCAGTGATCCGGACATGAGCCGGCAGAGGCTCAGGCGAGCCCATGCTTTTTGGCAAACGCCTGCATGGTCGTGTAGCGGCCGGCTTTCATATCCGCCACGGATTGCTTGGCCATTGCCACCACGTCCTGGCTATACTCAAATACCAGGTCTTCGATGTCGTCTTCGGTGAACGGCTCAAGCACCGCGCATGGATGCCCGTGCCGGGTAATGATGATCGGCTGATGGCCTGCGGTGACCTGCCGAAGCAGACGGTTTGCCTGCGTCTTCAATTGCGCCGTCGAGACGACTTTCATCGTCGCACCCCCCCTCTTATTGATAGTCTTAATTATGACCATATTTAGCATACCCGCAGAGCCACGCCTTGTCAAGGGAACCCGCGCCGCAGGAACTCGACGCCGAAGATGGAGCCGGAAGCACCGGTCATGCCGACTATAATTCGCATCGTGCACCTCCTCAGAAGTTGGAGGTCAGATTGTACCCACAAGAAACATTAGAACCGGTACCGATTTTCTTCGCCAAACGCCATCACCTTGCCGTCCAGGTATCAGACACTTTTCCCGCTTCAAGAAGTGTCTGACGCCTCTAGCTGTTGCAAAGATTGCAGCATTTCTCGCGTATCGGTTTCCCAGCTATCAGCCAGCACGACCTCTGCCCCACCAAGGATCTCATTGAGCTTGAAAATAATACTTTTAGTCCTATCGATCGCGTCTCGAAACTCATACCTAGTGATGCCTGCTTTTTTGAAGGCTTTTTTGTGTCAAGTTTCAGTGAGAGACGAGCAAAAACATTATTCCTCAAAATGAGTACTTTTCCGATAATAGGTCGGCCCTGTTCAAGGTCAACCCGGAGCGCGTCGAGCTTTACGTCATCCATAACCCCATTCTTGCAAATCTGATCAAACACCGTGCACAAACTCAAGTTTTTTTGATCGTATAGGTTACTCAAAGCCATTAGCATAGCGACAAAATTGGCGCTGATTGACGGCATAAAAAATGCGGCGTAATGATTCATGACCTGGTAAAACTTTGGGCGGTCGATGTCATTCACAAGGACATCGTAGATCTCGTAGTGTTTCCTAGCCGCAATCACTTCATCGAGTAAACGCTCGACTTGTCCCTTGAGCTCGTTTGAGAGAGGTTTTCCCATCATCCCACCCTGACATCTGACTTCTGAATCCTCAGCGGACTCCAACGAGCACAAAGCCCAGCACGAGGAAGCCCAGCGCGCCGTTCAATTGGAAAAACGCGAACTCCGGGCGGCGCTCGGCAACGGCGTGCTGCCAGACGAGGAGTACTCCGACGGCCGCGAGCCAGGCGAAGGCGGCCAGGGTGTGGAGCTCCACCAGCCAGAGCATGTACAGTGACAGAAACGCCATCGCGTGCAGGTTGGCCGCCACCTGGAGCGACTTGCGCTTGCCAAGCTCCACCGGCAGCGAGTAGAGGCCGGCCTGGCGGTCGAACGTTTCGTCCATGGTCGCGTAGATGATGTCGAAGCCTGTCACCCATACGAGCGAGAAGAGCCACAGCCAGAAGACCTCTGCGAAGTGGGCAAGCGAGCGCGCGGCGGCCAGCCAACCTGCCAGCGGCCCCATGGACCAGGCCAGGCCCAAGCCGGCGTGTGAGAGCGACGTGATGCGCTTGAGGTACGGGTACGCGACGAAGAGTGCGACGGGGACCGGCGCAAGCTTGAAGCAGAACGGATCGATCGCCCATGCGCTCGCCCCGTAGATGATCCCCGCGGCGAGGACGATCGCCCACGCCTCGGCGCGGCGCATCGCCCCGCGCGGCAGCTCCCGGCCCTTCGTCCTCGGGTTGCGCGCGTCGATCTCGTGGTCGATGAGCCGGTTGAGCCCCATCGCCATCACGCGAGCCCCGAGCGCCGCCGCCATGAGGAGCACGACCAGCCGCCAGCCCGGCCAGGTACCTCGCGTGTGCAGGAGCGTGCCGGCGACAATGAGCGGGAGCGAAAAAATGGTATGCTCGAGCTTGACGAAGCTCGCATAGGTCCTCAGCCGCTCTCCGATATCAGAGACCCTCCTCCTCTCGCTCTCGATATCAGATACCCTTTCCAGTTTTGCCCTTCTCAAGATGGTATCTGATATCGACCTTGGATCCCGGCCAGGCGAAAATCTCAGAGGACAAAGGGCAGGACGAACGGAGCGACGGTCTTGGCGATGCCGAGCGCGCCGAAGGCGACGTTCAAGACGCCGCTCGCCACCAGTCCGACGCCGTTGAAGAGGCCGCTCGCGGCGCCGAACAGGGTGCCGGCGATGGGCGGTCCGCCGAAGGTGCCGGCGATGGTTGACAGCGGCACCTGGAGGACGCCGGCGACGATCTCCTGGATCCCCTTCACGATCCCGGCTTCCGCAGGAGGCGCGAAGAGGATCACACCGATGAACAGCGCGGCTGCCGCAAAACGTACGTGCTTCATCGACGCCGGCGCTCTTCGAAGGGATGGAAGCCCTGGGCCATCTCGACGAGCCCGGCCGCGGTCACCTGCAGGGCGCGCACCGTCCCGCCCAGGAGCCCGACCATGGTGCCCACGACCACCGGCCCGTCGACGGTGCCCTCCAGGATCCCCTTGGGCAACTCCACCACGACGCCCTTCACGACCTGCCCGGCACCGTGGAGCACACTCGGCTCAGCCTGCTGCTCCGCAACGACCGTCGGTGCTACGCACAATATAAAGCCGATAAGAAGAACCGGTGAGGAAATTTTGGATTTTAGATTTTTGATTTTAGACTGCGGTTGGGGCATGCGCGAACGTAATCCAAAATCTAAAATCAAAAATCCGTCGCGGGTCATCCACCGTAATGCCATCCGGTGTCCAGCAGGGTCAGCGCCGGCTCGTCCTTCGGCACGCCGGCCTCGACCACCTCGCCGATGACGAGCGCGTGATCGCCGCGCTCGTTGGCGATCTCCCGCACCTCACATTCGAAGTAGGCGATGGCTTCTTCCAAAATGGGTGAGCCGGTCTTGCCCGGCCGGTGGCGCACATCCTTCAGCTTCTCTCCAATCACCGACGCGGGCTTGACGAAGTGCTCGGCGATCGACTTCTGATGCTTGCCGAGCAGGTTGACCGAGAAGACGCGGCTCTGCTTGATCATCTCGAGCGAGTGCGAGTCCTTCCGGATGCCCAAGGCGACAAGCGGCGGGGTGAAGGACACCTGTGTCAGCCAAGTGCCGGTGAAGGCGTTGAGCTGGCTGTCCTGCTTGACGCCGATGATGTAGACGCCGTGCGGAATCTTTCGGAGCGCCGTCTTCTTTGCCTGGAGATCCATCCACACTCCTAAAGAATGTTCTTCGATGACACGGATTTCAAAATCGGATTACACGGATGAGGTCTGATCTGTGAAATCTCCTTTAAACATCTGCGTCATCAGACAAGGTTGTTTCTTAAAAATTGTAGGGTGCGGTCCCACGCCAGCGCCGCGTCCTGGGCGCGGTATGCCTCGGGCCGCGTCTCGTTGAAGAAACCGTGGTCCGCCTCGGGGTAGATGTGGATTTCGCCGGGCTTGCGGTTCTGCTCAAGCCCCTGCCGCAGCGTGTCCACTTCCTTACGGGTGACCCACGCGTCTTTGCCCGCGTGGTGGAACTGGACCGGCGAGAGGTAATACGCCACTGTTTCGAGTGGCGGCGCCTTAGCGTAGAACGCCACGGTCGCCTTCAAGTCGGAGTTGTGACCGGCAAGGTCCAGTGCGAGCATCCCGCCCATGCTGAACCCGATGACGCCGACGCGGAGCGGATCCGCGAACGGCCGGGCCTTGAGATACTGCGTGGCCCCGTTCAGGTCGCGGAGCGCCCACTGCGAGGAGAGCGCGGCCATCAAGGCCGAGGCTTCCTGGGGGTCGGCCGTCACCGTGTGGCCGCACCGTGAATAGAGATCCGGCGCCAAGGCAACGAAGCCCGCCTCGGCCAAGCGGCGCGCCACCTGCTTGATCTGATCGTTGAGCCCCCACCATTCATGCAGCAGGAGGATGGCGGGAACACCGAGAGGCGGCTGCGACGTGGGCCTGCCCGCCGAAGCCTGGGCGAAGACGGGCCGCGCCAGGAAACCGGTGACCGTGATCCCGTCTCCCGGAAACTGCACCGGCTCGCTCGCCACGCTGGAGGGCGTGACCGTCGTGGCCATCGTTAGCAGCCCAAGTCGGTGAGGAGGTCCGCGACCGGCTTCGCCACGCAGGTGAAGATGGGCGTGTCGCGCAGGGTGTAGGGTCGCGTCTTGCTCTCGCGCATCTCCATCACCAGGTCCAGAAAGTCTTTCGGCTCGTCCGTCTCGAAGGCGAGGACGAACTCCGGGTCGTCGAGCCCGAACGAGTAGGTCGTGTGGATGCGGACCGACTTGTACTTGTTGCCCAGCACGATATGCTCATCCATCATCGCCTGGCGCTGGTCGAACGGGAGCTGGTACCACTCGGTGGTCTTGACGAAGGGGTAGACAAAGAGGTACTTGCTGTGGAAGGGCCTGATGAACCGACGCGTGTCCTGGTGGTCCGGGTCGAGCTTGTCCACGTAGGTCGAGCGCTTGGTCATGGAGAGGTAGGAGTGAGACACTGAGAGATAGCCGCCCATGGCGCTCTGCCGGATGGCCGAGGCCATCTGCTGGAGCTCCTCCAGGGTCGGGCCCGCGACCCACACGAGGAAGTCCGTGTCCGCCTTCATCCCGACGAGCGAGTAGGTCAGCACCATGAGCCGCTTCGAGAAGCGGTTGATGGTCTCCAAGAGGTCGCCGCCCTGCTTGGTCCGCTCGGCGCGGGAGAGCCGCCGCCACGCCAGGTCCACGGTGTAGAAGGTAAAGCTCACCAGCTGCCGCGCGTCGCTGGGTGGGGCACCCACCTGCCGCTGCTGCAGGTCTGTCTTGGCTGCTGCCGTCATGCGATCTGTCTCGCCTTCACCTAAATGGAACCACTATTGCATCATAACATTGTGATGGTTCCATTTAAATTAGCCTCTGGTACCGCTCCACCGGCAGCCGCCACACCGGGACGCCGCAGAACCGGTCGCCCTCAGGGCAGAAGGGCTTGGCGCCGCCCTGCGACCGGACCCAGCAGGGTGCTTGCAGGTACTTGCCGATCTCCGGGAATCGCGCCTGCACCTGCAGGACCTCGTCGCGGCAGGCATTCCAAATCTCCTCCTGTGCCGTGTAGCAGAGCCGCTGGACCCACTTGTGGTGGAAGTGGAGCAGGTCGCCCGACTCCTCGAACCGGATCGGGAATGCGTTGGGCAGGAGGTAGAGCGCGTACTCCTCCGGCACCTGCAGCTCCAGGAGCCGCTCGATGGCGAGCCACGTGCGCGTCATCGCCTCGCGGTAGGCCGCCTCGGCCTCTCGACTTTCCGCGATGAGCGGCGGCACGATGTAATCCGGCCGGCCGCTGATGAAGTGGCACGCCAGGATCGGCCGCGAGGCGGGCACCATGCGGTGGCGCTGGTCCTGCGAGTCGGCGGTGTGGGAGAGCTTCTTCTTGAAAGTGAAGTGCGGGTGGACCAGCGAGCGCGAGAGCTTGCTCATCGTGGTCAGTGTGAGCGCGTCGGCAAGGTACGGGTTGCGCGCCGGATCGAGGACCATGGCGATCGCTTCGGTAGTGCCCAACTGGTCCTTCGTGAGGCCCAGCACCGAGCGGACCGCCTGGGCGAGCGACTCTTCGGCCAGGACCTTGTAGTCCACGAGCCGTGAGGTCTGGCCCTCCAGCTCCGCGTCGAACTCCTCGAGAAACCGCTTGGTCGCCCCTGCCTGCGCCGCGCGCGCGGCAGGCAGGCCGCGCCCCCCTGCTGGCGATTCCGACGCGGCAGGCAGGCCGTTACGGCCGGCGCCGTGGAACTGCTGGAACGCCCGGTGCTCCGGCGTCTCCTCAATCGGCATGGGATCGGCCGCCAGGCTCATGAAGTCCGGGTCGATCTTCGAGACCTCCTCCACCATGCGCTGAACCACGAGGCGCTGCTCGAGCGGCGCATCGAACTGCTGGCAAAGCCGCCAGTAGCGGTGGAGGGTGAGGCCGCTGATCGTGTGGTAGAGGTGGGCGTGCGTGGCCACCGGCAGGGCGTAGCGGGCCACCTCCTGGCACCGCTTCTTGATGGCGCCAGCCCAGCGTTTTTCCTCGAGGCTGCGCGAGGGGAAGAGGCGGCGGTACTCGCTAACCACCACCGGCTCCACGAGGCCGATGAGCCGGTGGTAGACATCCATCTGGTCGTGCACGGCGTCGAGGTAGACGACCCGCGCTTCTTCGGAGAGCGGCGGAATGGTGAAGTGCTCTGGCTTCACCTCCACATACCGTTGGCTCACCTGCTCGCTGTTATAAAACGGATGTGCGTGGAGGAACGACCAGATGAACTGCCGGGAGACTTTTTCCAGCACGAACTGGAACGTCGGGTGCTGGATCGTCGTGTGGTGGCCGGCCTTGTAGATGCTCTCGGCGATGCGATCGCGTTGCTCCCTCGACTTGTCGTCTCTCCCGACGTCCTCAGGTGAGATCACGGTGGAGGAGTAGCACGTCCGCGCGGTAGCGATGGCGAGGTTGTACGGCTCCTGAAAGTAGTTCTCGAGCCGGACGACCGGTTCAGGACTGATCGTGGCGCGGGTCGTGGTGGCTGGCATCTGACTCAGGGAGGTGATGGCTATCTTACCCGCTCTCATGGAGCTTTGCAACGACGGGGTCGCGACACCGCAGCTCAACGCTGGACGCTGCCCGATGGACACAGTGGCGACGCTTCTGAAAGCTACGGATCGCACCAGTCTACGGGTTTGTCGAAGCCAACATGGGAGGGGGCTCGGGTCAGAAATCTTCTCCCACGGTATCGAGTTCGTCAATGCCCATGATGGATCGGTAGAGCACGCTCTGTGGGTCGTCATTCATGGACAGCTGGTAGGGCATGATCCCAATATTCTTGGAAAGCATCTTCCTGAGTCGGCTGTGAAATTGCGGAGACTTGTAGGTACGCGGATCGCCCAGTGGAGTAGCGGCTTGCAACTCACTGGTGCTCGGTAGGCTCATGCGGGCGCTAGAGACCACGGCGAACCGTCCTTCTTCGCGATAGGAAAATGCGAATCGCCACGCTTTACCTCGAATGTACATGTCTTCTTCGGTCATCCCGATGAGGATCGATTCTGGGTTGTTGGCGTGTGCTGGGTCTCGGTGCTTCATCAACGCAATGAGCTCGTCTAAGGACACAGAAGACAGTTTCCCCAATGGCACAAAATAGACTCTTCCTACACCCTACCGCAAAGTCCCTTGCTCTGCCCTCACAGAATCAGATCCCGCAACCATTGTGATACCGGCCGCGAACACCATGGCAATGCCCTGACAGCTCATCTGCACTCCCTCCTGTTAAAGCGGCTAGCCGCGTGTCAACTGTCGCGAACCGAGGCAGCGCAGGCTCAAACCTGCGCGGTCCAGACATCGGTGGTTACAATCCGAGTCCGGCGAGTTTGAGTAATCGGTCCGACCAGCGCTGGGCATGCTGCCGCATAGCAGGATCGGGCCGCCCATCCATCCACTCCAATTGCCACAGCGCCACAGAAACTTGTATTTGGGCGAGTTGCTCTTGGATGTCGAGTGGGGCCTCCGGCGCGATCCATTCGGCAAAGTATTTGCTCTCCTCTAAGAGGCCCGCGATGACCTGGCGGTTGTTGGGATTCTCGGCGAACGACGCAATGCGCGCCAGGTCCGCTGCCAACCCGCCCAGGCGAATGGGCAGCGGGTCGCGCAAGTACCGCTCTCGAACGCGCTCAGAAACCATTATGTCGCCAAGCGTTCTCTGACGATGGCTTCGATGGTCGCGCACAGGGCGGGGTCGGCAATTCGCATTGACCGATTCCCAAGTCTAGGTCGGATATTGATGAGCGACTCGTACCGTACCTCTTTGGTTTCCAGAATCCAGTCCGCGCCCCACACATCGCCCTGCTGGCTGCCATCGTCGAGTAAGACCGCCTCGCAGTCGGCGTGAAGCGCCCCTCCGCCAACCACCATCCGGCGGCGCACGTCCACCGCAAGCTTGATGTACGTTTGTAGCTCCTGCAGCATTTCCTGAATTTGCTGTGGCGTCGCCCGATCGGCGATGAGGTGGATCATGCGCCGCTTAGACTTCCAGCACCTTCGGCGCTTTCGTCAACACTTCACATCCGTCCTTTCGGACGACGACCATGTCCTCAATGCGCATGCCCCCGGCATCGAGGTAGTAGAGGCCGGGCTCCACCGTGACCACCATGCCGGCCTTGAGGATATCCGGCTTGCCGCTCACACGCGGCGGCTCGTGGATCTCCAGGCCGACGCCGTGGCCGGTGCCGTGGAAGAAACCCTGCATCCGCCCCCCCTGCTCGCCGGTCTTGAAGCCAGCGTGCTCAAACGAGTGTGTGATCGCCTGGTGCACCGTCGAGCCATCCACCCCATCCCTGATCATCCGATAGGCGATCTCCTGCCCCTCCTTGACGAGCTCGAACATGCGCTTCACCTTGGGCGAGGCCGCGCCCCTCACCACGGTCCGGGTGATGTCGGCAAAGTAGCGGGAGCGGGCGTGCTGGGGAAACACGTCCATGACGATCGGCTCGTTCGCCCGGAGGGCCCCCGAGCCCTCGTTGTGCGGATCCACTGCCTGGACGCCGGGCGCGATGATGGTATGCTGAGCCACGCAGTCGCGCTCCATCATCGTTAGATGCATCGTCTTGCGCAGCAGCTCCACGGTCAGCGGCTTGCCGGCGAGCCACAAGGTACCGTCAGGCTTCGGCTCGGAGTGGCGGATGAGCTCGATGGCGATGGCTAGTGCCTCTTCCGTGATGCGGAGTACCTCGGTCAGGAGGGCGACCTCCTCCTCGGACTTGACCATGCGCTCGGGGAAGAACGGGTCGGCCTTGGGCTGGACCGTCAGGCCGCGCTTGCGGAGCGCGTCGGCGTAGGCGACGCCGAAGTCGATCGGCACCTCCACCTGCTCGACTGAGCGGCTTTTGAGCAGGTCGGCCACCACGTCCATCATCGTCGGCTCGGCCGTGCCTCGGCGCTTCAGGTCCTGGGACAGCTTGGCGTAGGAGAGGACCTCATCCACCCTGGCCTGCGATTTCGCCCGGTCCAGCTCGAGGTCGCTCATGATCACGATCGTGTGACCGCGAAGCCCCGCCGTAGGCGGGGCGGAGTCCTGCCTCGCCCCGAGTACCGTGCTCGGCACGAGGTGCGCGAGGCCGGGTGGCCGAGTCGAAGGATCGACCTGCGCAAACATGAACGGGTCGGGCGCCAGGAACCGCGTGGCGTAGTAGAGGTTGGCGTTCTTTTCGCTGTCGGCGATGATCAGGCGGGCCACGCTCATCATGACTCCGAATTCGACGGAACGTTAGAATAACACACTTGCCGCCTGAATCACAGGGCGGTTTCAAGTTCCTAGCGCAAGAGGGACGTTGTGAAACGCTTCGCTCGGTGTCTTCCAGTTGAGCACCTTGCGTGGGCGACCGTTCAAGAGGTCCTGGACATGCGTGATCTGACGACGCGAGACCCGCGAGAAGTCCGTGCCCTTCGGGAAGCACTGCCGGATGAGGCCGTTGGTGTTCTCATGGGTGCCCCGCTCCCAGGGGCTGTGCGGATGCGC
>Ga0209515_10010012_pt1 | contig 10662 bp, 5 predicted proteins | sample Subgroupgradi54m_FD_187454 | JGI IMG/M metagenome (GOLD analysis project Ga0209515, IMG submission 187454) | Subsurface groundwater microbial communities from S. Glens Falls, New York, USA - GMW60B uncontaminated upgradient, 5.4 m (SPAdes)... ...
GCAAACGGGAATCATCAAGGACAAGTTCCACTACTTCGCCAACTACGAGTTCGAACGCGAACCGGCGACCTTCGCGTGGAATACGCCATACCCCGCATTCAATCTCTCGTTCACCGACCCCCGCCGCGAGGACAAAGCAGGTGTGCGGCTGGACTATCAGCTCTCGTCCACTACGAGCGTGTCGTTCCGCAGCTCGCTATGGAAAAATTTCCAGCCGCTGGACACGGACTTCCAGCCCTCCCCGACCAGACATCCGTCGTACCTGACCCAGGTCACTAGGCACAGCAACAATGAGCTCCTGACGCTGACGAAGGTCCTCGGCTCCCGGGCCGTGAACGAGTTCAAGGGCGGGTATGCCTTTGTCGACAACCAGGAAGTGTCCCGCGTTCCGTGGAAGAACCATCCGGCGGGCACGTCGAGCGGCATCTTCAACGGCTCGCCGATCATCACCTTTACCGGCTTCACGCTTGGGCCGGCCGGAAGCATCCCGCAAGTCATCAAGCAAATGAACCTCTCTGCTCGAGACGACTTCACGCTCTCGATCAACAAGGGCGGACGTCACGATATGAAAATCGGCGGGGAATATATCAAGAACTACTGGCGGCTGATGATCTGCCGGACCTGCTCGGGTACCTACGACGCGCAGGCGCCGGGTGTGCCGGTTCCGTCTCTGGCGGCGATGCAGGCGCTGTTCCCGACGTGGGACAACCCCGACACGTGGAACTTCAACGCGTTCAACGCCAACATCAGGCGCTACCAGCTGGGCGTCGGGAACATGAACTTCGCCGTTGACCGGCATGTGTTCGCCGGCTGGCTCCAGGACGACTGGAAGATCACACAGAAGACGACGCTCAACCTCGGCCTGCGCTACGACCTGGCCCTCAACGGATTTGGAGAGAACTTCGGCCTCGAGCCATGGCTGCACGCCAATCGTCCCAACGATAAGAACAACATCGGCCCTCGCATCGGCTTCGCGTACCAGCTGAACGACCGGACGGTGCTTCGGGGTGGATTCGGCAAGTACTTCTCCGAAGTCACCGACATGTCGGCGCATGGAACGGTGTCCTGGCAGAAGATCGTCATCCTCGATGTGCTCAATGACGGCCGGCCCGACTTTGGGAGCAACCCGCTCAATCGGGCGGTGCCGACGTTTGATGAAGCCGTGAGGCTGACCTGCTACGACCAGCGGGTCAACCAGGGAGGCACCAGGCCGGGCTGCATCCAGCGGGGTCTCAACCAGAACCTGGCGAGTCCGGATTCGCAGTATCCGTGGGCCTGGCAGGGATCGGTTGGCATTCAACGGCAGCTCGGCGACACGGTGGGCGTCCAGGCTGATTACGTCTACAGCACCAGCTTCGACAACATCGGCGCACGGAATATCAACCAGGCGTACCAGCCCAGCGGACTGCCGTATTCCGTCAACTTGGTCAACAGGTTGCCGTATCCCGATTGGGGCACCATCTCGATGCGGATGAACAATCGAGGCCGGGATGGTATATCCCACACCATCCAGACGGGCCTTACGAAGCGTTTCGGCCATCGCTGGCAGGGCTCGGCCACGTATTCGCTGAGCCGGAATTACACCAGAGATCAGCTACCGTTGAACTCGGGATGCTCGCAGCCCGTGAGCTGGAACCCGGACTTTTCCGCCTGGTCGTGCGACACCGCCGGCAGGGTCAACTTCTCGACCTTCGGGTTGCCGTTGTTCGACCGGAACTGGTACCGGACAAACGGCCAGGTGCACCGGGCCGTCTTCAACGGCATCTACCAGATGCCCTACGACTTCCAGTTGAGCGGGCTGTATTTCTATGGTGACAACGGGCGGAACACGACGACGTCCGGTATCGATGCGCTCGGCTGCGGCTGCACGGTTGCCGCCCGCATGCGAGCGGATCTTTCCGTCATCCCGCGCAACAACTTCGACAAGAAGGCTCTGCACAGGGTGGATATTCGGTTCTACCGCTCCTTCAAGATGGGCCGTACGTCAATCGAGCCCATGTTGGAGGCATTCAACCTGTTCAACCGCGCGAACTTCACCACCTGGGACACGAATGAGAGCAGCAGGACGTTCGGGCAGGCGACGGCGGCAAACGGGATCACCTATCAGCCGCGGGTGGTCCAGCTCGGATTCAGGGCGAAGTTCTAGGACAGGCGACAACTCTCAACTCCCAACTTCCAACTTCCAACTCCCAAGGAAGGTGCAGGGCACCTTGGGAATTGGGAGTTGGATCTTGGGAGTTTTTCGTTACTCGACGCATTTGCCAGGAGCCTCGTATGAAGAGCACGTATCTGGTCGCGTGTGCGATCGCAGCTGTGGTTGCCGCGTGGTCGGTTGACGCGCGCGCGCAGAGGGGCGCCCCGCAGCCGGAGGTCGCCACGTCGAAGGCGGCGCTGGATCTGATCGCGCAGGCCATGGCGATTGCGAAGGACGATCTGAAGGCGGAAGCCACCGACGCCTGCCTTCCGGGCGGTCCGGCGCGCGAGCCCGACCGGCGGCCGATGCAGAAAGTCGAGCCGCTGAAGGTCTTCGACAACCTCTATTACGTCGGTTTCGAGCAGGTGGGCACCTGGACGCTCGACACGGGCGCCGGCCTGATCCTGTTCGACACGCTCAACAATCCCAAGGAAGCCGAAGAAGTGCTTGTCCCGGGCTTGAAACAGCTTGGGCTCGACCCCGCCAACATCAAATACATCGTCTTGTCGCACGGGCACGCCGACCATTTCGGCGGCGCGCCGTACTTCCAGGAGCACTACAACACCCCGGTGATGATGACCGCCGCCGACTGGGATCTGATCGCGCGCCCGCCACGGGGCAACGCGAACGCCGCGGCGAGTACCCGCGTGCTGCCGAAGCGCGACAAGATCATCAATGACGGAGACACCTTGACGCTGGGGAACGCGACGATCCGGTTCGGGATCTATCCGGGGCACACGCCTGGCACGATCATGATGAGCGTGCCCGTGATGGACCACGGCACGCGCCGCGTGTGGCTGGTCCCGGCCGGCGCGCTCCAGGTGCCTGACAAGGCGTCGTGGAAGGCGTTCGAGCACATCATCAACGACTACTTCAAGAAGGAAATGCCGGAGATGGTCTTCAACAGCCATCCGCTGACGATGAGCGATGGTCTCGCGAAGATGGCGGAGATCCGGAAGAATCCGAACGGATCCAATCCGTACGTCCTCGGGAAGGCGAAGACCGCGCGCTATCTGGACATCATGCTGGCCTGCCGGCATGCGTGGGTCGTCGAGAAGGACCCTTCGGCACTCTGAGGCACGACGTGCGATCGCCGGCGCTCGTCGCGCTGCTCATTGTCTCTGCGCCGGCCGTCGGCTCGGCGCAGACAGTGCAGTGGATCCGCCAGTTTGGAAGCGCGGCGCAAGATCGGGCGGCGGCGATCGCGGTGAATGCGTCCGGAGTGTACGTCGCAGGCGCCACGGAGGCGGTGTTACCCGGCCAGCGAAGTGCGGGCGCGGTTGACGCCTTTGTCCAGCGGTACGACGCTGGTGGGACCGAGATCTGGACGCGTCAGTTCGGGACCTCTGGCATCGATGAAGTTCTGGCGATCGCCGTGGATGATACCGGCGTCTACGTCGCCGGCGACACGCAAGGCGCGCTGAGTTCGGCCGCGCCAGGCGGACCTCACGCCTTCCTCCGCAAATACGATCTGAACGGCGGGGAAATCTGGACGCGCGAGTTCGGCAGCGGCCGCAGAGAAGAGGTACTCGCGATTGCCGTCGGAGCTGCAGGCATCTATGCAGCGGGCGACACGACGGTGACGGCTCCTCCGTTTGACGATGCGTTTGTCGCGACGTTCGGAGCCGATGGGAAAGCGCGCGGGGGCCACGAGTTCGGAACAGCGGCCGTCGACCGCGCGGCAGCCATCGCGGTGAATGCGTCCGGCGTGTACGTGGCCGGTGCCACGCAGGGAATACTTCCCGGGCAGACGGGTGCCGGAGATTCCGACGGCTTTCTTCGCAAGTACGACCTCAACGGTGCCGAGGTCTGGACGCGCCAGTTCGGCACACCCGCGAGCGACGAGATTGTCTCGATGGCGATCGATGCGTCTGGACTCTACGTGGCCGGCACGACCAGCGGCACGATCGGGCAGGCCAGCGCCGGGGCGGTCGATGCGTTCGTGCGCAAGTATGATTTCAGCGGCGAGGTCGTGTGGACCCGGCAGTTCGGCACGGCGGACTATGATGACTCGCTCGCGATTGCGGCCGGACCGCGGGGTGTGTACGTCGCCGGCAACACCGCGGGCGCGCTGCCCGGCCAGGTGAACGCGGGTGATTACGACGTGTTCGTGAGGAAATACGATCCGGGCGGCGCCGCGATGTGGACACAGCAGTTCGGCGGCAGCGCGCATGATGAGGTGCTCGGCCTCGCGGTCGACGCGTCGGGAGTGTACGCTGCCGGCGTGACAGACGGTGCGCTGCCCGGTCAACGGAGCAAGGGCAACTCCGATGGGTTTGTCGTCAAGCTTCAAGAACGCTGATACAAGGAGGCGGATGGTGAGTGTCAAATCAACGCTTGTGATCGCCGCTCTCGTCAGTGCGGCCTCGTTCCCTGTGCAGAGCCAGGTGCTCACGGAGCGGAACGTCTCTCTGCAGCTCTCTACAACCATGGCCAATGCGGCAATCGCCGCATGCAAGGCCGACGGCTACGACGTGACGGTCGCGGTCGTCGATCGCGCCGGCGATCTGAAAGTGCTGCTGCGCGGCGACACCGCCAATCCGCACAACGCAGATCTCGCGCGGCGCAAGGCCTACACGGCGCGGACCTTCGGCGTGCCCTCCATGGAGGTCGCCAAGCGCACGAACGGGCCCACCGACCTCTCCGGACAGCGCTTTCTGGTTGACATCATCCCCCTGGGCGGTGGAGTGCCGATCATGATCGGCACCGACAAGATTGGGGGCCTCGGCATCAGCGGCTCGCCGACGCAGGAAGCGGATGAGAAATGCGCCAACGCCGCTCTTGCTTCAGTGGCCGCGCAACTGAAGTAACTCCCAATTCCCAACTTCCAACTCCCGAGGAATTTGGATTCAAACGACGTAGAGGCCGACCTTCAGGTCGGCCTTCGCGTTGGGAGTTGGACGTTGGCAGTTGGGAATTCGCCGACTATGGTTCCAGGGAGGCGACGTACGCAACGATCGCGATCACGTCGTTCTCGCTCAAGTTCCGCACCGTCGGCGTCATTATCCGCGCGGCGCTGCCGCTGCGGGAGCCAAGCTTGAAGTCGTACAGCGCGCGCGCAAGGTAGCTGGGCGAACGGCCGGCAATCGGTGGCGCGAAACCACCCTCCCTCATCTCGCGGCCACGCAGATCGGGACCGTGACACGTTCCGCATTCCAGCGTCGGTCCCTTCACAATCTTTCCTTCGGCATACGTCTCGCCGCCGGTCGTGACGAGAGTCTGACCTTTCATCAGGCTGCCGGCCGGCACGTACGCGACGAACCCTGATCGCGGGTTCCTCAGGATGTTGGTGTCGTAGGTGCTTTCCGGCATCTCAACCACGCGATTGCCGAGCGGCACCGTTTCCGTTCCCTCGTCTTTCAGGAACAGACCATTGACCGTCGCGGTGAACTTCGGCACCGTCGTGGATTCGATCACCCGCACCCACTTGGTGAACTTCAAGGAGGAGAAGTAGGCGGCGGCTGTTTCCGCCTCTGCGTCCGTGAGATTTCGCGCGATGGCCTGCATCTCGAACGCGTTGGCCTTGTTCAGATCCGCGCTGTGCCGCTTGCCGCTCTTGAAGTCGGCCAGCTGCTGCACGATGTAGTCGGCCTGGAGACCCGCGACGCCGCCGTTCTGCATCAGGCCCTTGCCGTTCGGCAGGTGGCAGATCCCGCACGCCCTGGCGCCGATCGCCTCCTTGCCGTGCGCGACGATGTCGGGCATCGGTGGATGGTCGTTGGGGAACCAGTCGGCGGGGTTATATCGAGAGTTGATCTGCGCAACGGTGAAGGCTCCGTCGCTTCCCGCCAGGTGCCTGATGGTGTTCTGCGGATCAACCGGGAGGCCCCCGGGCCTGTCGCAGCCGCTTGGCCGTTCGAGGCATTTGTTCGAATAGTCGCCTGGCGCTGCCAGAGGCGTGATGTAGCCGTACGCCCAGAGCGGGAGGCTGGCGCCCTGGGAATAGACGGCGCCGACGAAACAAACACCCAGGGTCAGACCGATACAGGCGCGTTTTCTCACCACCAGCTCCTCCGCGTTACGAACGCCGCAGTCTACCACCCGCCTTCGCTCGTCGTGACGCATCGAGCTTCGGCGAGGCAAGCCCGCCTTCGCTCGTCGTGACGCATCGAGCTTCGGCGCGGCACCCCACCAAATCCGCGTTGACACGGGCGAAGGCGGCCCTTGACAAAGTCGAGTGGTCGGCGCATGTTGAGCCCCGTCGGACGGTCCTCACACGCAGAAGGGAGAACGCATCCTATGTTCCGTAGGTTTCCTCTTTCATGGCGGGAATGCCGCATCGCCTTCTTGATCGTGGCGATGCTGGGCTCCGCATTCCCTGCCATGGCGCAGGTCACAGGCGTCATCTCTGGAACCGTCGCGGACGCGCAGGGCGGCGTCCTTCCCGGCGTGACCATGACGATCCACAACACTGAATCCGGCGCCGTACGGACGACCGTCAGCGAAGGTGACGGGCAGTTCCGCTTCGCAGGACTGCAGCCGGCGGTGTACGACTTGAAGGCCGAGCTGCCGGGGTTTGCGACCGTCGCCGTCGATCGACTGACGTTGACGCTCGGCCTGCAGCTGAAGCAGGACATCAAGATGCAAGTGCAGAACCTCCAGGAGACTGTCACGGTCTCGGGGGTTGCGCCGGTCATCGAGGTCACGCGCACCGAAGTGGCGCAGGTGATCACGCAGGAGCAGATCGACACCTTGCCCATGGTGGACAGGCAACCGGCGAGCCTCGTACTCCTGCTGCCGGGCACGAACATGGACAACACGCAGGTCCGCCGAGCCCAGGCGAACATCGGGGCCGGGGGCATCAACAACCAGATGAATGCGTATTTCCTCGACGGCTCGGCGAACTGGTCGACCAACTCGGGCCAGCAGCACGCGGAAATGCCGCAGCTCGCGATCCGCGAATTCCGCGTCAACGTGGCCCAGGCATCGGCCGAGCATGGCGGAAACGTCGCCGGCCTGGTGAGCATCGTCACGCGGAGCGGAACGAACCGCTTCAGCGGCGAGGTGCTCGAGTACTTCAAGAACCAGAACCTTCAGGCGCGAGACAAGAACGCGGAGGATGTCGGCTCGCCGAAGCCCGACTACAAGCGCAATCAGTGGGGCATCGGGCTGGGCGGACCGATCGTCAAGGACCGCGTCCACGTCTACGGCGCCATCGAGTACCAGACCGACAACAGGGCGTTTACCGTCAATAGCCTGCCGCAGTTCTACGGCAAGCTCGATGGTTCGTTTCCGAGCGATTACCGGCGGCGGAAATACTTCCTTCGCGGCGACGTGCAGCTCACGCAGACGCAGAATCTCTTCGTGCGCTGGGGCCGCGATGGCGAGCACATCGACTGCGAAATCTGCGGCGGCAATAACGCGGCGTTGTTCGGCACCTACGTCGAGTCTCCTCGCGACACGAATGTGACCGGGCATACGTGGGTCATCAGTTCCCGCGCCCTGAACGATCTCCGGGTGCAGGCCCCCGCGCGGCTGTGGAATACCACCGGCCCTCCGGGGACGGGCGTGTGGTCGATCCCGGGAAAGTTCCCGGCCGAGCGATTCGCCGGATACACGCAGGTCTATAACTTTCCGAGCATGCATTGGGGATCGAACACGAGCGCCCTGAACTGGACCCGTCGGTTCGAGCTCAAGGACGACTTTTCCTATTCCACGGGCAGCCACCAGTGGAAGGTTGGCTATGAGTACGCGCAGTTCATCTCGGATGAGGACGTCGTCGCCAATCAGGGTGTCTGGACGTTCGACCGGGACCAGTTCTTCGATGGTTCCGCCGCGGCGATCGCGAACCTGAGGAACCCGAATACGTTTACCGCCGCGTTCCCGTCAACGGTGCGGCAGCTGCAAAACTATTGGAACAACGGGTACGTGCAGGACGAATGGCGCGCCCGTAGCAACCTGACGCTGAACCTGGGGCTGCGGTACGACCTGCAGTACCACTCGTTCAACAACCAGCTCGACCTGACGGGGCGGGAGTCGCTCAGGCAGTTCGTCGATCCGACGTCACGCGGGGACAAGAACAACGTCGGGCCTCGGGTCGGCGTCGCGTGGGATGTCACGGGCGACGGACAGCACCTGGTGCGGGGCGCCTACGGGCGGTTTTACCAGTACCTGCCCCAGGGCGCGTTGAGAGCCGAGCTGAGTTCGCTGACGCAGAGCGCGGTCAGCATCACCAACCCGTCGTATCCGGATCCGTACGGTGGGCTGTCGCCGCAGGCGTTCGTGGCCGTCAACGCCCGCCCGGTGGTCAACGTCATCGACGACAAGCTCAGGAACATGACGGGGGATACCGTGACGACCGGAGTGTCGCAGCAGCTTCGGCCCAACCTGGCGATTCACGTGGACGGCGTCTACACGAACCTCCGCAACTTCAACCGGACCCAGAACATCAACCAGCCGCGCCCGTTTCGCGACTTCACCTCTCTTGACGCGACGACCGCGGCGAGGTTCACGGCGTTGACGAACGCGCAGCTCAATACCGCCCGCCCGCTGGCCAACTGGGGCAACGTGACGCAGTTGGCGTCGAACGGCTGGAGCAACTACCGGGCGCTCTTCGTGCGGCTCGACAAGCGCATGTCGAATCGCTACATGTACCTGGTGTCATACACGCGCGACTGGACGACCAACTCGGTCGACAACATTGCCGACTACTACCATCCAGAGCTCGACACGGGGCCAAGCGGTCGGAAGCATTCCGTCGTCGCGAGCGGCACGGCACGCCTCCCGTTCGACTTGACGTTCGGGGCGGTGTGGACGGTACGCACCGCGCTGCCGTACAGCGCGGCCGCAGGCGTCGATTTGACCGGAACCGGTGTCGCCCTTGCATCCGAAGTGCCTGGCACGACGCGGAACATGGCCGGCCGTGACAGCGCGGGGACCGCGAAAATGCTCGAGTTGGTGAATGCCTGGCGCGCGGCGTATAGAAACTTGGCGCCGATTCCCGCCAGCCAGATCCAGAGCAGTTCCTTCAACCGCCTGGACTTCCGCGTCAGCAGGGCGCTAACGGTTTCCTCTGGGCGCAGCGTGGACCTGGTGGCGCAGATCTTCAACGTCTTCGGGCGTGACAACCTGATCGGCGGCACGGGCGGCACATTCGTGAACAACGCGCTGTCGGACTCATTCGGCCGCTACACCGTGGCGGGGCCACGCCAGGAGGCCGAGGTCGGTATTCAGTTCAAGTTCTAACCAGCCGGCAGCCGGCAGTAAGGAATTCGCCGCGGCATTCGCGCCGCGGCGATTTTTTTGCGCTTCGTAGAGGCGGACCTTCCCGCGCGGAGGCTGCAGGTCCGCCTCGCATCGCTACCGTTTCTCCAATGCGGTCGCCAGATTACGTCTCGCGTCTTCGAAATCGGGCTGCACCGCCAGTGCCTGCTTGAACTGATCGATCGCTTGATTCAGCTTGCCCTGCGATGCGAGCGCGATGCCGAGGTTGTTGTGGGCCTCGACTGAATCCGGTATCAGCTTCAGTGCCGCGCGGAAACCGTCGACAGCCTCCTCGTACTGGCGCTGCTGAAGAAGATCCGTGGCCCGTTGGTACCTTTCGATGAAGGCGGCGCGGAGCACGGCGTCCAGATCCACGGATTGAGGAATGATCGCGCCAAGGTAGCCACTCCCGTCGATCGACCGTGACGGTGTGCCGGCGGGAACCGTGCGAGCGACGCCAACGGCCCGCGCCGTATAGGCAAGATTCATCAGCGCAAGGTACGTGTCCAGCCCATCGACGAGCGGCGCAGGCTTTCCATCGACGAAACAACTCGGGCACCAGGACGCCACGTCCTGCACATCGACGATGGAGGACGGCAGTCCCTCGCCGAAGTCCAGCAGCGATCGCTTGCCGTACTCTTGGATCGGACGGTCATCAGTGACGGGCGCCACGTCGCGGGTGGCCTTTGCGAGTCTCTGCACCGAGCCGACGAACATGCCGGCGATCTCGCGCGGGCTGCCAAGATCCAGCCGCTGAAGATCCGCAAGCACCTTGGGTGCCCGGGCCAGGGCCGTGGTCAGCCGCGCCGGATCGATTTCGACGCGCGCGTCGTTCGAGCCGATCAGCAGCAAGTCTGACGAGGCGCCTGAGAGCAGCACCGCGTTGGGGAAGATATCGACGAACGCGCGAATCATCGAGAGGATCATCGTCTGTGGGACTCCGTACGCAGGCAGCCACTGGCTCATGTAGCCCTTCGGCTTGAGGCGCGTCCGGGCCCTCTCGTAAAACTCCTTCGAATAGAGCGCGGCGACTCCGGCGTGCACGATCGGTGGCGGCTCCAGCGTGATCAGGTCGTACGAGGCCTCGGGCTGCATCTGCAGGTGGTGCCGTCCGTCGTTGACATAGACGGCCACGCGCGGATTGTTCAGCACATCCCCATTCGTGTCCTTGAAATAGCCGGAATGATCGAGGACATGCCTGGAAAGATCGACGACCTCGACACGTCGCACTGAAGGGTGAAGAGTCGCGGCGTGCGCGGGGTTGC
>Ga0209515_10010013_pt1 | contig 10662 bp, 14 predicted proteins | sample Subgroupgradi54m_FD_187454 | JGI IMG/M metagenome (GOLD analysis project Ga0209515, IMG submission 187454) | Subsurface groundwater microbial communities from S. Glens Falls, New York, USA - GMW60B uncontaminated upgradient, 5.4 m (SPAdes)... ...
TATATATTTAAGAGAATTTATTTTTGTTATGACTTTGGGATTACTTATTATTCAAGCAGTGTATTTCTTTCTTCCGGCGTATGCTGCTATTATTGCGCCGATGTTATTTCACCGCATTCCTGTTGGAGAGAAAGCGGTTTACGAACAATGGTTTGGAAAGAATAAGACCTGGCGAGGCGTTGTGATTGCTATCTTTGCTGCGGTTGTCGTGTTTTGGATTCAACGAGGATTATATGAAAGTGGATTTGTTCGTTTCGCGGTTTTGGATTATAGCGGCTTTCCTTTAGAATATGGTTTTCTTTTGGGCGTTGGGGCTGTTGTAGGAGATTTATGGAAAAGTTATCTTAAACGAAAGGAGAAGATTAAAGAAGGAGAGCCTTGGGTTCCGATGGATCAGCTTTGTTATGTTTTTGGTGCGTTGTTGTTTTCTTTTTGGTATTATGTGCCGTATGCAAATTTAGTATTGGTGCTTGTTATTGTGAGTTTTGTGTTGCATATAGGGATTAGTTATTGTGGTTATCTGATTGGGATACGAGAAGCGAAGTGGTGAGTTTTTTGGATTATATTTTTAAAGACGTTGCTATTTTAAAGTTGTAATGGTTGATTATCCCTATGATGACGCTCAGGATTTTATTGATAGAGAGACGTTTGATGTTTTGGGTAAATATTTTTCTTTGATTAAAGAGTATAAAGAAAGAAGGGGAGTCAATATCTTCAAATTTGATTTGGGAACTTTACTGGAAATGAATACAACTGATTTAGTGCGATTATCTCCTTATCTGTTTGCTTTTGGGCATAGTGTTTTTACTCGAGGAAAGCAGGATTATGATAATAAAAGAGTGATTGAATTATTACAAAATAGAGGAGTTAATACTCAATCATATCTTGATGCTCTAATTGACGCCGAATTTGCAGGACTTGGTCCTGAATCAATACAACATATTGCGGATATTGCAATGGATTTGGATAGAAATAAAACGAGAGACTATGGATTTGATACTGATCGACTCAATGGATGGATTAAGCATTCTAAAGAACGAGTTCAACATCATCAGACTATTTTAGATAAATATAATGAGGGAAGAATGCCGCCATTTACGTTAGAGAAAGTTCTTAATTTTGAAGAAGAACCGGTGACGTTACGTTATACCAAAGATGGAAGTTTGTACGTTTTGGATATTAAAGGAAATCTCCATGAATTTGTAAGTGGATTTAAAACGCGAGAATGGAATCTTCTTCTGGAAAATGGATTAAATATGAATGGAATGATTACGGGCGGTGTTACAACTTATCCAAATATTGCTGTTGAGGGAAATTTATTATTTTTAACGGATGGGTATGGTAATTTAACACGACACGAACTTCGAAGAAGAGAAGCGCTGGGCGAGAGTGTTTCATTAGTTTCGTATGTTGATACTCAAGATGTTCCACGAGGTCGAAGATATTTTCATCAAGATGTGCTTATTCAAGAGGGGAATGTGCTTGTAAGTGTTTCACAAGGGGATGGTAGTCGTTCTATTGTACAAGTTACGCCCTCTGATGCGAAGATTGTTTATAGCGGACGATATCCCGTGCACTCTTTAAGGAATAATATGGAAGATCATACATTAAGATTAGGACTGCATAAAGGTTTTCTCTATTTTCCTGAAGAACACGGCTTGAGGCGATTTGATTCAAATGGTTCTATTGAGATGGTAGGAGAATATGTTAAGCAGGCAGTTGATTATGGAACGATGGATCCAATTACTAAATTTTCATTCGGCGATAATTTTATGATAGCGTATGTGTCATTAAAAGATGCGCGCTTACCGATGATGGGTATCTTTAGACCTGTTTATGACCAAGAAGGAATGGTGGGTTCTGGTGGATTTATTCCACCCACACGATTTTCTTTAGAATATGTTGGTTATCCACCTAAAGCTGTTGGCAGAACTATTGTTGATGCTTCTGTTTCTGCTCATTCCAATCAATTTGCGGTGACACATTCAGTGTTTAAGAAAGTGTTTGTGTATAGGGTTCAAGATAATTAATTCTACGAAATATATAAAAAGAATGTGCTGAAAAATAGATATTATGGCACTCTACGAACCGGAACTAGTTAAAGTAATTGAACGGATTAAAGAGACGAAAGCAAAAACCGTCTGTATTCAATTACCGGATGGGATGAAGCCGATGGCAGAGGAAATTGAAGTCGAGATTGTTTCTCGCACTGGCGCTCGAGTGTTGATTTGGCTGGGCAGTAATTTTGGGGCGTGTGATATTCCTCTTGGATTGCCGCAGATGGGCGTTGATCTATTGATTAGCTGGGGACATAATCCGTTTCATAAGAAATTAGGTGGTTGGTAAGATGAATGTTCTTTTTTTAGATGCTCCATATAAAGGGAAAGTTATGTTGTGTAAGAGTACAATTGATTATCTTCTTAAAAAGAAGATTAAAACAATTGGGCTTTATGCATCGGTGCAGTTTTCAAGTCATCTTGATGAGGTTAAAGGACAGTTAAAGAAAATAAATGTTGAGGTTGTTACGTCTAAAGCTGATCGAACTCATGTGAAAGGGCAGCTGCTTGGCTGTGATTCATATCACGAGTCGCTGAATTTGAGTTCTGCTCAGGAGAGGGAAGTTGATGCTTATTTGTATGTAGGGGATGGAAAGTTTCATCCGCTGGCTTTGGTGTATAGTCAGAAAGATTTGGAACTATCATCTGTTAAAGAGATTATTTGTGATGATCCGCTTCGAGAGAAGATGACTCTTATGTCTTTTGATGAGATTAAGGTTATTTTACGAAAGTATCGAGCATCATTAATGAAGTTTCTCAATGCCGATAAGATTGGAGTGATTGTGACGGTAAAACCAGGACAGGAGCATTTACGAGCAAGTTTTGCGCTTGAAAAGAAGTTTCCTCTGAAGAAATTTTATTATTTTTTGGATGATAATGTTTCTTTTGGTCAATTAGAGAATTTTCCATTTGTGGAAGTGTGGATAAATACTGCGTGCCCGCGAGTTGGGTTTGATGACCAAGAGAAGTTTATGAACGGTGTGATTAATCTTAATGATGCGTATCTGGTTCGTGAGATTTTGGGAAAAGAGAGCGCGCTGATGAAGATTTGATTGCTCTATCATATTCGACTCTACGCTTTGCAGCATTATACTGTTCTTCTTTACAGCGGCTCCAACATTTTTTTTCTAATGGGAGAACTATTTTTCGCCAAGATTGATATTTTTGATTATGTTCGTGTGTTATTTTCTCTGCTTCTTTAGGGTGAACATAAAAATAGAGATCAAAAATTGGTTCATAATCTGCAAGTGCGTCAATGATTATGTTTCGTTCGCTATGAGGTTGTGTTAGTCTATTTACGGTCTCTTGATAGGCTTTTTCTATTGCGGCTTCAGCAGTTAATCCTTTGTATTCATAATTTTGTAGTTCAGTTGCTAGATTGAAATCATTAAGTGGTCTCATTTTACTTCCATAAAGAGAATTTCTTCGTTAATTGAGATACTAATTCCCATTCTCCAAAGAGACAGATGCCAAAGTACTCTAAATCTTGTTCTTTGGTCTGCAAAGTTCGTTGATGTTGCTCAATATAGGTATCTTGAATCATAGTATTGGTAAAATCGGTGTAATGAATGCCTTTTTCTATTGCAATTTTTCTTAGTTCTCTTATCTTACTCGGTTTTCCTTTGAGAATGATGAAAGGAATGTCAGAAATTTGAGGATGTTTACTTTCATCAGCATCTTTATAGTCTTGTAAACGCAACTCCATCTTATTATTGACACTTGCTGCAAGACCGAGAGTCATATGAGCTAATGCGTTCATGGCTCTGCCTATTTCGATGTTTTCGCTTAGAACGGCTACGAGTTTCTTTTCAAATGGTTTAAATTCCATAGGAGGATAATTTTTGGAGAGGTTTATTAATATTTAGTAGACTATGGTCTATTAGGCAGTAATTAAATTATTCAAAATATTTGTTAATGATTTTTTGTTCAGCTTTTCTTAAATGAGACAGAAAAACTGTTTTGGGCGTTTTTAAAAGTGAGGCTATTTCTGTTATTCCTTTTTTTCTGGGCCATTCGTAATAGCCAAAGAGTTTGGCAAAGGTGATTGCTTCACGTTGTTTTGCAGTTAAATTTTCTCCGATGGTTTCTTCTTTGAGGTACACTATCTTAAGAGGGTATTTTTTCTTAAGTTTGTTATAGACTCGTTCAATATTCTTTTTCTGAGTGGTTGCAAGAGTCCACTTTTCATAACCCTCTTGAAACTTTACGGGGCCTGTCATAAAAAGGTGATTATCGAAGAATAAGTCAGAAAATTGCTGATGTTTTGGAGAGTGCTCTGTTAATGTTCTAAGATGAATTTGATGATTATCTTTACTGATTGTCTCAACAACTTTGATGTCTTTACGATTTTTGAGATATTTGATTATTTCTTCGAATCTTTTTGTGTCTCCCTCTGCTTTGATGGTATCTGCTACTAAAAGATGAGCGACGTTGCTTTTTACCCAGCGAACATCAACCGAAGAGAATTTTAGGTCAGGGAACTTATTACTTATTTCTGATCCCCAACAGGTTTTGTGGACTATTTCAAATTGAACTTTGAACATAGGTTTGTTGAGATAGAAAGCTATATAATTCTTTTGATAAACAAGTTTAAAATTAGTTACATATTTTCACTTCTCGACGATTAAAGCAAAACATTTAAATAGGAGAATGGTTTCTTTTTCTATTGAAAAACGTGGTTTTTCGACTAAAAACAAAAAGAGGAGGGTAAAAATATGGCAGAAGTCGTTGCGAAAACAAGTGTTAAGAAGGAATCGGGTTATTTGTATTTCTTAGATAAAAGTGGTAATGTATGCAGAGCTGCAATGAGCAGAGCAGGCAGAACCAAAGGTAAAGCTAAGAAAGAACTCGTTGCTAAAGCTGGTGTTAAGAAAGAGTCAGGTTACCTTTATTTCATCGATGGAAAAGGTAATGTGTGCAGAGCTAAGATGGCCAGAGGCCGAAAAGCGAGCGCTAAGAAAAAACCAGCAAAGAAGAAACGATAGGTTTTTTGTTTTCTTTTTTTTATTTTTTTGTTAAGTTTAATAAAGTTCTTTGGTTTTGTTTGTGTTATGAGATTGAATTCGTCTAAAGATCAGCACTTTTTGATTGATAAAGAGATTATTATACGGATGGTGCTAGAAGCTGAAGTTTGTTCTCAAGATAGTGTTTTGGATATTGGAGCGGGGGTTGGGAATATTAGTGCCGTTCTTATTGATTTAGCAGGCAATGTCATTGCTATTGAAAAAGAGAAGATGTTTGAGCTCGAATTGAGGAAAATAAAAGGTTTAGATGTTGAGATTGGCGATGCGTTGGCTTTTTTGAAGAAGGATATGAGGTGGAATAAGATTGTGAGTAATATTCCTTTTCAGTTGTGTGAGCCAATTTTGTGTATATTGTGTGAGAAGACATTTGAAGTGGCTGTTTTGATTGTGCCGCTGTCTTTTTTTGTGGTGTTAGGAAAGCATCCTCTCTTTTCTGCTTTCTTTGATGTTGAGAAAATTATTGATGTGCCGAAGGAATCGTTTTCACCTGCTCCGAAGGTAAAATCGATGATGATACGGTTGAGTAAGAGAGAAGATTTTGATGATGGTCGTTATTTTGTGAGGCAGTTGTATTTACAACGAGATAAGAAGTTGAAAAATGCTTTGCGAGAGATTCTGATTGAGTACTATTTGTTGAAAAATGTGGGGATGAGTAAGAAGGAGGCTACTGCGTTGTTATTAAAGTTGACAATTCCTGCGTCGTGGTTCGAGATGAAGATGGAGAGTTTGCCTATAAGAGGTTATGAGGTTGTGGGAGGGGAGATGGATAATTTAGTGGGAAAATAATTTGTTAGAACAACAATAAGTTTATAAATAAATAGTTACTATTAAAAATTTAAAATGAGATTTGAAATATTTGATATGAATGGAAAGAGTTATTCAAAGGAAGGAAAATTTGGTGGTGATGTAATAAGTTGGGATGATGATTCTGCTGAGATTCGATCTATTATTTTGGATAGAGGGATTATAACTAATCCAACTGGGATTAATATGGCTACTTTAGATAAAGATACAATAATTATTTTAGTAAAAAAATCTAATAAGCAAATTTATCTTGCAAAGAGGATTCTTTAATTATACTCTACTTCCTATAATTTTATATAATACACTTTAGGATTAATAAGTATGGGTGAGGTTTCTGAAAAAAATCAATTGAATGAGATGACGGCGCAGGAATGGCTGCGTTTTACAAAAACGTGGTTCATTCATAATCCACCTCCGCGAAAGAAAGCAGAGATGTTGCATCCTGCAAAGTATCCTGAGAATATGATTGAGGAGTTTGTTCGTTTCTTTACAAAAACAGGGGGCGTTGTGTTTGATCCATTTCTTGGAACGGGCAGTACTTTAGTTGCGTGTTATAATACTAATCGCTTGGGGATTGGCATTGAACTGCAGGAGAAGTATGCCACTATTGCACGGGATAGGTTGAAAAAGTTAGAGTCGCAATTGAAGTTAGATGAGTCTGGATCTAGTATGAAAGCGAAGCAGTTGGTATTGCAAGGCAATTCTGCTCAGATTAATCGGTTGTGGAAAGAGTATAATTTACCACTAGTTGATTTGGTGATGACGTCACCGCCTTATGGCCCGATGCTAAATAAAAAAGGACTTGTTACGAAAGAAAGGGAGGATGAAGGACTTGATTTGAAGTATAGTGATGATACAAATGATTTAGGTAATGCTTCAGGTTATGATGATTTTCTGGTGAAGTTGATGCAAATTTTTGTGCAGATTAAGGAGAAGGTGAAGGAAGGTGGGTATGTTGTTGTGATTTTACAAAATTACATGGATAAGGGGGAGTATAAGATGCTTGCCTGGGATTTTGCGAGGGAGATGAGCAAGCACTTTCAACTGCGGGGAGAGAGGATTTGGTGCCAGGATAATAAAACACTGTATCCGTATGGGTATCGATACAGCTTTGTACCTAATGTTCATCATCATTATTGTTTGGTGTTTAAGAAGAGGAAGGAGGAGAAGTAAACTTTTATTGTTTTACTTAAAGAAACTTCATAAACTCTTCTCTAGTTATTCCAAAGTCTTTTTTAATAATTTTATTCAATAGTCCAGGACCTATTTCTTCACCTGCGTGATGAGGAATGGTTGTTTTTCTTCCATCAGGATGTTTATAAATCATATGACTTTGTTGTGTGGCTATAAATAAAACCTAGCTTTTCAGCTATTTTAGCTAATTCTTTACCTGTTAAGGTTGGCAGTTTAGCCAAGAAATTACACCTTTATCGTTTGAACTCCTATGAATTCGTTGATTGATTCAGGAGTATCATCTTCATTTTCAAGATAGGCTTTGATGGCTTCTTTGGTTCTTTCAATAAGTTCATCCATCGTTTTGGCTTGTGTATGACAACCAGGAAGTCCAATTACTTCAGAGACGAGCCAACCTTCTTCATCTTTTTCTATAAGAATAGTATATTTTTCTACCATTTTATGAATTATATTCAGTTGATTTATATAATTTTCGAAGTGTTTTTTTCATTTTCAAAATACTAACTAGTTGAATAAAAGAGTTTATATTTTCTCATTGATTCTATCACTCGACTATATTTCTGTTTGTCTAATGGCGTTAATCTTAATTCTTCTTGGACTCTTTGAGAAAAGTCAAATAAATTGGTTTGATTTCCTGCTTTGAGTTCTAATTCTAATTCGCAAAAAGGTGTTCCTTCTTCAACTGCAAAATAATCGAGACTAACTTCCACTTTAGTATTATCCCTTTGAATATTTATTTTAAAATGGGAGGTTGATGCTGCTGCACTTGGCGATAAGTTTGCATAAATTGCAGCAAGATGAAATAAATCTCTTAGCTGTTCTGGAGATAATTCTTTATTTAGCCATTTATTGTCTTCATATCGATTGTCTAATTGACCTATTTTTAGATCATAACGAAATAAAGCAGGATGCTTCTTTGGATTAAAACCACTTACCTTTCGAAGTGTTTCTCCTCTTTGATATAGATCTAAATCTGGAGTGTCGTAATATTGAAAATGCCTTGTCTCTTGAGTTCTTGAGACACATAAATATTTTTGCTCTTCTATTATTTTTTCTAACTTTGGAAGAAGTTCTTTTTCTGATACTTCTGAGGGTACATCAAATTTGGTTTCAATTTCTTGTTCCATTGATGACTCCCATTATTCTTTGGATAACGTTATCTGGTTCTTCTTGAGTTGTGTCTATTTTTAGTACACCTGTGCGATTTTCAAAGATTCTCTTGTATTCTTGTGCAACTCTTTTAAGATAAAGAATATTTTCAGTGCTTTTTCTCTCTGATCTGGTGGATAATCGTCTTTCAATTTCTTCCCATGAGGCTGTAACGTATATTACTAAATCTGGTTCTCTTATCTTTGGAAGAACCATTGCTTTTTCTCTGAGGGGATTTAGTAACGGAGCGTGAAAGGCAATCGTGGAATAGATGTAGCGATCAACAATTACAGAAGTTCTATCAATTAATGTATCTACTTCAGTATTCGTGATTAGATTTCCTAAGAGATAATATTGATATTGAATGTGAGGTGGAAAAGTTCTGATTTTCTCACGAATGGGTAAAAGTGCTTCTGGGGGACTGTAGAGATATGCTGCGTTCATTTCTTTTGCAAGATGATGAGCGAGAGTTGATTTGCCACTACCATCTACACCTTCAAAGCAGATGAATCTATGCTGGGGTGGTTTTCTCATCATGGTAAAAGTACCTCCTGAAGAGTCTTATTTAGTTGCTCGGCTGATAATTCTCTGCGATGATACTTATCTACTTGTGTTTGGATTATGCGGGTTAGTTGAGCGAAGTTAGGATATTTTTTATTAGCATGATGAGTGTTTTCTTCCCAAAGATTAAGTGAGGGAAGTATTTCTGCTTGCTCGAGATGATGAACTTGGGTGAGTAGTTTTGCTAGAAATCTTCTTGTTTCATCTAAGAAGAATGATTCTTGTTCTTTATGAATTACAGCGTTTTGTGCAAGATAATCTTCAGCTTTATTTGTTGGTTTGTATATTTCTGTTTGGCAGAAAGCTAATTCATCTTCTCTGACTAAGGTTGAAAGCATTCGGTCAAGAGGTGATTTGTTTTGATAGATTTGAGGAAGCTTTTGAAAGAGAGAAGAAAAATCAAGCAGATGGGTTCCTGCAAAGTCGTTGCCAAAGACATTGAGATTGACATTTCTGGGACTTATTTTTTTTGCTAATTGTTCAAATTGTTGTGCAAGTGTGGTTATATTTGGAGAGAGATTTATTGCTTCAAGTATTTCTGTAGGATTGATTCCAAGTAGGCGGAGCATTTCAATTGTAAGCTGCTGGTTTCGTGCCGTTTCAAAGGTTGATTCCCAGCTCTCTCTCTTTATTTGAATGTTTAATAGTGCTGCGAGTTGATCTAGTGCTTGTTTTATGCCAATACTTTCATATCCAAAGTAGTTGGAGAGATATTTTTTTGTGATGTTGCAGCGCGCACCTCTTCCTTCGATAAAAGAGACGCTTTCCATATCAAGCCAATTTCCGTTGAGTGAGCTATTTCCCGTTGACCAAGCGCCGTGCAGAATTTGATGACCAAACATTTCAGCGTCCCACCGCGCATATTTTTGAATGAGTTCTTGAAAGTTTATTTCTCGGGCAATTGAGGTATATGCTCGATGGCTTATTCTATCTAGTGTTCCATTATCAAGTCTTACCAGAAGCGCGTTTGTAAGAGGTGTTTCAGACCAGAGATATCTAGTGGTGTCTTTTAGTGCGAGGACGGCAAGTGCGGGTGATGTTTCTGTTGATGTTCTTTGATTGATTGAGTTAGAGATGAGCGCTTCTCTGAGCGCTGTTACCAAGTCAAGCGTGCCGTTGCCGTGAAGAGAGTTTTCTGGATTCTTTGCAAGTTGTGTTCTGCCGATACCTTTGACGTTGAAGTTTGATCCGATATAACAAGCTCTACCAGATCCTTCATTTCCTGACAGAGCTACATCTGTTGGGTCTGCTTGACGGTCTGCGTAGACTATCTTCTCACCATTTCTATCTAATTTATAGGCAAAACTATCTCCTACTATTGCTGCTAGGTTATTGAAGTTAGTTGTTGGAACTAATCTTAATCCCTGCAGGAGTGAATCATTGGAGTAGACTACTTCATATTCTTCTGGAGCTAATTTACGAGCATGTTCTTCACAGAAAATAGTAGGATGAAGTCTTGCTTTTGCTTGTGGTTCTTTTTTGACTTCATCTGAAAGAGATTTACTTCTTCTTTCATGAATTACCCAGCCTGAACCGTAGCCAGCTTGAATTATTTTACTCTTGTATGGTTCTTTTGTTTCTCCTAATTGCTTTCTTAATTGGTGAGCAACAAGATATCCCACTTCATTGGCAATGTTGATGTTATTTTTTCTAAGTGTTTTTCCATCGTAATGACTGAGCATGGTAGTTTGAGGCTGAAGAGATTCAAGTAAATGTAAGACATCTGTTGTCGTTTCGTCGATGTAGGCTTGAAGTTCTGAAGGATTGATTGATTGCCACAATTCTTTGGTTCTTGTGATTCTTTGAGGACTTGAATCCATTGCGAAGAATTCTTCTGCTTCTTCTTTACGAAGGGATTTGCCTAGGACCATGTC
>Ga0209515_10010014_pt1 | contig 10661 bp, 10 predicted proteins | sample Subgroupgradi54m_FD_187454 | JGI IMG/M metagenome (GOLD analysis project Ga0209515, IMG submission 187454) | Subsurface groundwater microbial communities from S. Glens Falls, New York, USA - GMW60B uncontaminated upgradient, 5.4 m (SPAdes)... ...
TCTATTACCCCCTTGCAGGGCCCAATTCCCGCCTACGGTGAGGGTCTGGGTGCTCGCCGCCAACGTGCCGCCGGAGAGGGTCAGATCCCCGGTAACGGTCAGGCTGCGTCCCAGCGTGACGGTGCCGGAGTAGCCGGAGCTAAGGGTCAGGCCGGCGACGGTGCCGCCGAAGGAGGAATCAACGAGGGAGGAGGACGAACCGCTGGTTAAACGAACGAGGTCAAACGCGCCCGGAACGAAACCGCCGTCCCAGTTTAACGCATTCGACCAGCTTGTCGTGGAGCCGGCCCCTGTCCATACCGGGCCGGATGAGGCGAAGTCAAAACCTGTATTGTTGCCGAGATTTTTAGAAAGGATGGTGGAAACCGACGGAGGGCCGCGCGCCCAGCCGTCTTGGATTTCAACCGATCGGAATAAGGTGATCCCGCGCGAGAGGAGGCTGAACTGCTGCCCGGCCACGCTGGAGCGCAATGGCATCACATGGCCCGGGTCGCCCCGGAAGGTGGTGGTGCCCAGGATCTCCTGGACCTTGCCGGCCTGGAAGGTGATCGGCTTGCCCGGCACGGTGGAACCGAAGTCATAGAAGATCGTCTCGCCCTGCACCTGGGCCGGCGAAGGGCCGGTCAGCGTGACGGAAGAGGTCCCGGCGAGGAACTGGCCCAGGTTGATCCAGTCGCCGCCGACCTGCAGCTGCGTATTGCCGGCATCCAGGGTGGCCCCCGGCTGGATGGTAACCGAACCGCCCGTCGTGATCGTGGAGCCGCTGGCCTGGGTGAAGGTCACTACCGCGCCGGCTTTCTGCAACGTCAGCGAGCCGGCCGCATTGATGTTGGCCAGCGTGCTAGCACCGGATCCGGAAATCGTGATGTCGCCGGAGGTGAGGGTGGCGATGGTGGTGCCGGCCGATTGCAGGAAGCGGCCGGTGCCGTCCTGCTCGTAATCCGCGGCCAGCGTGAGGTCGCCGGCGGTGTTGGTCAGATTGGCCTGAACCTTCACGTCGCGGTTGGCCCGCAGCGTCGTGGTGCCGGCTGTCGCCAGCGCGGAAGTCACCGTCAGATCCCGCTCGGAAGCGATCAGGACCGTGCCGCTGGAGGCTTCGACGGTGCCGCCGGCTGCGATGTCTCCGGTGGCCACCATCTCGATGGCCCCATCTTCGCCAACCACAATTTCATTGGCCCGCACGACACCGGTTTGATTGATCGCCAAGCTGAACACATCGTTGGCCGCTTTCGCGGTCAGCTGCACGTGGCCGCTGTTGGCGGTGATCGTGCCGGCGTTGGCGATCTGCGAGGTGATCGGCTGGCCGCCGGCATCCAAGACTTGCTGGGCCACCGGCGTGTCGATCGCGACGGCGAGCTGATTATCCGCGGAAATGCCGACCGTCACCACCTGGCCGGCCGCCAAGACCACTTCGCCCAGCGGAGCGGTGATGGTGCCGGTGTTGGAGACTGCGCCGCCGATGAGCGCGGCGTAGCCGTTCTCCGCCATGGTCAGGCTGCCCTGATTGGTGATGGCGGAGAGTGACGTTTGGCCGGCTGAGCCGAAGGCGTACTCGCCGGCCAGAAAATCGGCGTTCTGCAGCGCGAGAGTGGAGGCGATCAGGCCGCCGGCTTCCACCATCGCGGTGGAGCCGAAGGTGATGCCGGCCGGATTGACCAGAAAGAGCGTGCCGTTGATGGTGAGATTGCCGAGGATGCTGCTGGCCGAACCGCCGGTCACCCGGCTGAGGGTGGAGCTGCTGCCATCCGGCAGCACATACACGACCGATTCGCCGGTTCCGATATTGTAGCTGGAGAATTCGATGATCGAATGATCCGAGGCGGTCACGCGCATGGTCTGCGCATCGACCTGCTCGAAATTGGCGGTGCCGGAAACGACCAGCGGATCTTCGGGAAGGGCGAGCAGGCCGGGCGCCATCAATGCGCCGGCTCCGACCGTGCCGGCCACGCAATAGGACAGCGACATCAGCCACCGGAACAACCGCTGGCTTAGCGGTTCACCCGGCATCCATTTGTCGCTGTTGCGCTGCCACATCATCTTCACCATAAAAGAAAACACCCTTTCCAACCGGAAAGGGTGGCTGAGGTGGTGACGCACAGCCATCGCTGTTCCGCACTGACAACCGCGGAATGACGGCTGGGATCGCCCCATCCTTCCATGCGTAAAGTATGCCCCGCCGATACCGACGCTGTCAATATAAATTACCGTCGGGGAGGCGTTGGATACCCTGTCATGGCAAGGGGTTAGAAACTGCTGTGGAGGCTGAGGTGCACCATGCGGCTGGAGTCGTCGGTCAAGGCCTTATCTCCGACGGCAAATCCCAGTTCGATTCTGGCGGTCGCCTGCGGCATCCGGAACTGCAGTCCCATGCCGACACCGGCCAGATTCCGATCCGCGCGCTCTTCTCCGGTAATCGCGCGCAGCCGCCCGTAGCCCCGGTCCGCAAACGCAAGCACATCCAGGTGCTCATGGAGCGGCCCCTGAAGCCCGGGGATCCGCCATGCCTCAGGCATGATGCGCACCGGCACCAAATATTCTCCGCGAAGAATCAGACCGGAGTCGGCTAGATAGTCGCCTTCCGGATAGCCGCGCACCGAATCCTGGCCGCCGAGATAAAGCTGTTCCGAGGGGCTGAGTTTTGAGGACGCCAGCTGCGAGTCCGCGCTGGCCACCAGCCGGGTGCGCCAGGGCATCTGCTGCGCCCGCGTCAGCTTCCATTCCACCTTCGCGAAATCCGGCCGCGTGCCGGAGCGGCTGGCGGTCGGATTATTGACGCTGCTCGCGCCCAACCCGTTGACGCCCCAGGAGCCTTCCACATCGGCCAGCCAGCGGCCCCACGGATCCTGGCGCTGCCACGCCGAGCCCATCCGCAGGACGCGCAGCCGGTCCCGGCGGCCTGAGCCTCCGGAAGAAATTTTCGTCTGATTCTCCTTGATATCAAACCCCAGGCGCCCGTCCCACATCATCCGTCCCTGCTCAATGAACGGCTGAGTCAGCGACAGCCCGTAGGTGTCCGACCGGCCCAGAATTCCGAACTGGTTGAACTGCCGGTGCGGAGAGACCTGGGAATGGGAATACCGGAAACCGGCCACGGTGCCGCGCGGGGTAACCGGGATCTGATAGAGCACATAGGGCACGCCGAAGTTATCGCCGAACACCATGCCGACGGTCAGCCGGTCATCCCGGCCCAACAGGTTGTAATGCGCGCCCGCGAGGCCGAAGCGGTATTGCCCGATCGACGGGGTGCCGCCCCGATCGAGAAACGAGGTCAGGTGCAGCGGCGGCCGGTCCTGCACCTTCAGCGTCACATCGGTTTCACCGGGGGCCGTTCCGGCGCGCAGCAGGGCCTGCACCTTGCGGTCCGGATGCGCGTTCATGCGAATGAGCGCTTGGCGCATCGCGCCGTACTGCAGCGGTGCGCCGGCATCCAGCGGCCAGTACCAGTCGAACAGGCCTGCGCTGAAGTGCCGGTTCCCCTCGACCGCGAGCTTGCCCATGCGGCCTTCCAGCACCTGCAGCGTCACGCGGCCGCCGAGAATTTTCTGCGGCGGCACATACACGACCGTCGTGATATAGCCCTTCGCGCGATACGCCTGCTGGATCGCCTGCGCCAGCGTTTCCAACTCCCGGGGGCTAACCTCGCGATTCAGATACGGCTGGATGATCGGATCGAAATGGCTGCGGGGCAGGACGGTGGAGCCTTCCAGCGAGACCTCGGTGAGCCGGAACGTCGCGGCGGGCGCTTCGGATGGAGGGGCGTGAGCCGGAGGCTGCTCGATCACGGGCTCTTCGGGAAGCGGACCGGGCGGAGGCTGCAGATCGCGCTGGACTTGCTCGCCGACAACCTCGGCATCGGAGGCCGGGTCGTTGATGTCGGCGTAAGCCGGCCAGGCGGCCGCGAAACAGAGTGCTGCGGCCAGCCATGAAGCGCGCATGGCCGTTATCATAAACCCGGCGCGCGGCACGGTCAAGGCGAGAGCGGCATCCCGATCCACCGGGCGGCGAGGCGCCCGATGAAAAATCCGACGAAAGCGGCCGCCCCGGCCACCAGCAGCATTTCCAAGCCGCTGCGCCACCAGCTTTGTTTGACTATGCGGCCTTTGAGGCCGCCGAAGAGAAACAGCACGACCAGGCTGCCGAGGAGGGAAACCCGCATGGCCTGCGCAATCGGCAGCAGCAGATAGGGGAGCACCGGCACAATTCCGCCCAATCCATAGCACACGCCCATGACCATGGCGTTGCCGAGGGGGTTTTCCATCTCTCCGGGGATGATGCCCAGCTCTTTGTGGGCCATGTCTTCGAGCAGCAGTTGCTTGTCGCTCAGCAGGCGGTTGGCGATGATCTCAATTTCCTGCTCAGTCCAGCCGCGGGCCCGGTACATCTGCCAGATTTCCTGCCGCTCCTTTTCCGGATCCCGCTCGATCTCCTCCTCTTCTTCGCGCAGCAGCCGTTCCAGGTATTCCCGGTTCGATTTAGAGGACAGGTAGGAGCCGGACGCCATGGAGAGCGATTCGACGGCGATGATGACCAGCCCGGCGATCGCCACCGCTTCCCCGCTGTTCGTGCCCGCGGCGATGCCGGTCAGCGCCCCGACGGTGGAGATGAGCCCATCCTGCGTGCCAAAGACCGCATCGCGCAGCGATGTGCGGACGGCGCTGGGCCGGGCGTGGTGCTCCATCGGTTTGGCGTGCGAGAGCGAGGTCATACTGTGATTATAGCAGGGCGGCGCGTTTCGGACTGAAGAATGCTGCCGGGTATAGTATCATAGGAAGATGCGGGTGCCTGTGTGGGGTTTGATCGTCGCGGCGTTGCTCGCCGGCTTGGCCTCCGGATATCTCATGCGGCCCTCTGCATCGCTGCCCCGGCCCCCTGCTCCATCCGCCGCCCAACCCGCCGCCTCCCCGCGCGCTGCCGCGGCTGCGGTGGAGTCCCGCTGCGCGGCCGGCTGCCGGGAATCCTTCTCCGACTTTTCGATCCCGGCGATTTCCGCCTGGCGCAAGGATGCGCCGCAGGCTGATTCGCCGTTTGCCGATGACGGCGGGTTTTTCCACACCCGCAACCCGGCCTTCCAGCCGCCGGAGGGCTACCGGCTTTCCGTCCCGTTCGGCCCCCACGATGCCTTCACCGTCGAATCCTATTCCCGCTCGCTGAAAAACCCCCAGCAGCTGCTGCAGGTGGTCTCCGACCCGTCCGATCCCTCCAACCGCGTCCTGCGCATCAGCTCGCCGGACCATACCGACGGCACGGTGCTGCGCTCCACCCGCGCGCTGGGCGAACGGTACGAAGTCTGCGCCCGCGTGGGCCATATCGATATGGGCACCGGCGATGAGCTCAACGGCTACAACGGCGGGGAGAGCAGCGAACCGTGGGGCCAGACCGAGGCGACGACGGAGAACGGCTTGTACTTTTCCGCGATCTACCGCTCGGTGCCGCAACCGCACAACAACATCCTCGCGCATCACGAACGGATCTTCTTTATCGACTCGGACAACAATGTGCAGCACTGGACGACCATTTGGGATGCCGCCACCCGCCGGTTTTTCACCAGCGGCTGGCATCCGATCATCATGGGCGCGGCGGACGGACGCTCCTCGGCCACACCGGAACAGGGCTTTCCCTTCATGACGGAGGCGGCCGGGGGCTGGAACCGGCCCGGCGAGCTGCTGGCGTTTGACGCCTACGAGGAGGGCGCGTGGTATACCACCTGCCTGAGCCGGGTGGAAAATACGGTGACGATGCGCATCTCCGGCAGGTTTCGCTATGGGGGACAAACCACGTACGAGGGGGTAATGCCGGATGCGGGCCGCCTGGCGAATTTTTACGGCCCCCACTACTGGCTGCTCGGGGACCCGCACATCAACTACTACGAAGGCTCGTTTCTGGTGGACGACCTGACGCTTACCGTGGAGCGCTAGAGAGTCCGTCTCCGCTGAGCGTCGTTTCCGTCAGCAGCAGTGCTACCGTCTGCACGACCTGCGCCGGATCGCCGCCTTTCGACAAATAGGCGTCGGCCCCGCTCGCAAACCCCCGCATCCGGTCAATCGGCTGATCCATCGCCGTGAACATCAGCACCGGCATGGGCTTGGGCTCATACAGCCTCCGCAGCCGCTGGCACACCTCATAGCCTTCCATGTCCGGCAGCTTCAGATCCAGGATGACCAGATCGGGCCGGTGCCCGGAGGCATAGGCTAGGGCGGAGGCGCCGGTGGCCTCGGCATGCGTGGCGAAGCCCACCGACTGCAGCCGGGTTTGCAGCACCAGCGCGATGTCGGGCTCATCTTCCACGATCAGAATATGGGAGCGCGGCGTATCCATCACTTCGACCTTACCCGACGGGTGATGCCCCTGTCAAGGCGCCGGAGTCCATGACGAGTTCGTCATCGAAAAGTCATCCCGCGGTTAGCCGTCTCCGACGAGAATGGAAGAAAGTCGTGGAGCGCGCAACCAGGAGCGAGCCATGGTCCGAGATCCGGTGTGCGGAATGGATGTGAACGAGTTTGCGGCGGTGAGCAGCACGTTTCGGGGGCAATTGTACCTGTTCTGTTCCCCGGGGTGCAAGCACCAATTCGAGCAGCAGCCGCAGCTGTATGCCAGCCGCCAATGGCAGTGGGTCAACCAGTGAGACCTCAGCGGTGATGAAGCGGCGCTGGGACGGCAAGTCGCGCAAAGTCCGGGAGATTATGACGCCGCAGCCGGTGTGCTGCCTGCCCTCGGATTCCGTTCACAAGGCCGCCGGCATCATGAAGGATCTCGACACCGGTGTCGTGCCGGTGGTCGATGGCAGCCACGGACGGCTGGTGGGCATCGTCACCGACCGGGATTTGTGCCTGAGCGTGCTGGCGGCGGAGGCCAAACCGCCCGCCCTGCTGGTTCAGGAGTGCATGGCGCCGCGCGTGGTCGTCTGCGGGCCGGAGGATGACGTGGAGAAGGCGATGCGGCTGCTGGAAGATCAGCAGATCCGCCGTTTGCCGGTGGTCGATGCCCAGGGCGTTATCGTAGGCATCGTCTCGATGACGGATATCATCCGGCGCAGCAGCCTGGAGGCGCGCCGGGCGCACGGCGCGCTGGAAAAAATCTGCGAGCCGACGCCGGAAGCCAGCAAACCGCGGGCCGAGGCTGCGCACATGGCCGGAGCGTCTCACCGATAGAGTGCTTGGAAGAAGAACCCGAGGCGGGCGAACGCAGCGTTCAGCGTCAGCTGGACGCTGTTGTGGTTTAGGTGGCGGGAGCGGAGAGCGTGCGCTGAATGGCGCCCACGAGCTCGCCGGCCGTGTAGGGCTTGATGATGATCTCCGAAGCCCCCAGATCATGGCACTGCTCGCGCAGATGATCGATTTTGGAGGCAGTCACAAAAATGACCGGGATGTGCCGGGTGAGGGTGTTGGTTTTCAGCCGCTGGCACACATCCAAGCCGCTCATGCCGGGCAGCATGATATCCAGCAGCACGACGTCGGGCTTTTCGGCCAGCGCCTTATACACGCCCACTTCGCCGTTCATCGCGTAACTGACGTCAAAGCCGCTCGTCTTCAGCTGCGATCGCAGGGACAGCACCTGGGTGGCTTCATCTTCGATGACGAGCACCTTGCGGGGAGGGGTCGGCAGCATGGCGTGTTTGATGCGATTTGCAGTCAAGGTTGTGGAGCGTGTTTTGCCATGCATCGCGGTCCTGCCGGAGGGGCGAACGTCGGATGGCTGACAAAGTTCATTATCGCAAAGTCGCCTCTCCGGCGCAAGAGAATATGTTGCGGCGGGAGGCTCCTGTAACGATCTCGTCATGAAAACGTCATCGTGCTGTTAGGCGCGCCCGCCTATCCTGTCTTGGATGCGCAAACGCATGATCCGGCGAAGTCAATGGAGCACGGGGGTGGCGGCAGCCTGTCTGCTGGTCCCGGGCCTTGCGGCGGCCGAGCCTGTGGACGAGGTGCTGTGGGAGCGGCTGCTGTCGCACCATGTCCGCAGCAGCGGCGAGGTCGCCTACGAGCCAATGCAGGGCGAGCGGCCCCAGTTGGAGCGGTATCTGGAACAGCTGGGCCAGGCGCAGCCTGAGGCCTGGCCGAAAGCCGAGCAGCTGGCCTTCTGGATCAACGCGTATAACGCGGCCGTGGTCAAAGGCGTGCTGGACTATTATCCCATCCGCTCGGTGCGCGAGGTGCCGGGATTTTTTACCAAGCGCCGCTACCAAGTGGGCGGCGAGTTGCTCAGCCTCCATGCGATCGAAAACCGCGTGCGCGGCTTCGGCGAGTGGCGGGCCCATTTCGCCCTGGTCGATGGCACGCGCAGCAGCCCTCCGCTGGCGCCCACCCCGTACCGGACGGCGACCCTCGATCGCCAGCTGGCCGCGCAAACCGCCCGCGTGCTGGCCGACCCGTCCCGGGGCCTGCGTTTTGACCCTCCCCAACGCGCCGTGCAGCTCTCAACGGTCTTTTCGGAATTTCGCGCCGATTTTCTGCCCAAGGGCTCGCTGACCGTGGAGCGGCTGGTGCCGGTCCTGGAGCCGTACCTGGCTCCCGATGTGGCGGCACTGCTCGAGTACCGTCGCTGGAAGCTGGCGTTTTTGCCGAAGGATTGGGCGCTCAATAACCGGACGCCATGAAACCACCGGAGGGCTGCGGATGAACCGACAGGCCGCGCGGATCGCCGCGATGCTCATGCTGGGAGGAATGCTGGGCGCCGCGCAGGTTGAGGCGGGGCCGGCCAGCAGTATGCCGGTCAGCCGCGACGGCGGCCGCATCAATCTGCAGGACGGCCGTCTGACGCTGTCCCTGACGCCGGAATATACGCCCAGTCCGTGGACGGAAAACGAAGGCTCCCTGGCCCAAAGCCTGGGCAAACTGTCCTTCGGCATGCGGAATTTGCTCTGGGGCTGGACCGACCTCTTCCGCGAGCCGCTGGATGCGACGGCCAGCGGAGAAAACGTCTTCGTGGGCATCGGCTGGGGGATCAAAGACTCGCTGCTGAATCTGCTGGGCGGAGCGATCCATCTGGCCACCTTTCCAATTCCCTATCTCGACACGCCGCTGCCCGAAGGCGGCATTTAACGCCGACGATTTCACACAAATTCACACAAAAAACCCCCAGGCCGAAGCCTGGGGGTTTTTGTGTGCGCAATTACCGCGCTTGCGTCCCTGAAGAGGACGGAGGGCTGCTCGGGCTCGCCGACGGTGAGGAGCTTGGCGAGGCACTGCCGCTCGGCTGGCTCATCGTGCTGCCCGGCATGCTGCCGGCCGGTGATGAGGACGGCGAAGACGGCAAGGTTAATGCGCCGCTTGGACCCGCAGCCGGACTGGCCGGCGAGGCGGAGGGAGACGCGGCTCCCGGCGCAACCGGCGAACTGGATGATGCGGGCGTGCCCGCTGCCGCCGGAGATCCGGACGGCTGAGCGGCCGGCTTCACCTCGATCGCGCTGGCCACGTTCTTTCCGTTGTGCTGCGTTTGGCGGATCGTGACGGTCTGGCCGACCCGCAACTGTTCCAGCGGAATCGCCTGGCCGTTCTGGGAAATGGTGGCTCCGGGATCCAGCGCCATCGTCACAATGGAGCCGTCCGGAGAGGTCACCTGCACGCTCCGCGCGCGCAGATTCACCGACGTAATCGCTCCCGACATCGTAGTCGGAGACGACGCCAGCGTTCGCGCGCCCGGATCCGCAGGCTCCTGCCCGCCCGCCCGTACCGCCGTCGCGATTCCCACCACCACCACTGCTGCCACAATCCACCCGAGCTTTGTTCCTCGTTCCATGAGACTCCTCCTTGTTTCGGGTTGAACCCGGCGCCTGCCAGGTTCGTTGTGGCCAGTGTACGAAACCGCGCCTAACAACCTGATAACTTTTTCATTACAGCTTCGTTAGGGAGGGGACATTGGGAAAGGTGACGGTGAAGGCGGTGCCGCGACGCCGGTCCGTCTCAATCGTCCCGTCGAGCTGGGTGATCAGCGCATCGATGAGCTGCAAGCCCAGGGAGCGGGCCTGGTGGATCTCGATCCTGGGCGGCAACCCGACGCCGTTGTCCTGGATGGTGATGGCGCAGCGGCCGCCGGATTGATGCAGGCTGATCCGGACGATGCCGCGCCGGCCTCTGGGAAAGGCATGTTTGAGCGCATTGGACACGAGCTCGTTGACGATCAACCCGCAGGGAATAGCCGCGTCGACCCCGACGACCACCGGCTCCAGATCCAGCAGCAGCTGCACCGACGCCGTGGTATATGCCTGCGTGATCTGGCCGGTCAGGCTGCGCAGATAGACGGCCATGTCAATGTCGTGGAGCGTCGGCGATGAATAGAGAATTTCATGCACGAGCGCCATGGACCGGATGCGGCACTGCGTTTGCTTGATCGACCGCCGCAGGAGCCGGTCCTTGATGAAGTCCGCCTGCAGGCTCAATAGGCTGGACACCGCCTGCAGGTTGTTCTTCATACGATGGTGGATTTCTTTCAACAGCACCTCTTTTTCTTTCAAGGAGGTAAAGGTCCGCCGCTCGAGGCGCTGCGAGCTCAGGCTGCGCTGCTCGGCCCGGTCCCGCTGGGTCACATCCTCAATCGTCACCAGCAGCCGCTCCGGCAGCTCAGGCGGCTGCCGCAGCAACTGCACCGTCAACTCGAGCATCCGCAGGCCCCGTCCCGGGATTTCATGCGCCACTCGCACCCGCCCGGTCACGGCGTGCTGTGTT
>Ga0209515_10010018_pt1 | contig 10657 bp, 2 predicted proteins | sample Subgroupgradi54m_FD_187454 | JGI IMG/M metagenome (GOLD analysis project Ga0209515, IMG submission 187454) | Subsurface groundwater microbial communities from S. Glens Falls, New York, USA - GMW60B uncontaminated upgradient, 5.4 m (SPAdes)... ...
CCCCGGTCACGGGCCTGTCCGCCACGCCGACGACTGCCGAGATCGCCGGCAAGATCACATCCAGCGCCAGCGACCATATCCAGCAATCCGTCTATGACAAGGATGGCCGGGCCGTCTTCGGTATCAACGCACTGAGTCAAGTCACGCAGCACACCTATGACGCGAACGGCAATGTCGTTAAAGCCACTGCCTATGCCAACCCGATCACGTTGCCGGGCACGATTACCATCGCCAGCATTACCGCTGTGCTCAACGCATCCAGCAACGACCGTGTGACACGCACCGTGTATGACGCGGCTAACCGCGCGTTGTATTCGATTGATGCGTTGGGGTTTGTAAAGCAAAACAGCTACGATGCCGGCGGCAATCTCACGCGCAGCATTGCTTACGTCAATCCGGTCAGTCTCACCGGCCAACCGGATGTCGCCACCGTCGCGGCGGCGCTGGTTGCCAATGGCACGCAAGACAGAACCACCTGGAACATTTACGACAGCGCCAATCGCCTGATCGATATGGTAGATGCCGAAGGGTATGTCACCCAATACGGCTACGACAGCACAGGTCGTCCGACCTCCATCTTGCGTTACCCTGCCGCCGTCAGCGGTTTGACCTACCCGGCGAGCGCAGCCGCACTGCAAGCGCTCTTGCCCGGCACCGTGCCCGCAACCGCAGTGCTGACGCAAACGCATTACGATGCAGCCGGCCGCGCATTTGAAACAGTGGATGGCGCAGGTGTAATCACGCGCCGCAGCCTCGATGCGCTCGGACAACTGATCGATCTGACCCAGGCCTACGGCAGCAGCGACAGCACCACCACGCACTACGTCTATGACACCGTTGGCCGCCTCACGCAACGCACTCTGGCGGTCGGCAGCAGCGCGGCACAAACCTGCCGCTACCAGTATGACGCCAACGGTCATCAAACCGCCGAGATCGATCCACGCGGTGTCGAGCTGGCCGAAACCGACAGCGCCTGGGCCTTGGCGCAACGCCAACTGCTCGGCTATATCGACACCAGTGGCGCTGCCAAACTCGCTGCTGCACTGTCGGGTGCGGAACGTCAAGCGCTGCTGGATCGCTACACCAGCCACGCAAGCTACGGCGCACTCGGTCGCAAGAGCCAGAGTACCGATGCGCTGGGCCATAGCACCTACTACAGCTACGACAGCTTCGGCAACATCAGCAAGATCACCGACCCGCGCGGCACCAGCGGTTACTTCTACTACGACATCCTGAACCGCCGCACCCTGCAAATCGATCCTGAAGGCTACGTGATTCAATCGAGCTACGCCTTCGATGGTCAAGTGGCGCAGCTCACCAAATATGCCAACCAAGCCGGCAACGTCTGGAATGAAACCACCGCGCCCACTGTCGTGGCAGATGCCGCGCATGACCAGACCGATCATTACGAATACGACCGTGTCGGACAGCGCACCAAAGAAACCGATGCCGAAGGCTACTACGAGCAACGCAGCTATGACGGTTTGGGCAATGTGATTCAACAACGCAACAAGGTCGGCGGCATCACCACCTATGCGTATGATCGCCGTGGCCTGGTGCTGACTGAACGCTTACCCATCAACGCGCTGAATGCCCTCAACCAATCGGTGCAAGTCGTCAACCAATACCAATACGACGCACGCGGCAACCGCACCAAAACCATTGAGGCCGTGGGCCTGCCCGAACAGCGCACCATCACCTTCAGTTATGACAAGCTGGATCGTCAGATCGGCAAGCAGGGTGAAGTTGTTGCGGTGCTCGACAGTAATTTCAATAGCACCAATGCGACGCCAACAGAAACCACCACCTATGATGCACGCGGCAACCGCACCGTGGTCGATGTCAATGGCCATAAAACCTTCACGTATTACGACGCCGCCAATCGCAAGATCGCTGAAGTCGATGCAGCCGGCACCTTGACCACTTGGGTACTGGACGCTGCCGGCAACGGCATGCAAAAGAACGTCTATGGCGACGCCATCGCCGCCCCCGGCGCCGCCAGCATCCCGGCGCCGGTCAACGGCGCCAACGTGCGCACCACCTACTACGCCTTCGACGCCAACAACCGCGCCACCCAGCGCTGGGAATTTGCCGACAACATTTACGACTACACCAATGGCCTGCGCAGCAACGTCAAGCTGCTGGTCAAGAACGCCTACGACGCCAACGGCAATCTGGTGCGTATCACCGATGCCAACGGCAACAACAGCTACTGGTTCTACGACAAGGCGGGCAACAAAACCCTGCAAGTCGACGCCGAAGGCTATGGCACCGCCTGGGATTACGACAATGCCGGTCACATCGTCAGCCAGCGCAGCTATGCCGGCAAACTGAGCGGCACCACGCAGGCCGCATTGACCTGCGCCACCGATCCGGCCACCATACGCGCGGAATACCTGGCCAGCGCGTTGAGCGATGAAGACCGCATCATTGTGTCCAGCTATGACCGCATGGGCCGGGTGATCGAGCAAAGCACGCTCAATGTGGACTATGGCACCGTCAATGCTAGCGGCGCACTGACGCAAGCTACCGGCAGCAGCACCACCCGCATCCAGTACAACGGCCTGGGCAATGTCACCCAGCAAACCGATGCCTTGGGCAATGTCACCGACCTGGACTATGACTTGCTCGGCCGGGCCATCGCGCAACGTTTGCCGCAGTTCACCGACTTTGAAGGCAGCACCGTCAGAGCCACTACGCAAACCGTCTACGATGGCCTGGGCCAGATCAAAACCGTCACCCAAAAAGGCAAGACCGTCGCGGAAGATCGCACGCAAAGTTTCACCTACAACGCCGCCGGCCGGCAAACCAGCCAGACCGATGCACTGGGCAATGTCACCAACCTGCAATACGATGTGTATGGCAATGCGGTGCGTAAAACCGCCAGCCGAAATCAGGCTGATGGCAGCAGCGTCACTGATGAAAGCCGTTATGTCTACGATGCCGCCAACCGCCAGACCCGGCAGACCGATATCGCGACGGCGCTCAGCAACGACACCCGCTACAACGCCTGGGGCGAAATCACCGGCAAGGGCGTCAACGGAATCTTCCACGAAACCACCGAATACAACGCGCAAGGCAAAGTCTGGCGCAGCAATGCCGGGCAAGGCATCACCAAGGCGTTTGTCTATGATGCCAACGGCAATGCCACGCTGAGCATCGAATCGGCAGGGGCGGATCTATCCAACATGACGCTGACGCAAATGCTCGCCAGCAGCGATGTGAAGCCATCCATCACCCTGTACGACAAACGCAATCAAGTCACCGATGTGATTCAGCCGCAGATCAGTTTTACCCATGAGGATGTGGGCGTGGAGTCAGTGCAGGTGGCGGTGCCTGGAACGGGTGATCCGTTTGTGGGGGGTACCCTTAGTGTTACTGGGGGGTTCATATACCCGGTACACCTAGATTCTTTTTACGAGATTTATAATAATTTAGGTGAGTGGTCGTATGCTGACGCTTGGCAGTTAGTAACAATCAACGCATTCCCTCAGCTTGCTGCCTATGGCAGCGGCAATTTTAAAGTCCAGTATCACATCCCACTCAGTTGGAGCGGGGGTTATTTTCCAGAGTGGGAAACAGCATTTTCGTCTGGTGGTCCTGTTTTTAACAGTCAATATGGGATGACAGACGGAAACGTCAGAATTTATAAGACCACCCCTTATGGGGACGTGCTGATTTCTCAATTTTCCGTAGATGCTACACATGGTTGGGATTTTGGGTCCCATGTATGGGACGTGTCTGTTGTAGCAAATGAGCCAAAGTATCTTCACTTTCAAGCTCAACCGCTCAACACGCAAACGCTGAAATTGAAGTACCGCCTCGCCGGCAGCACAGGTGCTTACACCGAAGTGTCGGCGCCCAAGATGGTCATCAACGGCAACACCATCGACGGCTGGTTCGCTTACGACTGGAGCGGCATCCCCGCCAACACTTACGAATATCAATACGAAGCCGCCGATGTCGATGGCAAAGTACTCAACCGCGTCGCCGGCCAATTCAAGATCGACGGCGGCAACTCCAGCATTCTCAGCCAGACCGCGCAGCAACTCGATCCGGTGTACATCACCCAGCTCAAATCGGTGGTCACTAAATCGCAAGACATGTCCAACCAGATTCGCACCCAGCAGGAACGCAATGCCTTTGGCGATGTGGTCACTGAGATCGACGGCCTGGGCCGACGCACCGATCTGGCCTACAACACGCTGGGCAAGCTGGTCTCCAGGCTCGATCCCGAAACCGACATCACGCTCGACAACGGTTTCATCACCCGAGGCCGTCCCGCCACCTACTACACCTACGACCTTGCCGGGCAAGTGATTTCGGTCGTTGACGCCAACGGTAACCGGACTACCCAGCGCCTGATTTACGGCTTGGGCGGTGAAGGCAAAGTCATTCAGGAATACAGCGCCTACGGCGACAGCAAATTCACCGGCTATGATCTGTTCGGCGAGACCATTGTGCAAACCGATGAGATCGGTCGCAGCACGCGCAACACCTACGATAAGAACGGCAACCTGATCTTCGTCAATCGCCCCGGCAGCGACGACGACCATTACGAATACGACAACCACGGCCAACGCATCGCCCATACCGATGCCTTGGGCGATCGGGAAACCTGGCGCTACGACAGCCTGGGCCGCGTGCTCAACGCCACCAGCTATGCCGGACGACAAACAAACTACAGTTACACTTGGGGTAGCAGCGCCACCTACGCCGCACTGGCAGGTGCAGTGGGCGAACTTGCCGCCGCCAGCGGCTGGCTCAAACGCACCACCGACGCCAACGGCAACACCAGCGAAGAAATCACCGATCTGACGGGCCGCCTGCACAGCAAAAAGGATCTGGGCAACCACGTCACCAACTACACTTACAACAGTGCCGGCTGGCTTAAAACCCAGACCAGCAGCGCCGGCCAGAACCTTGCCTACGACTACTACGGCAACGGTTATGTGAAGAGCATCATCGACACGCCTAACAACAGCTTCACCAAATACGAATACGACAAGGTCGGCAACCGCGCCTTCGAAGGCTTTACCAGCATCGTCGATGGTCAGGGCAACCGCGAGTACTATCAGTACGCCAATATTACCTACGACGAACTGAATCGCACCAAGCAGATCAAGGACGCCAAATACCAGATCGACTATGAATACGACGCCGGCAGCAACAAGCGCCATGTCCTGAGCTATTACCACGACGGCGTCAACGGCAACGCCAGCACGCAGGACTACTGGTACAGCTACGACAAGCTCAACCGCTTCGTCATCACCAAAGGCACTCTCACCGGTGGGCGCGCGGAGAATGCCGGCGATCCGGCGCGGATTGCCAAAGGCAGCACCGGCATTGAACTCCAGTACAACGCCGCCAGCGAGCGGGTAGGCGCGGTCTATGGCTATGACAACCACACCGAGAGTTACAGCTACAACAGTGACGGCTTCCTCACCACCACCGCCATCAACGGCATCACCCGCGCCAGCCGCGGCAATGACGCCATGGGCCGCGTGAGCAGTTATCAGGAGTTCAACAGCGACAGCAGCATCCGCACCAACGATACGACTACCTACGACAAAGACAGCAAGACCCTGCAACAAAACGACAACCTCACCGGCAAGGGCAGTAACTACAGCTATCTCGCCAACGGCACCTTGAACAGCACCACCAGCTATGGCGACCCCACCACCACGACCACCCGCTATACCTACGAGCTGTGGGACGGCTACAAAGAAAAAGAGATCAAGATCCAGGCCAGCAACAGCCAGGTGCAGAACTGGCAACCCGGCTACTCGGAATTCCAGTACGACGTTAATGGCAACCTGAAGCAGGTTAATGATGTGGTGGGAAACCGCACCTTGCGTTACGTCACTAATGGCGAGGGATTGATTCTCAAGCGCGACGAAATTGCCAACGCCACCGTCAACAAAACCCACTATTGGTACTACGCCAACGGCCACCGCGTCGGCGACGTCGGTAACGATGGTCAAAGCCAGCAAGACTACGCCCAGCTACTTTCACAGGAAAAAGGGGTCTCCCGCAAGGAACTCTATCAACGCTTCAAGCCGCAAGCCACGGCCGACTTCGACCAGAACTTCATGCCGGTCAACACGGGTAACACTGGCTTCACACCCGGCAGCTATACCGTGAGGAATGGCGACACCCTGCGTAGCATCGCCCAGACAATCTGGGGTGACGCCAGCCTGTGGTATCTGATTGCCGATGCCAATGGCTTGACCGACAGCCGCCCCCTTATCGCCGGGCAAACCCTTACCCTGCCCAACAAAGTCACCAACTTGCATAACAGCAGCAGTACCTTCAAGGTGTACAACGCCGGGGAGGCAATTGGAGATACCAGCCCGACGCTGCCGGATGCACCTCCGCCACCGGTCCGGCTCCAAGAGTCCTCTTGTGGTGGGATGGGGATGATCCTTGTCATGGTCATCATCATTGTCATCATCATCTGTACGGAGGGTGCAGGCAGTAACGTAGCCAGCGCCGCCGGGGGTGCGGCAGAAGGCGGCGGAGCGGCCGCTGGTGGGGGCACCGCAGCAGCAGGAAGCGGCACCGCAGCAGCAGGAGGCGCAGCCGCTAGTGAAGGGATCACCGCTGCCCAGTTCTTCGAGGGCATGGTTACCGCAATGGAGGTCAATGCAGCCACTCAGGGCATCATGATGGCCCTCGGCCTGCAAAAGGAGTTTTCCTTGAATAGTCTGGCCTTGTCGGCAGTGGGCAGTGGGGTGTCGAGTACGCTCTCGGGCATCAGCAATTTCCCAGGCGGCGCCATCGGCCGCGCCATGGCTGGTAGTGTCATCACGCAGGGCATTGGTGTCGCCACCGGCCTGCAAAAAGAATTCAGTTGGGCTGGGGTCGCCGCCGCTGGTGTGAGTTCTTCACTGGGCCGCACCTTCGGCGACAGCCCGCTGGGCAAGTTCGCCGGACGCTTTGTTGGCGGCCTCGCATCCAGCGCGCTCCAGAATCGGGGACGGCTGGACGACGAAGCGATTGCCGGGGCATTGGCGAGTGCGGGGGCCGAATCGATGGTGGAACAGGCGAACCAACCGGCTGGCAAGAGCAGAGGAGGGCTTACATCAGAACAGATGGAGGCCTATGGTAAGGCGTACAAGGCTTTTGAAGGAGCGCAATCCTGGACGTCAGACGATTCTTACAACTATGCAAGGTCGCAGGCAGATAGCGCTTTTGAAGGAGTTCAGCTTTGGACGTCAGACGATTCTTACAAATACGCTAAGTCGCAGGCAGATAGCGCCTTTGAAGGAGTTCGATCCTGGACGTCAGACGATTCTTACAAATACGCTAAGTCGCAGGCAGATAGCGCCTTTAAAAGAGTTCGATCCTGGACGCCGACCGATTCTTACAACTACGCTAGGTCGCAGGCAGATAGCGCCTTTGAAAGGGCTCGATCCTGGACTGGTAATGGTGGTCTGTCCCCTAAAATAGAGTCCCAAATAAGTTTCACAATTGTAGATAGGGCATTGCCCGGTTTGCCAATATCAACAACGTCAAAATATCAAAGTATTCTCAAGGGTGATGCTGAATCTACAGTCGTTGCCCCAGCAGGTATTAAATACATTAATGGCGGGAGCGGTTTTGGCCCCCTTGTGTTAGACGATACTCGTATGGATGTGAAGAGCTTTGGTCGTTTAACGCCGCAGGAGCTTATTAAAGGACTAGTGACTCAGGGATTAAATAATTATTTGGGATATGAGCCTTACTCAGATATGTCGAATTTCTCTGTGCGCGATATGGGGCCGGTTCGTGTTGGTCAAGTTTATGATGTCAAAATTTGGCCGAATGGCTGGGCTGATAATGGAACGGTCATATTAACAAAGTGGGAAAATAATCCAGAGACTGGATTGCCAATGTTCAGACTTTCGACCACAGATACGCGAAACGCGTTAAGTAATCGTGATGATGTTACAGGTGAGCATGCGGTATCTGGTGGACGGGAAATCTCTATCGAGAATAATCCAAACGGAGGGTATACCATCGTCAACGTAGGTGCGTCGCGATCTACTCACTTCTGGATTAATGACGGCGAGAAAATTCTCGATAACACTTGGTTTAGAAATGAAGGTGGAGCACAAAACGCAAACTGGCAGAGGTTCATGCAAGGTGTTGCCAATAAAATTGAAGCTAATGGCGGTGTAATTGGTGACAAGACCGCTACGATCTATCACTACCCAAATGGGCCATTAGAGAAAAATGTTGTTGTGCAACCCGGCGTCAAACCAACATTAATTTATAAACGGAAGTTCTAAAATGCTTGTACTTGTTTACATTGAATGTGCATTCGTTGCTCTATTGACGCTTGGATATCTCAAGCTTCTCTCAATTGGCATAACCGTTTCCACAGAACCTATTTGGTATAAATTCCTCTTTTTTATTGTAGGAACCTATAGCCTTATTTCGTTATGGTGGATATTGATTATGGGGTTGCGGCAACTGAAAAATAAGCATCACGGCCCAATTCCAATTTTGATTAAGGGTGGAGTAGGAGTCGGTTTCATCTTTGCAGCTTGGCTTGTGCTATACCCTTGGCTCTACAATAATAGTGGCTATGTACAGAATGATTTCCCAGTCGTTATGTTGTTTCTCGTTTCTTTACCCAGCTTAATTGCAGTCCATGTTTTTGTGTTTTTAAAACGCGGTAAGGCGTAATCTGCAGAAAACACAGGGTCAGAAAACACAGGCCTTGCCTTTTGCCTCCTTCAACAGAAGGAAGACTAAAACCAGACTGCCCATGGGAACATTTGTGCGCTGCTCATTTGCCCCGATGGCTACCTGAAAAGCGCGTCAAATTCAAAGCACTGCCTCAAGCCCTTTGCGGTCAAGAAGGTTGAGCAACTTCAGGGAAGGGCCGCTCGGGTGTTTCTCGCCAATCTCCCATTTGCGCACCGTTGACAGACTCGTGTTCAACACCGCCGCTAGCACGGACTGACTCAACTGCAAGTGCGTGCGCAAGGCGCGAATTTTTTCGCTGTCGTACTCAGGTACCGGATCAAGGCACAGGACATCAAACTTGCGCATCTTGCGCTTGTCGATGAATCCCAGGCGGTGAAGATCGCTGGCCGTCTCGTGTACCGCTTCAAGAATCGGGCTCCTGGCTTTAATTTTTTTGGTCATGACAAATCTCCTGTAACGAACCATCTACTACCGCTTCGTCGAGTTGCCGACCGGTTCTGGCCAGCAACTGTTCGGCGATGTCCTGCAATGCTTCCAGTTCATCGTCTGAAATAGTGGCCCGATTATTTTTCTCGAAGCCATAGACGAAGAACCATCGGTTTCCCTTGTTGGTCGCAATCAGCGTTCTGGCACCGCCGCGCTTGCCGCGACCCGATAGCCCCACACGCTTTTTCACGATGCCGCCGCCGAGATCGGCGTCGATCAGGCCTTGCCCAATTTCCACGACAGCTTTGCACAGCGCGGCATCGGTCAGTTCTGTCTTGCGCATCCAGCGGCCGAAAGGGCGAGTTTTGAACACACGTCTCATGACTTTACTATATCACTTGGTGTCGTAGTTTTGCAAGAAAGTTCCCAGGATATCGGGGCAGTCACCAAAATAAATGGGGCTGATCTTATCCACTTTGATGGACACCCCTACAAATCACAAATCAATGGCACACAATCAATGGCAATCAATGTGGCAATCAATGGGGTCAGACTCGATTGATTTTCAGTCCATATCAATGGAGTCTGACCCTGACCTTTCCCCGCATTTTCTCATATACGACCTGATGCCGGTGTCCGATTGCCGAGCGCAGAATGCGCTCATTTACGCGGCAACTCCGGGGTCAATCCCTCAAGAAAACGCCGATTAATTTAATTCGGGAATGACGCATCCCAAATAAATCCGCATTCCCCTAAACAAATTCCCAATTCTCTGGATAACTTCTTTAACAACGGGCGCGCATTCAAGGTTGATTGCAAGGTTGATTGAGCGCCCCCCAATAAACGAAGCAAACCAGGGGCATTAAAAATGACAGCCATCATCACCAGCAACGGACTTGGATTGAGCAACAGCCTGCTGGGCGCAGCGGTCGGGAATGCGGCGCTGGGGCGCGCAGGCGAGTCGGTCTATGTCAACGGCAGCAGCGGCAACCTGGTCGTGCAACGGCAAGACGAATTGCTGCTTGGGACGGGACTGGACCTTGGCATACTACGCACCTACAACAGTCAGGGCCAGTTTGACGGCGACAACAACGACCACTGGCGCATCGGCCTGTACCGCAGTCTGGGCCAGCTCAGCGGCACCATCAACACGGCTGGCAGCAGCATTGTGCGCACCAATGGAGAAGGTGCTGAACTCAAATATACCTACGACAGCGCACGCGGCCTGTACATCAACACCGATGGCGCCGGCAGCTTTGATAGCCTCAGCTACAGCGGCAGCACGTGGACCTGGACCGATGGCAACAGCCGCGTCACGGAGAGCTATGACTGGAACGGCAGCAGCGGCAAACTTCTGCAACTGGCCGATACCGACGGCAATGCCCTGACTTACAGCTACAGCGGCAGCCTCCTGACAATGGTCACCGACGCCTCCGGTGAAAAGACCTACCTGGATTACAGCGGCACCAACCTGACCCAGATCCGTACCGTCAAGAGCGATGCCAGCACCGTCACCCGCACTCGCTATACCTAC
>Ga0209515_10010019_pt1 | contig 10656 bp, 8 predicted proteins | sample Subgroupgradi54m_FD_187454 | JGI IMG/M metagenome (GOLD analysis project Ga0209515, IMG submission 187454) | Subsurface groundwater microbial communities from S. Glens Falls, New York, USA - GMW60B uncontaminated upgradient, 5.4 m (SPAdes)... ...
AAGAAGGCAGTGGAAGAAGCGGAGGTTGAAGAGATTGAAGTAGAAAAAGAAGTTCCTGTTGTTGAGGAAAAAGTTGCTGTTGTGAAGAAAGTTGATGCTGTAAAAGAAAAGAAAGTTGTTGAGAAGATAATTGGGAAAAAAGAAGAGAAAAAAGTTGGTGTATCTAAACAAGAACAAAAAAATGAATTAAAACAATCACAATCACGTTCTGAACAAAAAGTACCTGTTGAGGATAAAAAATCTGTTTCTGCGGTTAGTACAGCTCCAGTTAAGAAAAATCTCTTAGCGCAGCAGATGGAGCATTTTGCGAAGTTGAAAGAGGCGGAGAAAGACAAGCAGAAATTAGAGAGTGGAAAGAAGGTTGTTGATGAGAAGAAGGTTACATCAGAAATAGATGAAGATGAACCGGAAGAAGCTGATGAGGAAATGGAAGAGTTTGATGTTCCATCACCAAAAAGTACAAAAGAAGAAAAAATTATTTTACCAATCGAAGATGAATCTGTTGATGAGGATGATGAGAAAGAAGAATCGAAAGAAGACAAACAAGAAGAATCAACTGGTTTTTTTGGGAAGTTGAAGAAGACGTTTTCATTCAAAAAAGAGGAGCCTGTTGTTGAGGAAGATTTTGCTGATGTTGATTTAGTTTCTACAGAAAAGGTTGAACCGAAAAAAGTTGTAGTAAAGCCAATAATTATTAAGAAAAAAGTAGTTGTTGAAGAAGAGTTAGATGATGATGAGGTAAAACCTGAGAAGAAAAGTCTTTTTGGTAAGATTAAAGAGACAATTACATCGCGGACAATTTCTGAAGAGAAGTTTGAGGAGTTATTTTGGGATTTGGAGCTGGCGTTGCTTGAGAATAATGTTTCTGTGGAAGTTATTGAGAAGATTAAAGTTGATTTGAAGCGGGAGCTTGTGAACAAGCCGTTGCCGTGGGATGTTTCGGAAAAAATTCATAAGACGCTTACTAAAACGTTGCATGATATTTTGGCGTTTGAGTCAGAGGATATATTTTCTCGAATTAGTGCGAAGAAGAAAGGGCCTTATGTTATTGCTTTTTTTGGGATTAATGGTGCGGGGAAAACGACTTCGATTGCAAAATTGACTTATTATTTACAACAGCAAGGGTTGAGTGTGGTGTTGGCCGCGTGTGATACGTTTCGAGCGGCAGCGATTCAGCAGTTAGGGGAGCATGCGCTGAAGTTGAATGTGAAGATGATTCAGCATAACTATGGTTCGGATGCAGCGGCGGTGGCGTTTGATGCGGTGCAGTATGCGGAGAAAAATAAGATTGATGTGGTGTTAATTGATACGGCAGGAAGGCTGCATAGCAATACTAATTTAATGGGTGAATTACAGAAGATCATTCGCGTGGTGAAGCCAGATTTGAAGATTTTTGTAGGGGAGAGTATTACAGGAAATGATTGCATTGAACAGGCGCGAGAGTTTAATAATCTGGTGGAAATGGATGGGGCAATTTTAACGAAAGCGGATGTAGATGAGAAAGGAGGAGCGCCACTTTCTATTGCGTATACAATCAAGAAGCCGATATTATTTTTAGGGGTGGGGCAGGAGTATAAAGATCTGGAGAAGTTTGAAGCCGATACTATATTAGGAAGGTTGGGGTTGTAGTTCTGTTTTGATTGTTGAATAAATTAATGTTGTGTTTGTTAAAAAATACATTGGAGGGATTATATTATGGTATTAGAAACATTATATGGGGTTGGTACAGCGTTAGTTACACCGCGGTTGTCAGATACGTCTCTTAATTATGATGTTTTTGAACAATTATTGGAACGACAATATGATACAACTCAGTTTACGGTTGTGTTAGGAACTACAGGTGAATCCGAATTCTTGAGTCCAGCTCAGCGAAAAGAGTTAGTTCAACGTACATTGTTTTTTGATTCGGATCGCAATGGAAGAAATAAATTTGTGATTGTTGGGGCGAGTGCGGGTAATACTGAAGAAGCAATATCACGAGCGCAACAAGCGTTGGGGTTAGGTGCTGATGCGTTATTAATAACGCCGCCACCTTATGTTAAACCTCGACAAGATGGGATTGTGAATCATTATAAAGCGATTTCCAAAGAGGTTGTAAATGCGCCAATTGTGGTGTATAATGTGCCTTCACGTGTTGGCGTAAATATTTTACCTGAAACGTTAGAACAAATTGCTGCTCAGTGTAATATTATTGCAGTAAAAGAAGCGTCAGGTGATTTAAAACAGTTGAAAGCCTATGTTGATGTGAGTTGCGGTAAATTTGTTGTTCTCAGCGGGGATGATGCCACAACTTATGAAGCAATGGGGCTTGGTGCTAAGGGGGTTATTTCAGTTGTGAGTAATCTTGTTCCACAAGAGATGAGTATCCTGGTTTCTACTTTTTTATCTGGGGATTTGGCACGTGCTCAAGAACTAGATCAACAACTCAAATTGTTGTATGAGGGATCTATGAAGTATGGTAATCCAGTTAGTATCAAAGCAATGATGAATCTTTGTGGATATAAAGTTGGCGAAGCACATTCTTCGTTAGGGACACTGAATAATTCTGAGATTGAGGTACTTCGAAAGATTGTTGAAACTCCTCGGTTTTAAGATGATTTTTCTTTTTTTTAGTATTTTGTTTTCAAAGAGCGATAGAAATACAGAATTATAATAAACAAATCTCTTCAACAACGAGCGGTAATTGAGCATAATCCATATGAAATAGTTCATATTTGAGCACTTTTTCCACTTTTATTGTTCCTCGCTGTACTCCTCCAACTGCTGATAAATAATCTCGAAGGAGACCGGTGAGTGGATGTATAGTTTTTCGAAACCCTTGTGCCGTTAGAATTATTGCTTTATATTCTATATCCCCTCGCTTCTTTGGCATGTATGCTCCGCTAAATCCCGCGTCTAAAAGATGATGTATTACCTCTGGGTGTGATTTTTCAGCATCCATGGTTAGGTGTAGTTCTATCTCTCTAAATTCTTCTTGGGGTGGACCTCTGAGAGATCGCTTTTGGAGAGTAAATGGAATCGGTATTTTTTCGTTGTATTTAGTTGATTGAACGAGTTCATCAATGGGGATTACTTCGCCTTCAATATATCCAGCAAAATCAGAATCCCTACATGCTCTAGAAACTTTTTCCCAACGTTCTTCGAATTCTGGTTTGTTTCTTAATTTTAATGTTAGGTGAGGATGGGGAGTAGTTATACTTGCATATCCAATGGGATGTCCGGAAAAATTGGTATCATAAAATCCTAACTCTTGTTTAAAATAATCAAATAATGTATTCTTATCTCCTAGATTAATACGAGAGTCAATGTGGATATGAAATATGCCTGATTGCACGGTTTCTTCTAATATTGGACTTTTTTCTAAGTTGGTTGAGGTCATGTTATGAATTAACATTTATTATCTATATAAATAAGTGTAGTCTTATATAAGATGACAAAGTTTATATATATGGTTAAATGTTAAATATTCCGATGGTTGAATTACAGGTATTGGAAGAGTTAGGGCTATCGCCAGCAGAAGCAAAAGTATATCTTGCTTTGATAGAGACGGGTTCAACACTTGCAGGTCTAATTATTAAAAAAACTGGATTACACCGCGGAACTACGTATCAAATATTGCAACGATTAAAAGAAAAAGGATTGGTTTCTGCAATAGTTAAAGGAAAGAAGCAATATTTTGAGCCAGCAAATCCGGATAGATTAATGGATTCTTTAAAGGAAAGAGAGGAGAAACTGCAGGAGATTCTACCCTCACTTAAAGCAAAATTAGAAGCTAATAAAGAGAAACAAGAAGTAACGGTATATTATGGGATTAAAGGGATCCGTTCTGCACTTGATAAAATGATGTATGAGTTAACTCCAGGAGGAGAATATTATGATTTTGGTGTTCCTGGTTCGTTTAGGGATCTAATGGGCCCGTATTGGGATCTGTGGCAAAAAAGAAAGCGAAAAAATAAGATTAAATCGAAAGTTATCTTTAATGAAGAAGTTCTAAAGAAGAATCCAACATTATTAAAAGACTATTATGGTGAAGCTCGATTTCATTCTAAAGAATATCCAAGCAGTACTGACACAATGATATACAAAGACACGGTTATTTTATTTATTTGGACGGCCAAACCAGCACTTGCCGTTGTGATTAAAAATAAAGATAATGCGGAGAGCTACAAGAATCAATTTAAGTTGATGTGGAAGTTGGCAAAGCGGTAAAGATGATTTATCTCTCTGTGATGATTTTTTTCGAAGAATTTATAAATTTCAAAGACTTTTATCTGGTTTATGGCTGATGCAGATTTAGTTGGTCGTTGTTCTTCGTTTCGGGTTACAGTGAATGATGGTAGTTCTCGGCAGGAGATTCATTGTTTAGCAACAGATGAACAGATGGCACGTAGAAGAATGGAGGAATTAGGTTATACTCCTACGCATATAACTCGTGTTTCATCTGCGGAATTACGTGCGGATCCATTGTATTCAAAAGCTGAACAATGGGCGTTATATCATGATAGAATGGGTGAACCGCAGGTTGATTGTTATCTGACGTCTAAGATTCGATAGAATTGTTTTTAGTTTATATTGGTAATTTTTGTGAAATATGAATCCAGTTACCAGAATTATCAAATAAGGCAGATCTGTTTTTTATCATAATCAACAGAATTGTCTATTGTTTTCACTGGGGGGGCAGTTAAATTTATAAAGAATAAAAATATTCTTTAGTTTATTATATAAAGAGGTGTTATGATGAAAAAATTACTTTTATTTATTATTCTTATAAGTGTGTTGGTTGTTGCGGGTTGTGGAATGCAGCCAGGAGAGAGTGTGTTTGGTAAATCTAATTTTGCGGGACAGGCGATTGGTTCTTCTTGTGAATCAGATGCTGAGTGTGATCGTGGTGAAGAGTGTGTACGTGGCGTGTGTTCTGGTACGGTCTATGAAGAAGTAGAAGAAGTAGTAGAAGAGAGGGATGAGGGAGTGGCGCGAGATAGAGGTAGGTCTGAACGTGGAATGTCTGAAGAAGAGATGGTTGAAGAAAGTATAGGATATGGCGGCGAGGAGCCTATTGGTGATGGGACGGGGAAATGTGGTGAAGGGTTAACTCCTTGCGGTCCTAAGAAAGATTGTGTACATATGGGGACAGATCCATCGAATTGTGGTTCATGTGGTAATTGGTGTTTTTCTCAAGATAAATATCCGGGTGTGAAGAATTCGGAGTGTATTAATAGTGTATGTGTTTTGAAAGAGTGTAAAGTGGGGTTGATGTTGAAGGATGGGAAGTGTGTGAAAGTTGCGAGTGAGTTAAAAGGATGTTTTGAGGGGGATTCTAATGCTCCTTTCTTTATTAAGAGCATGGGTAATAGTGCAACTATTACAACAGAAGATGATATTATTAATCCTACAGATTATTTTGTACTTTCCGGAGGTTCTACTAAGTATTACCTCTTGCAATATGTGAGTTCAGATAAGCAGACGAAATCTAATCCGAAAATTAAGTTTAAGAATGTAGGTTCTGGAGAGATATTGGAGTATTCTGTTTTATCTGTATCTGCACCAACCATTGCTACTATTAAACTAGGTGGATATCCATTTATTGTGCAGAGCGCAAGTAGTGCGGGATCTAATGACTTCCAAATTCACATAGATTTGGATGGTGATGGAAGTATTGGAACTAATGCGGTTGCGGATAGCTGTGTGATTGATATTCCTGATGCGAATTTGAAGAAAGAGATTTTGAAGCAGTTAGGCAAGAGTTCGGGAGAGGTGACGGTGGGGGAAGCGAAGAAGGTGGTATATCTTGACGCTCCGACTAAAGGGATTTCCAATTTAAAAGGATTAGAATATTTTACTTCCCTGAAAATGTTAAATCTTAAGTTTAATCAAATCTCTGATGTTAACGCGTTGAAGGGTTTGACAAAGTTGACTATGTTGTTTCTTGATTTCAATCAAATTTCTGATATTAGTGCGTTGAAAGGTTTAACACAGTTGACTCTTTTGGTTCTTAATAATAATCAGATTTCTGATATTAATTCGTTGAAGGGTTTGACGCAGTTGACTACGTTGTATATTAGTTCCAATAAAATATCCGATATTAGTGCGTTGAAGGGTTTGACGCAGTTGACTAATTTGTATATTAGTTCCAATAAAATATCCGATATTAGTGCGTTGAAGGGTTTGACGCAGTTGGCTGCATTGGAGATTGTTTCTAGTCAAATTTCTGACATTAGTGCTTTGAAAGGGTTGACGCAGTTGAAATGGTTGTCTCTTAGCAACAATCAAATCTCTGATGTTAACGCGTTGAAGGGTTTGACAAAGTTGACTATGTTGTTTCTTGATTTCAATCAAATTTCTGATATTAGTGCGTTGAAAAGTTTAACACAGTTGACTCTTTTGGTTCTTAATAATAATCAGATTTCTGATATTAGTGCATTGAAAGGTTTAACACAGTTGACTCTTTTGGTTCTTAATAATAATCAGATTTCTGATATTAGTGCATTGAAAGGTTTAACACAGTTGAGTCACTTGTTTCTTTCGTCTAATCAGAATTTAAAATATACCTCTATTAAAAATGGTGTATGTAATAAACAAAATGCCGATCTAGATGATAAAGCAACCATTCAACAATTCCTTGCCAAATGTGTTTAATTTCCTTTCTTTTATCTTAGGAAACATTTATATTAGTCTTATTATTACTGTTTAAAATGATCTTTGAGAAAGAAAGTATACTTAAAATAATTCTGCGATTATTTTTGAATTATTTTCGTTATTTTTTCTTGACGGGTGTGGTTATATTATTATTTGGTACGTTTTTATTTCTGATTTTGAATATCAATCCTGATATTTTTGGTCCGTTTATTATTTTTTCTCTGCAACAAATAGATGGTATTTCAACATTGATGTTGTATTTTTTTGTTCTTTCTTTAGGTGTATCACTGATTTCTACGTTTGTGCAATGGGTCTTTTTACATTTCTTTCAAATAAAGCTTGAGATTCGTTCTTGGTTACGATTTCGTTTAGTTTTTTGGGTTATTTCTCTTCTTTTCTTATTTGCCTTGCTGGCAGCAGAATTTGGTTTTTGGGGTGCGTCTTGGGAAATATTGATTGTGCTTGGCATCCTTTATTTTATTACATTGTTTTTGTGGGTGTGTTATTTTGTATTTGATTTCGCGTCTCAAAGAATATCTGAGACTTGAATTGGTTGTGGCTAGAATGTTAGAATGATTATCTTTTTATGCTTTCCCATTTCTATGAAATTCAAATGCGCGGTAGAGATGAGTAATTGCTTGATGGGTATATTTTTTCTCAATAAAACAAGATTGGATGACTGATTCTTGCATCTGGGTATACATTGAAATTGGGATTCCTTTTGAACGTAATGTTCCAAGAAATAGTATATCTGCGGTTTTTGAATTAGTGTTAGAGATATAATTCATGCCTTCACCAATTAAGGCAATACGTTCCATGCCGCTCTCTAATTTTATTGGGTGACCCATATGATCAAGGGTTGTAATTAATTTGGAGATGTTATCATGGGGTAATATGGCATATTTTCGGCAGGAATCACCGTCGCATTCTGCATCGATACTCAAATCATATTCGGCAAATAATGAGGATATTTTTGCGGCGATGCCTTTTTGATTCATGCGCATGTTATGCACAGTTATAAGTTGATAGCCGGGTACGTTGGCAATTGCTTTTACACCGTAATGGTCGGTTGAGGGAATGGCACGGATATTTGTTCCTGTTTGTGTGAAATCAAAACTGTTTAAAATTTTTACAAGTATGCCGCGTTCGCTTACGGGGCGCAAGGCAACATCATTAATGATTTGGCAGCCTAACCCTGCAAAAGCTTCTGCTTCGCGATAGGTTAATTCTTTGAGCGGTTGAAGATTTTCTATGATATTTGGATTTACGGGTAATATCCCATTTTGATCACTAAAAATTCGTACTTCATCGGCGTAGAGGGCGGCGCCCCAATAGGTGGCGCTGCCATCGGACATACCGAGTTCTAAAGTGACCATTTCGTTTGTGCCTTGTTTTGTGCCGATGAAACCGGGGGCGATTACTATCTCATCTTTTAAATCGTGTTCTTTGATTACTTTGCTGATAGCGCGTAAGGTTGCGTTATGGTCTACTCTGACGTCACGATTGCCGATAAAATCGTGTTCTCCACCCATGCCATTTTGGTTATAATCTAATAGGGTGAAAAATAAGTGAGGATATTTTTCTTTTGCAACTTCATATATTATCTTAGCTTGGGCGCGTTCGGGTAATCCGATTATTTTTGCTTCTGCTTGTGCGTCAATATTTCCACTTTGCAGAATTTGTTGTACTTCATCTAGTAATGGGGCAATGGTATCTGTTGGTAAATTGTGGTCTTTTACTTTGGTTTGTAGTATTTCTTGCAAAATATTCCATTCTGCATCGCGTTCTTTATCATTTACGATGTCATAGGCATGATTGGTTGCTTTTCTACCTCTTTTGGTGTTATCGGTTTTGCCTGGACCGGATAGTACCATGATTGTGTATTCGTTGTCTTTTGATGCGGCGATTGTGTGTTCTAGTGCTCGAAGGTCACGTTCTTTAGTTGCAAGGGAGGTTCCCCCCCATTTTTCGATGATGGCGCGTGTCATATTTTATGCTTTTTTTGGTTTGTTTTTAAGATTTATGGATTGGAATATATTTGTTATTCTACACTACATGTTTATATATGAGAAATCTATCTTTTTGTTATGACAACATTTCATACGATTACTCTAGGGAATAGTCATACGGTTTTTGATGCACAGCAGATGGCAGGGTTACTTGATGATGCAAAATTTACGTTTGCTTCTTCTCTTGAGGGTGCGGATGTGATCATTTTTTCTGTTTGTCTTGTAGAAGAGGAGAAAGAGCAGGATTTTTTTCATGAATTTGAAAAGTTACGAGCGGAATTTCCCTATAAGATGATTGTGGTGGTTGGGTGTTTGGATCATGTGCAGATTGGGAAATTGAAAGGGTATGCGCTGTTGTCATCGCGAAAGATTCATCATATTGTGGAAGTGGTTGAGGAGTTAGTGCATGAGAATGTGATTACGTATTTGCAGCGTGATGAGATGCCTCCTTTGTTATTGCCACGAATGAAAAAAGAGGAGTTGCGAGCTGTTGTGCCGGTTATGCGTGGGTGTTATGATTTGTTTTCTTTTCTGTCTAAGAGGAAGGGGACGCGCCAGATGGTGTCGTATCCGATTGAAGAGGTTGTTGAGATTGTGCGGCGAATTGTTGCAGAGGGTGGGAGAGAAGTTGTGTTGAGTGCAATTGATGTGGCGGAGTATGGAAAAGATATTGGGAAGTCGCTGCCGTTGTTGCTTGGGGAGTTATGTGGGTTGCCAGGTGAATTTCGTATTTTAATTGAGCGGATGAGTGTTGCGGGGCTTTGTGAGATTTATGGGGAGCTGGGGTCTTTGTTTGAGACGGGTAAGTTGTATACAGTGTTGAATGTGCCGCTGTATGCGGGGAGTACGAGGATTTTACAGAAGTGCGGGTTTTCGTATACGACGGATGATTTTGTTACAGTTGTGCAGGAATTTCGATTGCAATTTCCACTTGGTGTTGTGAAGACGTTGTTGTTAGTTGGATTTAGTGATGAGAATGAGCAGGATCATTGGGAGACGTTGACGATGCTTCGGGCGGTTGTGCCAGATGAATTGACGATTTCGTTGATTTCGCGTAAAGAGATGGGTGTTGAGGAGCGAGAGGCATTACAGCGACGAGCGAAAGTGTTTTATGAAGTGTTTCAGAATGGGATGATTATGCGAAATGAAAAATGGTGGGGAAAAGAGGATGTGGTATTAATTGAGAGTAAGATTGCGGAGAGAGAGTTTCGAGGGAGAAGTTGTGCATATAAAGAAGTTATAGTGGAAGGGGAGTGTAAATTAGGGGAGTTTGTTAAGGTGCGAGTGAAGACGGGGGGGAAGATGGAGTTGAGAGGGGTGAAGGTGTAATTTCTTTTCTTGTGCCGAAATACTTAAAAAGTGTTACTTGTATATTCCTTTCTTATGAAAGCAAAAGAGTTACGTGATTTATATTTGAAGTTTTTTGAGTTGAATGGGCATGCCATTATTTCGTCTGCGTCGTTGATTCCTAGTAATGATGCGTCGGTGTTATTTAATACGGCGGGGATGCAGCCGCTTGTGCCGTATTTATCTGGTTCTTTAGGGAAACATCCGTTAGGTACGCGTTTAGCGAATGTGCAGAAGTGTTTACGGACGGTTGATTTTGATAATATTGGGGATAATACGCATCATACGTTTTTTCAGATGCTGGGAAATTGGTCTCTGGGTGATTATTTTAAGAAAGAAGCGATTGGTTGGAGTTTTGAGTTTTTGACGGGTAAGCAATGGTTGGGTATTCCGTTACGGATGCTGGCAGTGACGGTGTATGAGGGTGATAAAACTGTGCCTCGAGACGAGGAGTCGTATGCGTTATGGTGGTCTCTTGGGGTTTCTGAAAAGCGAATTGCGTTTTTAGGGAAAGATAATTTTTGGATTGCGGGTGAGGCTGGTCCGTGTGGACCTAGTTCTGAGATGTTTTATTGGACGGGTGGCGGAGAGGCGCCTGAGATGTTTGATCCAAATGATAATCGATGGGTTGAGATTTGGAATGATGTGTTTATGGCGTTTCAAA
>Ga0209515_10010020_pt1 | contig 10656 bp, 13 predicted proteins | sample Subgroupgradi54m_FD_187454 | JGI IMG/M metagenome (GOLD analysis project Ga0209515, IMG submission 187454) | Subsurface groundwater microbial communities from S. Glens Falls, New York, USA - GMW60B uncontaminated upgradient, 5.4 m (SPAdes)... ...
AAGTTGCTGTCGAAGCTGTTAAGGGATCCGTTGAAGCTGTTGGAAAAGTAGGCGGAGATACGGTGGCTGCCACAAAAGAAGGAGTGGTAGCAGCATTGGATGCGGCTGCGGAAGTTGGCGGCGAGGCGATTGCTTCAGTGAAAGAAGCCCTCACGGCCGGCGTTAATGGCGCGAAGGAGATCATCGAGGCAACAAAGAAGTAAAATTTTTTTCATCTCAGGAGGCCTTATTGATAGCTATATTTAAGAAAGAGATAGCGAATGGTCGTCGTTCTTCATAACATTCGGAGTTTGCATAATGTGGGGTCTATTTTTCGGACGGCGGATGCGGTAGGTATAGAGAAAATTTATCTCTGCGGGATAACGCCAACGCCTATGGATAATTTTGGGAGATTACGGCTGCAGTTAACTAAGGTTTCTCTGGGGGCGGAGAAAATAGTTCCATGGGATGCTTCGGCTCGCTCAGCGCAAGCAATTTTAAAATTGCTTAAAGGACTTAAGAAAGAAGGATATAAAATTTTGGCGGTTGAGCAGAGTAAGAGATCTGTTCCTTATAATCGCGTAAAAGTTGGAACTAAAGCGAAGGTGGTTTTAGTGCTGGGAAGTGAGGTGAAAGGTTTGCCATCATCGATACTTCAAAAGGCGGATAAAATTGTGGAAATTCCAATGGTTGGAAAGAAAGAATCTTTGAATGTAGCGGTGGCTTTCGGGATTGTGGCGTATGGATTAAAATATAAATGAGCTTGTGATATTAGAAGAAGTTTCGGTTAAAAGGAGAGGCATTAATAGCTACAAAAAAGTTGTTGGCAACGAAGTTGTTGCCGATCTTAAAAAATTGACCCATCCGCTCAAAGGAAAGAGGGTCCTGCACATTAACTCCACCGCCAAGGGCGGTGGAGTGGCGGAGATTCTTCATAGTTTAGTGCCGCTCCAGCGGAGCTTGGGGATTGATTCCCGGTGGTTTGTTGTAAATCCGCCGGCCAAGTTTTTTGAGATCACCAAGAAATTTCACAATGCGCTCCAAGGCGCGAAAATTAAGTTTTCAAAAAGCGAGCTTGATTACTATTTAAAAATTAATAAAAAATTCGGTGAGGCGTTGAAAGAAATTGAGGCGGACCTGTTTATCATTCACGATCCACAACCGTTGGCCGCTTGGCACTATGCCGGAAGATTTGAGCCGGCGATTTCCCGAATTCATATTGATTTATCAACGCCAAACAAAAAGCTTTTGGAATTTCTCCTGCCGTTTCTTAACGAATACGATAAGGTAATTTTTAGCTTAAATAAGTTTGTGCCGAAGGGATTGCCGGAGAGTAAAGTGGCGATTATTCCGCCAGCGATTGACCCTCTGGCTCCGAAGAATAAGTCGATGAATTTGAAGACGGCGCGAAAAGTTTTGGTCGGGTTGGGAGTGGATGTTAAGCGGCCAATTATTGCTCAAGTTTCCCGGTTTGATCCGTGGAAGGATCCGGTTGGGGTGATTAACGCATATCGCTTGGCGAGAAAGAAAATCAAAGGGCTACAATTGATTCTTTTAGGTAATGCGACGGCGAAAGACGATCCGGAATCCGCCGTCGTGACCCAAGGAGTGAAGAAGCACGCGGGAGGCGATCCCGATATCCACCTTGTTAATATTGATAGCGATATACTTGTGAATGCAGTGCAAACCGGGGCAGACATTATTTTGCAAAAATCAATTAGGGAAGGGTTTGGACTTACGGCAACCGAAGCCCTTTGGAAGGGGAAGCCGGTAATTGCCGGGAATGTGGGCGGGTTAGCGCTCCAGATTGATAATCCGCATAACGGTATTCTGGTGGAGAAATCTAGTACGGCCGCCGAGGCGATTGTAAAATTATTCAATGATAAAGGACTTGCAGCGAAGATGGGCAGAGAAGCGCACAGATCAGTGCTTAAGAATTATTTGATTACCCGCCTGCTTAAAGACCACCATCGGCTTTACCAAAGTATTATTTAGAAGTGAAAGTGAATGTACTGACATCGGTTTTGGTTCTGGGATTATTTATAGCGATTATCGCTGGTGGATTTTTAATTTTGGGATCGGGATTAATAAGCAAAGAGAAAAAGGGAAGGGTGCTTATTGGAGAACAAGAGTTTAACGTGGAGATTGCTGACAATCCGATGAAGCGAAGTCAGGGGCTCTCTGGGAGGGTTAGCTTAGGGGTGAACGAAGGGATGCTGTTTCTTTTTTCAGGGGCGGGCTATCAGGGGTTTTGGATGAAAGGGATGATAATTCCCATTGATATTATTTGGATTAAGGACAGTAAGGTTGTCGGGTTTGAGGTAAATGCGCAGCCGGAGCCGGGTATAAAGCAAGGGCAGTTGAATGTCTATTCGCCGCCGGAAGCGGTGGATAAGGTGTTGGAGGTGCCAGCAGGAACGGTGGAGCGATTAGATATTCAAGTTGGGGAAACGGCAGTGCTTAGTTATAATTAACCTATGGTCCATTCGACAGGCTCAGGACAAGCAAAAATTGCGATCAATGGGTTTGGTAGGATAGGAAGATTATTTTTCCGGGCCGCCTTCGCTAAAGCTTCGGCAGGCCAAGCAGGCTTAGAAATTGTGGCGATTAACGACCTCGGCAATCTGGAGAACCTGGCCTACTTGTTGAAATACGACACGGTCTACGGCCGATATGATAAAGAAATAAAAATGGAGGGTGGTAGTTTAGTGGTTGATGGGAAGGCGGTAAAGTGTTTTCAGGAAAAGGATCCAGCGAAATTGCCGTGGAAAGATTTAGGAATTGATGTCGCGATTGAGGCCACCGGTTTTTTCGAATCTTACGAGCAAGCTAAAGCCCATTTGGCAGCCGGAGCGAAGCGGGTCGTAATTACCGCGCCGGCAAAAGACGATGATGGAGAAATCGGAAGAACCTGCCTTGTGGGGGTAAACGAAGAGATGATGAAGTTAGTGAAAATTACTTCCAATGGGAGTTGTACCACCAATGCGGCTTCCCCCGTGATTAAGGTTCTGTCCGAAAAACTTGGAGTAGCGAAAGCAGTTTTAAACACAACTCATGGATACACAGCGACTCAAAATCTAGTTGATGGCCCAAGTAAGGGAAGCGATTTTCGACGGGGGCGAGCGGCGGCGCAGAACATTGTCCCATCAACCACCGGTTCGGCTATTGCCATAGGCCGAGCGATAGAAGAACTTGGTGGGAAGTTTGACGGTATTTCCCTCCGGGTGCCGACAGTGACCGGATCAGTCGCTGACATTACCTTAGTGACTGCAAGGAAAACTTCGGTGGAGGAAGTAAATCAAATTTTGGCTCAAGCGGCGGGGGAGCCCCGCTGGCAGGGAATTCTTAAAGTGACTGACGAGCCGGTAGTTTCGAGCGATATTATCGGGGAGCCATACGGGGCAGTTGTGGATTTGAACTTTACGCGGGTGATCGATGGCGACTTGGTGAAAATTTTGTCTTGGTATGATAACGAGCTTGGCTATGTTTCAACGCTCACGAAGCACGTGGAGTTGGTAGCGAAGTTGGTTTAGAATATGGTTATGAACGAGCAAGCTAAAGTTATATCAATCGGAGATCTTTTTAGGCAATCATGGGGTTTGTACCGTGGGCGGATTGGAATTTTAATAAAGATAATGCTCTTGCCGGTGGCACTTTTGGTGGGAGGAGATATTTTTGGGTCATTAAATATTCTTAGCTGGCTTGGAGGATTTCTTGGTTTTCTGGGAATAATAACTTCATTCCTTGCCGGCCTGACACTCATTTTTGCCATACAAGACAACCTGCAATTCGGTGAGTCCTATCGGCTGGCGCTTCGAAGATTCTGGTCGTACGGCTGGCTGACGGTGCTTTCGGGATTTGTTACTCTAGGCGGATTTGTGATGCTCGTTATCCCGGGAATCATTTTCTCGATTTGGTTCATTTTTGCTATTTATGTTTTTGCGCTTGAGGGAGAGAAGGGAATGAGTGCTCTTCTCCGGAGTCGAGAATATGTCCGCGGTTATTGGCGGCAGGTTTTCGGGCGACAGGTTGTGCTTATCTTATCGGCAGTGGCTGTTATTCTGGTGCTTAGTTTTCTTGGTGCAGCGTTAACCGGAGGCAGCAAATCAGGAGCAAATCTTGTTATTAATTTATTCACTCTAGTCATTACACCATTTACCACTGCTTATTTTTATGTGCTCTATCAAAATTTGAAATCATTAAAGCCGGAAGTGATGAGCCAGCCAGCGAGCGGGCCGCGAGGGTTCTTTTACTTCAGCGCTGTTCTAGGAGTTTTAGGACTCATCGCTTTAATAGTGGTGCTGTTTATAATCGCAGCGCTTCTCATCTCCGGCGCACAATGATTATCTACATCGGGGCGGATCATCGGGGGTTTAAATTAAAAGAGACGCTAAAACGATTTCTCCAGGAGAGCGGTTATACAGTCGGTGATTTGGGCAACGCCCAATATTTTGAGGGAGATGATTACCCGGATTTCGCGAAGCTGGTTGCGGAGAAGGTGAGCGCTGATGCTCGTAGTGGTCGGGGAATTGTAATCTGCGGCTCAGGGGTGGGAGTGGATGTTGTGGCTAACAAATTTCCTAATATCCGTTCGGCTCTGGGGTTCCATCCGGACCAGGTGGTGGAAGCGAGGAGCAATGACGATGTAAACATCTTGTCTTTAGCGGCAGATTTTTTAGAAGAAGACCAAGCAAAGAAAATTGTGAGCGTGTGGCTGCAGACCCCTTTTGACGGGGACGAGCGAGACAAAAGGAGAATAGAGAAAATCAGGCAAATTGATTATACCAGGCATTAACTGTCGCGATTTCGAGACGGTGGCAGTCCAGGCAAAGAAAATTAGCGAGATTTCTTCTTGGGCGCACCTTGATGTGGAGGATGGAGTTTTTACTCCAAGTGTGACGTGGCGACATTTGGAAGAATTCTCGTTTTTGACTTCCGAACTTCCGATGCTTCACTTTGAAGTGCATTTAATGGTTGCGAATCCGGAGCAGGTAATTGAAGGGTGGCTAAAAAACGGAGCGGAAAGAGTGATTGTCCACCTGGAGGCGATGGATAATCCGCATTTGATTTTAGAAACGGTAAAGAAAGTTGGGGGAGAAGTGATGCTGGCAATTAATCCCGGGACTTCGGCGGAGATGCTTATCCCTTACATCAACTCCTTTCCTGCTTTTCAGATTTTGGCGGTCTCTCCCGGCCCTTCCGGCCAGGAATTCGACGAAAGCGTTTTGGAAAAAATAAAGTTTCTGCGAGAGAGAGCGCCGAATGCTATAATTGAAGTTGACGGTGGGATTAATCCGGAAACGGCGAAGTCAGCGAAAGAGGCGGGAGCAAATATTTTGGTTTCCACGTCTTACATTATGGACAGTCCGGACCCAAAAGGAGCGTATGAGGAGTTAGATAGAAGTACGAAGTAAGAAAAATGAAGCATGAATAACTATGGCTCATTTACACGAAGGAAAAATTAAATTATTAGAGGAGAAAGCGAACGAAATTAGGGAAAGTATTATTGAAATGCTTGTGGAAGCGGGGAGCGGGCATTCGGCCGGGCCTTTGGGGATGGCCGATGTCTTTACCGCTTTTTATTTTCATATTTTGAATCACGATCCTGAAAATCCTGACTGGCCGGAGCGCGACCGACTGATTCTTTCCAATGGACACATTTGCCCGGTCCGATATGCGACGATGGCTCACGCGGGATACTTTCCGATAAAAGAGCTGAAAACCTTAAGGAAAATTAATTCGCGGTTGCAGGGGCATCCGCATCGGATGGCTCTTCCAGGGATGGAGACGACTTCCGGACCATTGGGTTCCGGTTTATCTCAAGCGGCGGGAGTGGCGCTTGCAGCAAAATTGGATAACAAGAAACACAGGATTTATTGCTTTATGTCGGACGGGGAGCAGGATGCGGGCAACACTTGGGAGGCGGCAATGTTTATTGGGAAAAATAGAATAAGTAATCTCACGGCTTTAATTGATCGAAATCATATCCAAATTGATGGTTATACTGAAAATATAATGCCGCTGGAACCACTTAAAGAGAAATATGAATCATTTGGCTGGCATGTGCTGGAGATTGATGGGCATAACTTTGAAGAGATTGTGGATGCGGTGAATATGGCGAAAGCGATTCACGAAGAGCCGACAGTTATTATTGCTCACACTATTCCCGGGAAAGGAGTGAGTTTTATGGAAGATGATTACTTGTGGCACGGCTCACCGCCGGGTAAATTGTCAGTTGAAGATCCTGACGCACCGCCGAAAGAACAACAAGCGGCCGAAGCCCTGCGTCAGTTACGAACCCTCGGCGGGAAGATTGAATCGGAACACGAGTAGGGCTTCGGTTGGTTTTTCACTTTGCCCTAGGTTAAAACCTAGGGCAATTGTGTTTTAGCTTTAAGAGTATTTACTCCCTCAAAAAACTAATTCGATTACTTTTCTGAGGGAGTGCCCCGACAAGAGTCGGGGGCTCCTACTGCTAAACCTTTTCCGGTTCCCTGCGATTAGCGGAGTATCGAATTAAGTCGATCTCGTCGTAGAGATCAAGAACTCTCCTCCTTCTCTTTTCGATCACCTCGCAATGCTCTGCGATTCGCGAGTGGAACCCGAGGATAATTTCTTGCTCGGCAGAGATTCCCGGATCCCATCTCTCTGGCTGACTAGACCGAGCTTTACTCCGAGCATAATCTCGGACACTTGCTTCGGCCCTCTGGAGTCGCAGCTCGATCTGGTCGATTTCCCTCTTGAAGTGCTTTATCTCACCCTCGAGCTTGCCGATCACTCGAAGCCGAGCTTGGACTGGTGTCAGAAGCAGTACCTTCTTCTTCAGCCAAAATCTCATGACTAATTCTCCTTTCCCGTGGTTGCAGTAGGGGTAGAAGTTCTAAAAGAGCATGATTTTTATACTAATTTCTAGATCGCTTGTCAATCTAAGCAGAAAGAAAAATTTTGGAATGCTATAATAAAAAGCATGAATAAATATCCGTTGATAAGGAGAATATATTTATATCTGTTCGCTTTTATCGGGTTGGTTCTGATTACGATTGGATGCGTGCGGTTAGTGGGCTTGGGGCTCAAGACCTACGTTTTTAAGGAGGCCGATGTTTATTACAATTATCCTCTTTCGAAACCGGTTCCGGCTCCAGGAGAAGAGACGAGCACTGCGAGAGGGTCATCCGAAGAAGAAATTAAGGTATTTGAAGAGAAACAGCGAACTTCTAACCGTCAACGAGAAGCAGCCGAATCGATCGCCATGATTATTGTTGGATTACCTTTGTATTTCTATCACTGGAGGGTGATTAAGAAAGATAAAGAATTAGAGACTAGTAGCTAGAATCTAGAAAATAGAATGTTGAATCCGGAAGCAAAATTAAACCCGAAGCTATTTTCGAGTGACGTGGAGCAGATACCTATTCGGAATGGTTATGGAGAGGGATTGATCATTGTCGGAGAGAAAGATCCAAATGTAGTAGTGCTCTGCGCGGATTTAACTGAATCAACACGGTCAGAGGCGTTTGCCAAAAAATTTCCGGAGCGGTTTTTTGAGCTGGGGGTGGCCGAACAGAACTTGGCAACGATTGCTGCCGGCTTAGGGATTTCGGGAAAGACTCCTTTTATATCTTCCTATGCCACTTTCTCTCCTGGCAGGAACTGGGAGCAGATTCGGACAACGATTTCTTACAATGACTCTAATGTGAAGATTGCCGGCCATCACGCCGGGATTTCTGTCGGCCCTGATGGCGCTACTCATCAAGCAGTTGAAGACATTGCTACGATGCGAGTGATGGCCAATATGAAAGTTTTTGTGCCTTGTGATGCGATTGAGGCCAAAAAAGCAACCGTGGCCGTGGCCCAGATTTGGGGGCCGGTTTATTTGAGGTTTGCGAGAGAAAAGACACCGATTGTGACGACGGAGGAGACACTATTTGCGCCAGGGAAAGCTGAAATTTTTTGGCAATCCAAAAAGCCACAGGTAGCGATTATTGCTTGCGGGACGCTTGTTTATAACGCCCTTGTAGCGGCCAAAGAGTTAGACAAAGAGAAAATTGGAACAATCGTGATTAATAATCACAGCATTAAGCCGATGGATGAACATACGATAATTGAAGTGGCGGGAAAATGCGGAGCGGTGGTGACGGTGGAAGAGCACCAGGTTGCTGGAGGGATGGGAAGTGCGGTGGCGGAAATACTAGCCAAGAAATTGCCAACACCACAAGAATTCATTGGAATGCAAGGAGTTTTTGGTGAGTCGGGTCAACCTAATGAGTTAATTGAGAAATATGGAATGGGAGTGAAAGATATAAAAAAAGCGGTAGAGAAAGTTATCAAGCGGAAAAAATGAAATACGATTTTATAGCGATAGGGGATACTGGAACCGATGCCTTTATTCGATTAGAGAATCCTTCGGCTCATATTGATATTGATCACGGCAAAAAGGAAATTGCTCTTGGGTTTGGTGACAAAATTCCCTACAAAGAAGTTTACATAGTTCCAGGAGTGGGAAATAGCGCCAATGCGGCTGTCGCTGCCTCGCGGCTTGGGCTCACGAGCGCGTTAGTGTCGAATATCGGTAATGATTATTTCGGGGAAGAATGTCTTAAGGTTTTTGATAGTGAGAAAGTTAGTCGGGATTACGTCAAAATTAATCAAGGATTTAAAACTAATTATCATTACGTGCTTTGGTTTGATGATGATCGGACGATCCTTATTAAACACCAGGAGTATCCTTATGAACTGCCTGATATCGGAGAGCCTAAATGGGTTTACCTAAGTTCGGCAGCAGCTAATTCTCTAGAGTGGCATAAGGAGCTGGAAAATTATTTTAACCAACATCCGAGTATTAATTTGGCTTTTCAACCGGGCAGTTACCAAATTAAATTTGGGATAAAGGAGTTGAAAGGGCTTTATCAAAGGTCTAAAGTTTTTATCTGCAACAGGCAGGAAGCCCAACAGATTTTGAAGATTAGTAAGGATGAGATTAAAGAACTTTTAGGCAAGATAAGAGAGCTAGGACCAGAAATAGTAGTGATTACGGATGGAATAAAAGGAGCTTATGCTTTAGCTGGCGATGAATATTGGTTTATGCCGCCGTATCCTGATCTAAAGCCACCATTGGAGCGAACGGGAGCCGGCGATGCTTTCTCTTCAACTTTTGTGGTGGGGCTTTGTATGGGAATGAGCGTGGTGGAAGCGCTCCGATGGGCGCCGATTAATTCAATGTCGGTGGTGCAGTACGTCGGAGCAAGAGAGGGGTTGCTTACCAAGGATAAACTGGAAGAATACCTAAGCAAGGCGCCGAAGGATTATGAGCCGAAGAAAATATAGACTCCTGCTATGATTAACCCTCCCAATGCTCTAAACCAGATCCGGAGATACTCAAGTGTTTAGAGTGACATCTGCCAAAAATATCCACGACTCCACAAAATCCTAGCCTAGAAGTGCTACAATTACAGTAATCCTCAATAAGGCATGACCTACCTACGGCTTAGTCTAAGGTATCTCCTCACAACAATCTTAATCATCATCTTGAGCTTTGCCCTCTTCTTCATCATTAAAGAAGTTCTTGCCTGGACTAATCCCAGCCAGGCCCCTCCAGGAGGAAGCGGAGTTGGAGTTATTCCCGCAGGGACAATAAATCTTTACGGCGGATCTTCAGCTCCTTCCGATTGGCTTCTCTGCAATGGCTCGTCTGTTTCTAAAAACACCTACCCCGCTCTTTTTAGTGCTATCGGCTATACCTATGGGGGAAGCGGTAATAACTTTAACTTGCCCGACCTACGCGGCCGGACGGCGGTTGGGCTTGGCACACACGCGGACGTCGCCTCACTTGGCTTAAACGAAGGGGTTTCAACACAGTATCGCCGTCCCCGCCACCGGCATACGGTGACCGCTACGAAGGGTGCTACGATCGGCAACGCCAACGCCGCTTTCGTACCCGCAAGCACGGCTGATTGGGGAGGAGGATACCCGGCCACGGTCGGCGCCGATCCGGTTAACGACCCGCTTGATGCACCCGCCTACCTCATCTTGAATTGTATTATCAAAATTTAACCTCGTTCGACGCCAGTCAGGTTAAAATTGAATTATGACCTTTTCTTTACGGGAAGTACTTCAGGAAGCAGAAAAAAAGCAGGTAGCGGTGGGGCATTTTAATATTTCGGACATAACGGCCTTGAAGGGCATCATGAAGGCGGCTCGAGAACTTAATGTGCCGGTTATTATCGGAACTTCCGAAGGGGAGGCAGAATTTATTGGATTTCGACAAGCGGCGGCGTTAGTGAAAAGCTTAAGGGAGGAGCATCCGGCCTCGAAAAGCGGCTCCGTCGCTTTAGGAAAAGTTTTTTTAAACGCCGATCATTTTAGGTCGCTGGAAAACGTGGGGCAAGCGGTGGATGCCGGTTATGATTCAATAATTTTTGACGCGGCGAATCTCTCACTTGAGGAAAATATCAAAAAGACAAAAGAGGCAGTGGGTTATATAAAATCGGTTTCCGCCAGTCGGCGGACCGATATTTTAGTTGAAGGCGAGCTTGGCTATATTGGAACTTCTTCAAAGATTTTAGAAGAAATGCCTCACGGAGCGGCAGTGACGGAGACAACAATGACAAAGCCGGAAGAGGCAAAAAGATTTGTAGAGGAAACCGGAGTTGATCTTTTTGCGCCCGCCGTTGGAAATATCCA
>Ga0209515_10010023_pt1 | contig 10655 bp, 6 predicted proteins | sample Subgroupgradi54m_FD_187454 | JGI IMG/M metagenome (GOLD analysis project Ga0209515, IMG submission 187454) | Subsurface groundwater microbial communities from S. Glens Falls, New York, USA - GMW60B uncontaminated upgradient, 5.4 m (SPAdes)... ...
TGGCACGCGCGCGTATGTTGCCAACCACGACGGTTCCAGCGTTTCTGTGATCGATATGGCGACGACGACCGTCGTAAAGACAATTGGCGTGGGCTCAGGCTCGAGTTGTGTGATGATTAACGCTGCGGGAACGCGCGGATATGTCCCGAATTTTTACACTAATAACGTTTCGGTGATCGATCTGACAACCGACACCGTGATTGCGACCATTCCGGTGGGCATCAACCCGACCAACATTGCCGTTACGCCCGATGGGACTCGCGCCTATGTGGCGAACTACACCAGCGGCAAGGTCTACGTGATCAACACATCGACCAACTCGGTGATGTCGACCATAACGGTGAGTGGCAGGCCCTGGGGTATCGTGATCAATGCGGCGGGCACGCGCGCGTACACCACGGATTACAATTCCAGCATGAATATCACGGTGATCGACATCGCCACCAACTCGGTCATCGCGACGGTAGGGACGGTTTCGGGCGCGGCTGGCATCGCGATCAAATGATCCTCGCAATGACAAGCCGAAGTTGGCCTGGGTTGGTTAGTCGGGGTTTCCCCCTTGCCCGCCGATATGACAACTGACGTTTCCATCGCTCATTCCACCCGCAACGGCTTCGCAAGCGACCCCGCCTTTCGCAAATGATCAAACCGGAAAAGATCCTGAGTTTCTCCCCCTATGCGTTCTGGCGGCTCCATGCGCTTTACGAGGTCGCCCTCTGTCACAACTTCCAGTGGCGCGGCCATGGCTACAACTACGTGAGCTGCGACGGGCTGTTCAGCGACTGCGACATGTTCTGGGAGGCGACGACGGGACCGCGTCCGGCCAATGCTTGTGCGGTATGTCAGTCCCAGGTCAAATCCCTGCTCGAAAGCTGCCGCATCCCGAATACCTGGCTCGGGAAATACAAGTCCCCCGGTGACGACCTCGCCGCCAGAAGCTTCGAACAAAATCTCAAGGACTTCGAGCTGCTGGAGGCGGTGTTCGACGGCAACCCGGTCGGCGCCTGGGTGAAGTCGAGCGTCCATACTCACCTGCGCATCAATGCCGTCGACCTGCTCAATCCCAAGCATTGCGCGACGTTGCGGAGCTACCTTTACAGCGGGGCCGTCGCGATCAACGCCATCAACCGGATGCTCGATGAACTGCAGCCCACCATCATGCTGCTCTTCAACGGCCGCATGTCTCTGCCCCGGATCGCCATGGAACTCGCGAAAGCGCGCGGCATCCGCGTCGTCTGCCACGAGCGGGGCATCGCCAAAGAGACACTGCTCCTGTGGGAGAACGAATCCTGCCTGGCGCTCCGTCCGTATGGAAAACTCTGGCAGGAGTGGGGCGAAATCCCGCTCAGCCAACACGAGGTGTCCCGGGTCACCCAGTGGCTCACCGACCGGGCGCACGGCGCCAATCTCAACTGGAATGCCTTCAGCGTCCAGAGTTCCCTGGGCGTCGTCGGTGACTTCCTCGACGCGAACCAGGGTCGGAAAATCTGGAGCCTTTTCACGAGCAGCATGGACGAGATCGTGGCGGAGCCCGAGTATAGCTCCGCCTTCGGGACCCAATACCGCTGGATCGAGGAAACCCTCGCCTTCGTCCGCGACCGCCCGGACATCGCCCTGGTGATCCGCGTCCATCCGAACTCGGGCGGAAAGAACTCCACCGGACGAAACCAGGAAGAGCTGGAATTCTTCCGACGCTTGCAGACCGCCCTTCCCGGCAACGTCGCCCTGGTGATGCCGGACGACAAGGTCAGCACCTATGCGCTCATCGACCGCACCGACCTCGGATTCGTCTATGGCAGCACCGTCGCCCTTGAGCTGGCCTGCCGGGGGAAAAAGGTGCTCCTCGGAGCGCGCACGCCCTGGATGTCCTGCGGATCGATCGAGCTGATCACCGAGCCGCAAAATTACGCCTCACTCCTCGCCGCCCACGCGGCCGCCCGGCCGGATGCGGCGGTCGCCGAAGGCATCGCGACCGCGGCCTACCGCTTCGCCTACGCCTACGTCCAGCGCTGGAACATCCCGTTCCCGCTGGTGCGCATGCCCGATGTCCACACGGGCGTCCTGACGGCCAGGACCCTGGATGAATTCAAACCCGGCGTGCATGACTGCCTCGATTACTGCGCCGAGGTCGTCCTCGGCCTCCGCCCCTCGGTGCCCGTTGCCAACCTGCCGGTGCGCAAAGACGCCCGGCAGAAGGAGAGCGAGGCGGTGCGCGCTGCGCTGAGAACGCTCGCCGGCGAACCCGCCGGGCCGCGGGTCATCCGCGCCAGCGTCGTGCTCACCTGCTACAATTACGGTAAATTCCTGCGCGACTGCGTGCGCAGCGTGGCGCAGCAGACATTCCGCGATATCGAACTGATCATCGTCAACGATGGGAGCACCGACGATTCCGCCACGGTGGCCGAGGCCTGTCTCAAGGAATTCACCAATTTGCAGATCACGCTGATCAACCAGCCCAACTCCGGCCAGCCCGCCCTGGCGCGCAATGCCGGGATCAGGCGGGCGCAGGGGGAGTTCATCCTGCCGCTCGACGCCGACGATCAGATCGACGCCCGGTATCTCGAGGAAGCCTTCAAGGTCATCGAGGCCGACCCCCGGGTGGATCTGGTTTACTCCGATTCCCTGTTCGACAACGGAAAGAGCCGCTCCCGGAAAAAGCCCGGGCGTTTCGACGCCAAATCGCTTGGCGCGGCCAACCAGCTGGTTTATTGCTGCCTTTACCGGCGCACCCTCTGGGAGAAAATCGGCGGCTACCGCGACAACGTGCGCGGCTACGAGGACTGGGATTTCTGGCTGGCAGCCAGCCTCACGGGTGCGACGGCCGCCTACATCAACTGCCTCGGCCTGCTCTACAACGAGAAGGACAGCGGCGTCTATTCCCAGACCGTCGCCCATCACCAGGCCCGCACCGCCCGGGTCATGCTCAACAATCCCGCCGCCTACACGCGCGCCCAGCTCCAGCAGGCGCAGGCTCTGCTCGACACGCCCGCCATCCCAAAGCCGCCGGCGCTCGTCTCTGTCGTGATCCCTTGCTACAATCAGTCGCAGTATCTCGCCGAAGCCGTGGAAAGCGTCCTCGCGCAGACTTACCGGAACTGGGAAATCATTATCGTCAATGATGGCAGCCCGGACCAGACGAGCCAGGTTGCGCAATCGCTGGTTCGCCGTCACCCGGACCGGCGGATCCGCCTGGTCGAAAAACCGAACGGCGGGCTGGCCGACGCGCGCAACGCCGGCATCCGGTTCGCCCAGGGCGACTATATTCTGCCGCTGGACGCGGACGACAAGATCGCCCCGGAATTTCTGGCCAGGACCGTCGCGCTCCTGGATCAGCATCCGGAGACCGGTATCGCCTACACCGACTGGGTCTATTTCGGCGCGCACCACACGACGCGACACGCCCTCGACTACGATTTCAAGCGGCTCTGCGCCAAGGAAAACCTGTTCACCTGCACCTCGCTCTACCGCAAAAAGGCGTGGGAAGCCGCGGGGGGCTACAATCCCAACATGACGCGGGGCGTGGAAGACTGGGACTTCTGGATCGGTTGCGGGGAACACGGGTTCCACGGCCGGCACATCCCCGAGCCGCTCTTCTTCTACCGTGCGAAAGCCGGCAGCATGATCCACACCTTGCAGCCGGACCTGCCGGCGATGTTCGCCCGCATCATCCTGAATCATCCCAAACTCTACAATCCCGAGGCCGTCCGGAGCGCCCGGCAGATCTTCGATTCGGCCAATCTACCCCCGCCGAAGGAAAGTTCGCCCGGGACGGAATGGCTGCCGACGCCGGCCAGCCCCGCCGAGTTCTCGCAGATGGTGACCGAGGCCGAGGCCCTGGTCCGCGACGGCCGGCTGGAAGAGGCCATCGCGCAGATTGAGCATGCGTTGCTGATCGCCCCCACGGCCGAGTGCTCCACCCGGGCCACCGAGATTCTCGGGCTGCTCCGGGCGGCCAAGCCCGCGGCCTCCGACCCCGGGGAGATTTTCGGAGCGGAGGAGGTGCAGAACATCCAGCAGATCATCACCACCTACTGCAACAACCCCGGTGACTCCGTCCGCGACCAGCTGCAGGAGCTCCAGCAGGGCTTGATGGGTTTTCTGGTGACGGCGGACAAGGAAACCCTCGCACGCCAGTTCCAGGGCGGCGTCGGTCAGGTCTTTCGCGCCCTGGTCAAAAGCGGCCTGCCGTCGGAGCCGCCGTCCCCCGAGGCGACCGCCCAACTCGCGGTGCTGGACGAGTCCCTGGCCGGTCCGGCCACGCCGGGAAGTGCCTTCGACTGCCGCCCGCTGCTCGCCCGCATGCTCCGGGCCCCGGCGCATCGCGGAGCCGCCAACATCGCGCCGGAAAAAATCCCCGCGTGGCTGCTCGATGATTATCTGGGCTACGTCTTGCGCGCGCCCCAGGTGTTCGTCACCACCGGCGAAGCCGAACTCTACCATGCGCATCTGCTCGGCTGGGCGCGCGCGATCTTTGAGCGCACCTGCACGGCGCCGAACGAGCCGCTGACGAAGCAGCTGGCGATCTTCTTCACGATGAAGGCGAACTACATCCCGCTGTATTTCAGCCGGGGTAACACCCGTGAGCTGGCCGAAAAACGTGCGGCCATAATGGAATACGTCCTCGCCATGAAGGGCGCCGCGATCAACGCCAAGCTGCCCAAACGGCCCGGGAACCGGCGAAAAATCAAAGTCGGCTACATCAACGCCCACTTCGGCGCGCAGACGGAAACCCATGTCACCTTGCCGACGCTGCAGCTCGATCGCGACAAGTTTGAAATCTGCCTTTTCCCGGTCGCGCGCAATCCCGGGCCCGTGGAGGACTATTGCCGCTCCCTCGCCGATTCCTTCACCCCACTGCCGCCGGACGTCCATCAGCAGGTGAAATGCATCCGCGACGCCGCGCTCGACGTCGCCATCATCGGCACGAACGTAACCGCCGTCACCAACCAGGTGTCGTTGATCGCGCTGCACCGGCTCGCCCCGCTCCAACTCGCGTCCTATTGCTCGCCCGTAAGCACCGGCATGCGGCACATCGACGGCTATCTGACCGGCACTTATGTGGATACTCCCGGGCTGGCCGATCATTTCAGCGAAAAGCTCCATTTTTGCGAAGGTCCCCCCGGCTGTCTCGACTACCGGGTGGAAGGGAAGGGCTCCGCGGTGGGTTTCGATCGCGCTAGCCTCGGGCTCGGGGCGGATGACATCGTGTTCATCAACGCCGCCGCCTGCTTCAAGATCCTGCCCGAGATGCAGGAAACCTGGGCGAAAATACTGCAGGCCGTGCCGGGATCGCGCCTGCTGCTGCTGCCGTTCAATCCCAACTGGTCGAACGCGTTTCCGGTGAAGCAATTCGAGCGCACACTTACGGAGGCCTGCGCGCGCCATGGCGTCGCCCGCGACCGGTTTGTCCTGACCGGTTCCCTGTCCTCGCGCGCCGACGTCAAGGCCCTGGAACGCCTGGCGGACGTGTATCTGGATACCATGCCCTTCTCGGGCAGCATCTCCGTCATCGACCCGCTCGAACTCGGCATGCCGACGGTCGTGTGCGAGGGGGATACCCATCGCGGCCGCATGGCCGCCGCATTGTTGCGTGAACTGGATATCCCGGAATTGATCACGCCCGATGAGGCCGCGTATATCGCGCTCGCGGTGCGGCTCGGGACGGACCCGGCCTACCGCCGGCAGCTCAACGGACGCATTCTCGCGGCCATGGCGCGGAAACCCAGGTTCATCAATCCGGAGGCCTATGCCCAGGGCTTGGGCGGACTGCTTGAATCCCTCGTCACCGGCAAGGCGCAGCCAGTCCTGACCCCGGTCATGGCGTAAGGACCGTGGCTGGTCCGATCAGTTGGCGAGCAGCGCCGCGAGTCCGTCTTCCAGCGCCACCTGCGGCTCAAACCCGAGTTCCGCCTTGGCAATATCCGGTGCGCCCAGGGAATGGCGGATGTCCGCCACCCTGGCCTCCGCGTGGACCGCGGTTGGCGCATTCGGAATCAGCCGGCGCAAGACCCCGATGAGCCGGTTGAGACTGGTGGCCCGGCCGGTGCAGATGTTGGCGGTGCCACTCGTTATTCCTGGAGCCGTGGCGGCAAGCACGTTGGCCCGCGCCACATCGTCCACCGCAATGAAATCCCGCGTCTGTTCCCCATCGCCGAAAATTTTAGGGCTGGTGCCCGCCCGCAGCTGGTCGCAGAAAATCGAAATGACACCGGAGTAGGGGGAGTTGGGATCCTGGCGCGGGCCATAGACGTTGAAGTAGCGCTGGGAACGGGCCGTGAACCCGAACGCGGCGGCGTGGCCGGACAGGATCGCCTCGGAGGCCAGCTTGGCCGCGCCATAAGGGCTGATCGGATGCGGCGCGGCCTGTTCGGCGAGCGGCAATTGCCGCGCATCGCCGTAGACGGCAGCGGAGGAGGCAAACACCACTCGCCCGATCCCATGGCGGCGCGCGGCTTCGGCCACCAGTTGCGTTGCATGCACGTTGAGTCGGAAGTTAAGCTCAGGATTCGTCACGCTCTCCTGAACGCTGACCAGTGCGGCGAGATGGATGATTGCGTCCGGTTTGGCCTCGGCGGCAAGGCGATCGAGGGCGGCGTCCGCCGTGATGTCGGCTTCGATAAAACGGAAAGCCGCGCTCCGCAGCGCCGCCGCCAGGTTCTCCCTGCGACCGGTGCGAAAATTGTCGCACCCGACGACCGCGTGCCCCGCGGCCAGCAACTGATCGCAAGTGTGGCTGCCGATGAAGCCGGCGGCGCCGGTGACAAGAACGATGGACATGCGGAACCAATAGCTTTCGCGGGATTTCCAGCAAGGCCGGATGTTTTAAAGTCACTCGATCGAAGTCGCGTTAAAGTTTGAGCCGGGTTCTGCCGCGATTCCACGAAAATGCAAATAGCCTTGCCGGTGACGAACAGACGGTGATTGAAGCAAAGGCGACGCCCGATCAGTCGTTGTCGTCCTCGTCGCCCTGATCGCTCCGGCCGTGCACGCGATCCTCGTCACGGGTCGCAGTCCTCGGGCGGAGCCAGGTTCGGTTTCAGTTTGACCCGAGGAAGTGACTTCACCTCGCGCGCCGCCTCAATCAGCACGTTCCGGTCTGCGGCTGAAAGGCGCGGCATGTCCCCGCCTTCGAAATAGACGAGCGCCTTGAGAGACTCGGAGGGTGCGAACGTCGGCTGGAATATCTTCGCTGCCGCCGCCAGCCCGTGGTCCAGGCGAACTCTCGCCCTGAGCATGGCGGCGATGTCCTGGTAATCCTTGGCCTCCGAGCGCTGGAGAATAACCTTCAGCTTGCTGGCCATGAGGTCGGCCAGCGAAGCCACCCGCAGAACTCCGTCGTCGGTCTGTTGGGGTTGGCCAACCCGGCCGAAATCCAGGCCACCGAAGAAAGACACTTTCACCCCGGAAGCGGTCGCCACCTCGAACGTGTTGCGGCTGTCCTGTCGCACCGAGGTGACCCGGAGAAACGGAAGCGTCTGTCGCAACGCCTCACGGTCCACCGGGCGGGAACTGAAGAAGTCAAAATCAACCGACTGACGATGCCCCAACCGAAGCGCAATGGCGGTGCCACCATAGAGAACAAAGCCCAGTTTCCGCACCGGTCGCAGCTTGGGCCAGAGTGCGAGCTGCGCGGCGGGCAGGATGTCCAAGCGGGGGCTGAACGTGTCCATCACCCGATTCGTCGAACCGGCAGCGACGGCACTTGTCCCGGCGCGGCAAGACCCAACCGATAGTGCCAGTAATGCCAGGATCGTTCGTTGAATTGCCCGGCTTCGGCGTGACGCACGACCGTGCGCAGGCAGGCGTCGCCCAACGACGCGGCCATCAGCCTGGCATCGTCGAATTCGCCGATGTTCATCACCTGGGTGACGATCCTTGCCGGGAAATTCATCGCCTCGGCGGGCGGCAGCCACCAGATGTATTTGCGCGCCAGCTTGGTGAGCAAAGCTGTGTTCCGCCGAACCACCTGGGACGGCAGCCCGGGGGCGGACCCGGAAGTGGAATGCGGCGCTTTCGACATGCCGCAAAGCGTAGTCGTGGCCCCGGTGAAGACAAGCCAGAGCATCCGCGAACACACGAACAAAAGCAGTTGGAGTGTGAAATATGCAGGCTAGGGAATGGGGCGGAGAGGTTCACACGAAGGAAGCAAAGGGAGCGAAGGAGCGGAAAAATACTTGGCGGTCTTGGCGACCTTGGTGTGAGAAATCTGGACGGTTCATCCACCGGCACTTTCTTCGAGTTTCTCCCTTTCTTCTCTGCGTCCTTCCCGCCTCTGCGGTGCAAATCGGTTCGGTGCCCCGGTTCTGGCGTTTCCCAATCATGGCACCGCAGAGACGGGACGAGCGCAGAGAAAGATCAGCACGAATAGGCACAAAGAAACAGGGCTTGGTTTATCCGCGCTCATCAGCGTGATCCTTGAGGCGGATGTTTCGAAACGGATTTTTTGACCACTAACGAATTCCGCCAAAAGGGCGGAATTTACGAAGAGCCCCTGCGGCTGATCGCCTCCGGGAAAGGTGTTTCGAGGCGCCCGCTGATCGCGGACGGGAAAAGCAAGCCAGCGATTAGCTGGCCCCCCGGAACCCAATGGCGGAGACGATGAGCCGGAGCACACTTTGAAGGATTCAGCCGATTGCCTATGGGCTGAATCCATTTGTGGTTAAATCTCTCCGGGCTAGGGAATGAGGCGGAGAGGTTCACACGAAGGAAGCAAAGGGAGCGAAGGAGCGGAAAAATACTTGGCGGTCTTGGCGACCTTGGTGTGAGAAATCTGGACGGTTAATCCACAGCATTTTTACAGGAGGCAACGAAGGGAACGGAAACACCGAAGAAAGACCCTTTCACCCCGGAGGCAGTTGCTACCTCCTTCCTCACTCTCGCGGGGGCGGTGCGGCGGCGCGTTGCGCGAGTTCGGCGAGTTCGGCGTACTCGTCGAGCAATGATTTCCAGAACGCAGCATCGCCCTCGATCGGGGGCACGAGGTGGTGGTGCATCTCGTCCACAATTGCCTGATACGCGACGGCGTGGGCGCCCAGGATGCTGCGAGCGACAAAAATGCTGGGAAGCTGGCGCGGGTTTTTGCGGACGAAACGCTCGAGGCGCGCAACGGCCTCGGGACTGGCAGGGTTTTCGACGGGCGCGGTTTCAAGGTGTGAGGCGGCGATGCCGCGCGGCGCCGGGTGCGTGCTCGCTGCATCCACGAACCAAAGCGCGTCCCGGTAACCCCGCAGATCGAGCCCGCTCGTCTGCGCGAGTCCGCCGACGACGATGCACGTGGAGGCGCCGGGCACTTCTTGCGCAAAGAGCATTCCGCTGGGCGCTGACACGGCTGGAGTCACGAAAGCTGCGCGGCGGTGCGCAGTGACGGCTTTCTGTTCATTGAGGGAGGAGTAATGATCGGCGGATAGACCAAAGCAACAGGGGGTTTTTTCTGATTCGTGCCAATTCGTGCAATTCGTGTCTTTCCATAGTGAAATAATTTGACTCTCACGGATAAAGCGTGAGAGGTAAGACATTATTCTTATGGTAAAGACTCATGTGTCAAGTAAAGGCCAAACAACAATTCCGGCAAAATTCCGTACGCGTTGGAATACCTCGGAGGTAGCGTGGGAAGAACTTCCCGATGGGCGCGCTGTCGTCTACCCAATCCCGGACATCATGGCTTTATTTGGATCCGCGCATACGGATCAGCCCTATGATCCTGATGAAAAAGCAAAGGCACGATCTGATTGGGCTGAAGCGTCTGAAAAAGGCGGATAAACACCATGCCAACGCGACATCATCTCGATGCGAATGTCGTCCTTCGCTTCCTGCGCAACGACCACGCGACCCATTCCCCGGCTGCTCAACGCCTCTTCGCTGAGGCGAAGGCGGGCAAATCTCAACTGCTGCTTTCAGCAGTAACCGTCGCTGAGATTTTCTACGTGCTTACCAAAACCTACAAGCACTCGCGGGCTGATACGGTATCGAAGTTGGTGCCATTTCTTCAATCGTCCGTGATAGAGGTCGATAATCGCGATCGGGTGCTCGATACGCTGCAGAGAGCCGCTAGCGCCAATGTGGACTTTGGGGATGCCTACCTGGCGGCCAGCGCAGCGGAATGCGGCGAATCCGTTGCGTCTTTTGACGATGACCTCCAAATCTTCAAAGACATCAATACGATAGTTCCGCCGTGACACGGATTGGCCCGAAGCTGCAGAGATAACTTTTCTGATTCGTGCCAATTCGTGCAATTGGTGTCTCTCCTGGATCGGGAGCACGGCGGGAAAATACAGTTGTACACGAATCGCACGAATTTCCACGAAGCGGAGCAGTCTACTCGCTACCCGCTACTCGATACTCACTACTTTTGGTTCAGGGCTTCGCCTTGGCCAAGCCGGTCGGATTTGATGTCCTCGTCCGGATTTTCCTCCACCTCAGTCGCTTCCCTCCGGAGGCGAATCAGCCCTGAGGAGGAAGTGGACGGTAAACGGTAACCGGTGGACGGTGGGTCGGCAGGCTGTGAACGGCAGCAATGTTTAACGTTCAATGTTCAACGCTCAACTTTTAACTCTCAATTTTGGCGGGCATGACGGGTCAGGACTTCAGTCGTTTGATGAATTGTGCTTCGAAAAGCTCGTAAACCAGATGGCGCTCTTCGATGAAGATGGCTTCGA
>Ga0209515_10010024_pt1 | contig 10655 bp, 7 predicted proteins | sample Subgroupgradi54m_FD_187454 | JGI IMG/M metagenome (GOLD analysis project Ga0209515, IMG submission 187454) | Subsurface groundwater microbial communities from S. Glens Falls, New York, USA - GMW60B uncontaminated upgradient, 5.4 m (SPAdes)... ...
TTTCCTACCCTCTACAGTTTTGAAAAATGGTTTGAAGCGCTTGCCAAATTCAAAAAGAGAATCAAATGCAATGGACAGTACCAACAGAAAAACTGACTGTATATCGCGACCGCGGGAATATGCTAAACCGAATTGGAAAAAAGTTGAGAAGAAATTATGGCGTATGAACGGTTGTCGTAGCTGTTGAAGTTCCTACAGAAAGTGGTACGAGCGGAGTAGAAGTCGAAGAAAGAGAAGGAGTGGTTGAACTTACGGAAGAAAGAGGAATGGGTTTTGGTTTAACGACGACTTCTCGTGTTGAAGTAGCTCTGTTACCTGCTTGGTCAACGGCTGTGTATATAACAGAGTAGGTGCCGGGGATTTTGGTATCGATAACTTCGTGAGAAGTGTGCAGGCCGAGGTTTTTGTCAGTGTTGTCAGAGACAGTAGCACCGAGGTCGATGTAGGGAGTACCAAAGTCGAGTTTGGTGGGGTTCGAGCCGAGGAGGGTGATGACTGGAGCCAAGATGTCAGTTGAAAGTTGTAAGGTGGAAGTTGAAAGAGGAGAAGAGGAGGAAGTGCCTGCGCCCGCGGCTGGCGCATCGCAGTTGCCTTTTACTTTATTCCACTCACCTCCTTTAATAGTGACACAGTATGCCTCTCCACTTTCTGTATCTTTTAGTTCAATGCCTTTATTGACTCGAAGAGTGTCGGTTTCTATATGTTTGAATAAACCAGCTACAGCGGTAAGCTGATTGACTGTCCATTCACTAATTGCAGCAATGCTATTTTTAATTGATTCAAGAGATAAGGCGCCTGCCTGATTTTCATTCTGGATTTGATGGTATCCAACTTTAACAAACGCACTAATTTTATTTTCCGGGGCGGTGCCATCATACGATTCAAGAGCTACGGCCACCATTTCGCCACTCGTCCCTGCTTTTTTACCAATACCAGGAACAGAAGAGCGAGTAATCCAATCACCTGGCCTGATTACGCCGCCTTCCATGTTCACCTTAAGAGGTACCCGTCCAGACAAAGCAACAGGAATCTTATTTTCATTTGGAAAAACTGAACTGTTGAACCCACCGAGATAAAAACCAGGGGCGGTAGAAACTATACCAAGGGTTGTACCGAGAGAATTTACGTCAGCACGCTTCACAAAAATATTATTCTCGGAATCCGTCATGACGATCTCCCCTGCTTCAAGCGTCTCGTCCTTTGTGGGATAACTTTCGGCTAAGTCCAAACTGGCAGAGAGGGCGGCAACAGAATAAATTGTGCCATCAGCGCGAGCGGCATCACTACAGGTTGGTGTGCGATCATCAACACAGACTGAACCAATAACATTGAGTGTCGCGGCCGGAGTTGAGGTGCCGATACCGACATTACCACCACTGACTGCAAAGGTTGCGCCGCCGGCAAAGGTTGAAGTAGCTGTTGTCGTTCCCACATAACTTGCAGCGACAACTTGGCCCACCACAGAGAGTTTGGCATATGGTGAGGTAGTGCTAATACCCAAAAGTCCATTTTGGTCTAACCTCATAAATTCTGTAAGACGGCCTGTTGTGTTTTTATTTGAAAAAGTTAAAACAGAAGTCGGAGAGCTTGACGAAACATTTGAAAGAATAGAGAGAATGCGGGAAGTTGAAGTTCCATTTCCGGAAATGTCTTCATTGCCAAAAAGAATACCTGCCCCAATCCCATTTGAAGCTGTAGCTGAAGCCATGTGAAATAGACTGATAATATCGCCAGTCCCCGCGTTAGCGTCTGTCACCGACGCGGTCAAAGCAGAGGTTGAAGCGAGTGAGGTTGTGGCAAAAGGGGAAAAAGAACCTGGGCCGCTTGAGAAAAGACCGCCAACGCCAAAATTCGCGTAATCGCCAACAGAAATTCCACCACTCACATTTAGAAATTCTCCCACATGCAGGGTGGATGTTTCAATACTGCCGGTAAGAATGGTGGGGGTATCGAGTCCCATTAAATCAAAAATTTCTATGCCCGATGTTTCGTCGGCCACATAGGCATACTTGCCATCTACAAAGACTTTGTTTGCAATCCCCGGAGTGTTATAGGTGCCGGCAAGCGAGGGCACATTTGGATTACTTATGTCAAAAATTTGCAAACCATAGACACTTGAAGCAGTGTACAGATACTTTCCGAGTGCCACCATATCAAAAACCTGATAGCTCCCATCACTTGACATATAACTGCCTAAAGTGACAGGAACAGCGGGATTGTGGACATCGACAACTTTAAAACCGTTTGTGCCCCCGAATTCATCTCCAACATAGGCATATCCTCCAGCAACATAGACTGCAAGGGATCTCCCCGCTGTTTGATACTGGCCAACGAGTGTTGGTTGAAAGTGGTTGCCGACATCAATGATCTGCAAGCCAAACCATGTATCAGAAACATATGCGTATCGTCCCACAACATAGACGTCATAGGCATTACCGGGAGTATTATATGTGCCAACAAGTGTAGGGCTTGATGGAGTACTTATGTCAACAATATAAAGCCCCGCTGTATCGGCCGCAACATAGGCATAGCGCCCGGCCACAAAAACGTTGACTCCGCCCGTGGCAAAAGTGATTGAGCCAACCACAAACGGTGCGGTGGGGTTGCTTACATCAATGATCTTCAACTGACGGTTCGTTTCATCAGAGACATATGCATAGTTTCCATTTACAACAACATCAACCGGCGAGCCAACTGAAAGTGCGCTCACGCGAGTGGAGCTCGCAGGCCGAGTAATGTCAACAATGTCGAACGTAGATGTACGATTAGCAATATAGGCGTATTTACCCTGGACCGCCACACTATAAGCTGAATTTGAAGAATAATTTGCTCGTAAGGTGGGGGTACCGGTGGCAACTTGAAGAATCGAACCGCCGCTTACTGTTAATTTTGCACTGGGAGTAGTGGTACCGATGCCAACAAAACCACCACCTAGACCGAAGAGAGCCCCGCCGGCAAAAGTTGATGTGGCGCTTATATTGTCCGCATTAAAATAGCTCGAAGCAGTGAGACCAGAGACAGAAAGTTCAGCATAAGGAGTAGTGGTACCAATACCAATTTTGCCCCTTCCTGTCACAATAAGAGCAGTCGACGTTGCTGAAGCAGAAGAGGTACTGATAGCAAAAAGAGCTGTGGAAGCAGTAGAGGTTCCCGCAATCGAAAATCGGGCAAAAGGGGAACTTGAACCGATACTGTAGTTAAGGGTCGTGGTAGAAACATAGATTTGTTCTACGGTGCAGTTGGCATCTGTCGGTGCACAAGTTGGATTTAATGTCTCACCTGGTGCATAAGGACTTGAGGGTGGCGAGGCAAAAAGCAAAGCCGGAAAAGAAAATAGAAAAAGCAGAAAAAGACGCTTTATCCAATGTATCTTTTTGCATTGTAGTCCTTTAAATTCTCGCATACTCAAAAAATTCCTTCCACAAGGATTTGGCGTTAATTATACCCCGAAAATCGCCACATTTTAGATCTCCTGCAAGCCAAACTGTGCACAACAAACTATAAGAACAGAACTTTCTCTGTTAGTATAGTTGCTATGGAACCAGATAATGAAAAACAAGATAAAGATGAAAAGAAAATTGAGGGATGCAAGGTATGCGTGGTAGAAGATGATAAGTTTTTCAGGCAGCTCTTGGAAAAGAAATTGACGAGTGCCGGTGCAACCGTTGATTTTGCTGAAAATGGCGAAATTGCCCTTAAAACAGTGCGTGATGGAAACTTCGATATCATTATTTTAGACCTGATGCTCCCTGGCATGGATGGGTTCGATTTTTTACGAGAACGGGGTAAAGATAAAAAAAGTGCTCATATCCCAGTTATCATTCTTTCAAATTTTGGCGACACTACCCAAATTGACACCGCTAAAAAATTGGGCGTCCGGTCGTATCTCATTAAAGCCGCTGTCAGTATGCAAACCGTGGTGGATGAAATAAAGAAAGTGCTCGATACTGCCCACAAAGAGAGTTAAACCTACTTTTCTATCTCAACCGTAATATTTTTGTTGATAATTCCATTCGAAACATTCAAAGAGGGAATTTCATAAACTTTTGAATAACTTTCGTCACCGTTTTTCTTTTCTATCACAATTGAATATACACCCGGCGGGACCAAACAATAATAGTGGCCGAACATGTCTGCCACGACTTGTTTTATTTGCCCGATTGCCGGAGAAATGATCCGAACGACGGCAAAAGAAAGTGGCTGTCCCGAACTTTCTCTAAGTCTACCAAAGGCCCGCGGTTTGAGGCCAAGTTTTCTTAAAATAAGCAAGAATACGTAAAGGCCGGCAATAATAATATTGTAGGGTTCGGGCGCAAAGGAGAGAGCCAATAGTGCGGTAAAAAAACCGATACCAAAGAGAATATTAGAAAACTTTCTCATAAAAACATCGCGGCGGGAATAAAAACGCATCACATTGTTTTTATTCTTAGCAAACTCATTCCAATCAAAACCGACAGGATCCATCGGAATATTTTTCACAACCAATGTATGCTCATCCCCTGCCTGAATCGACTCGCCAAAATAGAGCTCGTTGTAAAGAATATCCCGATTTTGACCCTCGAGTTTCTTGGATGGAAAAACATAGTTAGTTTTATTCGCCACGAGTTTGTACATCCCCACCCCGGGCAAAAATCCATACCGACCGTCAAGATCAGTAATTGAACTTTGAATTTCCTTTCCTGCTTCATCCATAAGGGAAACATAGGCCGGATCAAGTGGCTGTTTAGTAACCGAGTCATAGACAGTTCCCCACGGGCGATTTCGTTTCTTTAAACCAAAAGCGGCTAAAACAATTCCCCATAACCGAAGCGGGATAAGACCAAGTTCACTGAAAGAAAGAGGACTCAAAAAGAGACTCGAGACACTTACCAAAGCGCCAACAAGAACACCGGCTGATGAAACAGTTTTCACGATGAGTGATCCTTCTTTGCTTTGTATAATACTTTGAATCCGGTCAAATGCCTCCGCTACCAGGGCTACAGCAAAATTAAAACTGTTAGAGACTTCTTCTCGTATAACAGCCCCGATAGTGCCGATTCCAAAAGAGACAGGTTCTGGGCTCGGAGAAAGAGATGGCGTATTTTCTGAAACTGCCGCAGGAGGCACAGAAGGTTCGAGGCTCGGCGGAGTTCCTTTCGGCAAAATAACTCGAGGACTTCTGATGGGTACATCGGCAGCAGAATCATCTTTTGGCTCTTTTGGGTTAGTTGGTTTTTTTTCGGAAGCAGGAGGAGTAAAGGCATCGCTATGGGAACCTGCCCCGCCGCCCTGGCTTGAACTTTGGCTACTCTGACTTCCGCCGCCCGAACGCCAATCCGTAACTAATTTAAAATTATTTGTTGAGCACGAAGAATTAGTTGAACAGTCAAAAATAATCCAGCCGAAATTTTGGCTCCATGCATACCCAGAAAAATTTCCGCTTGAATTTATGGTGACACCGCCATTTGTCGGCGCAAAATTAATCCAGCCGGTCGCTTCACCCCACGCATAGCCCGAAAGCACGCCGGCACTGGTATTCGTAACCCCACCGTACGTTGGCGAAAGATTTATCCACCCGACATTTTCTCCCCAGGCATAGCCAGTAACCGCACTGTTTGTTACGTGAACATTTCCAGATGAAAGCCCGAAGTCAATGAATCCGCCATTTGAATTTAAAAACTTTGCGTATCGATAAGTCGAATCAATGGTGCCGTCTGTTGCAGATGCATAAACAACCCAAGGCAAAAGGAAAAACAGGAAAATGCTAAAAAAACTTTTTTTAAAAAAGGCCATCAGATTTTAAACATGAGCAGAGTGATTGTTTTGCATTAATCGAAACTCGGGTAGAGATTTGAGACTGCCGACTTCTTTCACAATTTTTTCGAGGCTCGCGAGTAAAGATTCAGTTGAAGAATCTATGGTGATATCTGGATTTTTAGGTATTTCATACGGCATGTCTTTGCCGAGTTTGCCGCCTTTTACAAATATCCAGTATGGATTGATAAGCTTGGTGATTTTAGCCCGGGTACTTCTGAAGGGAGCAATGACAGAAACGACAATGTTATGTCCTTGAGCATGCAAAATGGAAGCTAACCGGGCTACCCGGAGATTGTGAGCTTCGCGATCTTTTTTGCTAAAACCCAAATCCGTGGAAATAGAAGCGCGAAGTTCATCACCATCAAGAACCAAGGCACTAAGGCGATCTTTGAGAATATAGGCGATGGCGGTTTTGCCAGAACCGACATTGCCGGTCAGCCAAATAATCCTCTTTTTGCTATTTCTGATTTTAGTCGCTGAAATATTTTCAATCTGCTTTTCAACGCGGACTCTCCGAATTCCCCACCCCACATCCCGACCATAACAGACTTCTTTTATGTCGGGTATGACTATAACTTCCACATTCGGGTTGCCTTTGTAGTATTTCTTAATATATTTGACTCGGTCTAAAGCAGAGTACGGATTCTTTTCTGAAACCGGCGTGTCACGCACAGCGATAAGAACTTTGTTCCCTTCTTTCAAAACAACATCGATGAGCGACTTATGCCCATCATGAAAAGGCTGCCACCGGCCAATAAAAAGCGAATGTGTCATACCCTTCATTATATATCTGAAACATAAAGCCGCAATATTGTTTTTTCCCTTAATGAACAGTATTATTGTATAGAAATGCCTTCCCCAAAAAAACCAGAGCAAAAAAGATTTTACTTTATTGCCGGTCTGCCTCGAAGCGGCTCAACTCTTTTTGCCAACATCTTAGCCCAGAATCCGGAATTTCATACTACCTCCACATCGGGAATCATGGACGTCATTTTCGGTGTTCGCAATAGCTGGGACAAGCTTGTCGAATTTAAAGCCAACCCAAATGAAGCCGGCAAATTGCGGGTAATGCGCGGTATTCTTGAGAATTATTATGCTGATGTTAAAGAACCAGTGATCTTCGATAAATGTCGGGGCTGGCTTTCTCTTTTGGAAATGGCTGAAACGATTATTGGCCACAAAGCAAAAGTATTAGTGCCGGTCCGCGACATCCGTGATGTTTCAGCCAGTTTTGAAAAATTGTGGCGCGAGAGTTCAAAAAGTTCGCAAATCGCCCAAGAGTCAGCTTTTTATTTTAAATTTCAAACCGTTGAAGGCCGTTCGGAAGTGTGGATGATGGCCGATCAGCCGGTAGGTCTTGCATATAACAGAATTGTGGATGCATTAGTGCGGGGTTATAAAGACCGAATGCATTTTGTGGATTTCGATGATTCAACTAATGAGCCGGAAAAAACCATGAAAGCGGTCTATGAGTTTTTGGGCGAAGAAGAATATGAACATGACTTTGAAAATGTGAAGCAAGTCACCTGGGAAGACGACAGCGTTCATGGGTTTAAAAATTTACACAATATTCGTACCCAAGTTCGGCCAATCAAACCTCAATGGCCAAGTGTCCTCGGCCAATTTGCTGAACAATACGGCAGACTAAATTTTTGGAAGAAGCAAAAGTAGATTCATCCCGTTAGAAATCTGATCCGTTGCAGATCAGATTTCTAACGGGATTCACGATTCAAGAAGCATGAATCACGAATGATCAGATTTTAAACTCTACGACATCACCATCTTTAACGATGTATTCTTTACCTTCGGTGCGAACCCAACCTTTTTCGCGGGCGGCAGCGTAGGAGCCAGCCTCGAGTAATTTGTTCCATTCAATGATTTCAGCTTTGACAAATTTATCGCGAAAGTCCGTGTGGATAGCAGTGCCGGCCATGGGAGCAGTGAAGCCACGACCAATGGTCCATGCGCGAGTTTCGTCTTCGCCGGTTGTAAAGTAGGTAATTAAGTCCAAAAGCTCGTAGCCTTTTTTAATAAGATTGTCGATGCCGTCGCCTAGAGAACCGAGTTCTTTTCTGAATGTTTCTTTTTCGGCGCCGGTTAAATCTTTCAAATCCTGCTCCACTGCTGCATCAACAAGTACCCATTTCGAATTTGTTTCTTTGAAAAAATCCATCAATTTTGAAAACCGATCGTCAGGAAGTTCGTCTAAATTTTTTCCACCAGCTTTTTTGTTTAAAGCATACAAAATCGGTTTTGTAGTTAGCAAGTGAAGCATTTTCAAAAAAGGAGATTCCAATTCTGTAGCTATAACCGTTGAGGCAAGCTTACCTGCTTGCAACACACTTTCGAGGCGCTTCAATAAAAGTTCTTCAATGATAGCCTCTTTTTTGCCAGCTTTAACATCACGGCCGATATTTACGAGCCGCTTACTCACCGTCTGCAAATCGGCAAGAATCAACTCCAAATTTACAACGCCAATATCTTTAAGCGGATCAACTGCTCCATCAACGTGGATGACATTTGAATCTTCGAAAATACGCACCACTTCAAGAATAGCGTCCGTTTCGCGAATATTTGAAAGAAATTGATTACCCAAGCCCTCGCCTTCTGCGGCGCCTTTCACGAGCCCTGCAATATCAACAAATTCCACGATCGCAGGCAGAGTCTTTTTAGAAAAACTAAATGTGCTTAATTTCCCTAAACGTTCGTCCGGAACTGGTACTACACCGACAGATGGATCAATAGTACAAAACGGATAATTTTCCGCCGGTACGGCTTTCTTCGTCAAAGCATTAAAAAGCGTGGATTTACCGACATTCGGGAGTCCAACAATGCCAATAGACAAATTCATAATAAATGCGATGTGAATAAAGTAATATAACCACCACTCGCCCCGTAGTACGTTCTTACGTTACTACTGGGGCCCACGTTCGGGAGACCAACAATGCCGATAGATAAAGACATGTCAGTAAGAATAATCGAGAACAGCTTTTTTATCAACAAAAGAGCGCTGGTCAGACGGTATGAAAATTGGCGCAAAAAAATTTCACACGGCAGAAATTGTTAGAAATGGTGAAAAAGCAGCACGAAAAACTAATTCTTTTGAATTCTTATCAACACCACGCCACTCGCGCAAAGATTTGAGCTTGCTACAATGGAACTAATTTAGTCTCCTTAACAATATTTTAATGAAACATTCTCCCCCCATTTTTGTATTTGTTTCGTTTCGCAAAGCAGTTCTTTTTCAAAGACTAACAGCTATTCTGTTGGTCTTTTCGTTAGTGATTCCACTCGTACCTTTAAAGGCTCAAGAAATTTCTGCTCTCAGTCCTTCGTCTGTTGATGTGACCATAGATTCGACAAATGCTTCTTCCGCGGGCACAGCACCAGCAGTGCCTTCCAGTGGAGATCCAACACCCGCCACTTCCCAAACCTTCCCGCCATTACTTGAGCCAGGAACTTCTGTGGCACCTACATCTGAAACTTCTCCAACCCCTGCCACTACTCAAACCATAGAAACAACTCCTGACGCCACACCTCCAGACGCTACTCCTCCGCCACCTGCTCCCGATAGTATGGCAGACGGCACTCCTTTTAATGAGTACGAGAAGCAACCCCAAAGCTACAATTTGCAAGCGAGGCCGGACACTATTTCCGGAGCTCTGGTCTACGAATATCCACTTGTGTTACCACCTGGGCGTCTCAGTCTCGCTCCCGATCTTAAACTTGTCTACTCAAGTCAGACAAGCGATAACACCAGTCCTTTTGAATACGGCTGGTCTGACAACATTCCATATATTGAACGCGTCAACAAAAAAGGCACCGAGACCCTTTACTCAAATTACTATTTCAATTCTTCTCTGGACGGGGAGCTCTATCCTAACAGTGCTTCAACTTCGACTGAATCCTATGGCTCACGAAACGACAGTTCTTTTTTAAAGTATGAATTTAAAAGCCAAAGCTATTGGCTCGTCACGGACAAAAAAGGGACGACATATAAATTTGGATCGACGACTGACGCAAAGCAGAATGACCCCCTTGATTCCACACATACATATAAATGGATGCTTGAAGAGGTGCGTGATACCAATAACAATTACATCAAGTATGAGTATTACAATGACAACGGCGTCGTGTATCCTTTAAAAATTACATACACGGGGAGTGGCAGTACCGATGGTATTTTTACGGTTGATTTTCTTCGAGAGGCACGCAATCAAACAGGCCGAGCCTACCGTACCGGTTTTGCCGTCGTGGCTTCGTACCGCATCTACGAAATAGATATTAAAATCGGTGGCACCTTAGCGAGAAAATATGTTCTTTCTTACACCGCGGCCGACAATGGCTCGCGGCGTCTCATTGGCACTATTACCGAAACCGGTCAGGACGAGTCTGGTAGTCAAGTATCCTTACCCGTAACAACTTTTACTTACCAAACATCAACGAGCACCGGCTGGGCTTCAGACTCCACGTATGCTTCGCCGCAGGCCTTTATCAATGCGAGTAATAACGATACGGGCACACGAATTGTTGACGTTAATGGCGATGGTTTAGATGACATTATGTATGCTCCGTCTTCGGGATCCTTTGCCACCTATGTAAATCAAGGCAACCGCAATGGCTATGTCAATATGGGTTCAACATGGCCTTCGCCTTCCGCCTTCGTTGGTGGCGCAAACAACAATGATACGGGTATCCGAGTTTTGGATGTTAACGGCGATGGCTTCTCGGATGTACTCGTCGGCAATCCAACCCTCTCCCTTGCAGGATACGTAAATACTGGTTTTGGCTGGACTGCCAGTTCCACTTGGAACCCCCCTCTTGTTTTTGCCACCACCTTTGGTGCGGCCTACATTGAT